>Ga0302118_10000296_pt1 | contig 22733 bp, 19 predicted proteins | sample AG5_331_MG_FD_203126 | JGI IMG/M metagenome (GOLD analysis project Ga0302118, IMG submission 203126) | Marine microbial communities from Western Arctic Ocean, Canada - AG5_33.1 | ecosystem: Environmental > Aquatic > Marine > Oceanic | place: Canada: Western Arctic Ocean | collected 2017-10-01 | reverse complement strand
TAAAGTTAGTATAACATACATTAGCGGGAGTTCTGCCATGCCTTCCCGACAATTAATAAGTATTTAATAAATGTTATTAATTAATATTAATATTTTGAGAAATATTATTAATTAGTTCATAATGCGGGTCACATGAGTCGGATACTTTCATTCAGTACGGACAAAGATTTCGCCAAACAATTAGAAGCGCTAGTGACAAAAAGTGGATATAAAAATCGCAGCATGTTTCTTAGAGATGCCAGTATTCATTTTTGTGATGCAATGACTAGAGGTGATATATATTCAATGGCAGATTCGATTGAAGTCGAGGGGACTATGGTTATTTATTATCAACATAGTATTGAGAACAAACTCCTTGAATTAAGGCATTCACATTCGATAGAAATATCCTCTTATACTCATAATTGCTTGGCTTCAAGCCATACATGTGTTGATACGATGCAGATTAAAGGAACTGCTAAATTGATTCGTGAGGCAATACAAAAATTACAAAATACGAATGATATGGATCGAATTGAATTTATTGCAGCACCTGTAAGAGAAGATGGTTGCTGCTAACCGATCATGTAATTCTCTGATTATCTAATAGTTAGTAACTCTAGAAATTAGATGTATAATAACTAAAAGCCTCAATGCTAGGCACAAAATACTAATGAATACTCTTTAATGGCTAGTATGATTCCAAATTATAAAATAATTAGAGTAGATTGAGAGGGGATTTGTAAATGAAAGATTTCGAATCTAAAAATTTCTCATTATTTGCAGCCTCAAGGCACTCAACAAGGGACTTTCTTTCAACACCGATTCCAGATGAAATAATACATGATATCATTGCAGATGGCCTCACATCTCCAAGTTGGAGTAATACTCGGCCAATCTTAGTAGCTGTTGCCAAAGATGATGTGAGAGACAGATTGTCTGAAGAATTCCTATCAAGATGGTTTGCAATCAAAGATGTTCGGGAGAATGGTATTCTCAGAAAAATCAAGGCAGTATTGAGAAGACGTGGTCTCCCAACTAGTAATTGGCTTATCACTAAACCCTATCCTAAAGATCTCATTCCAAGATCAAAGAAACAAGGTAAAGAATTTTTTTCTTTTATTGGAATTGATAGAGATGATAAGGCTGCACGAGATAAAGCATGGGCTCGCAATTACGATTTTTTTGGAGCACCAGTAGAACTTTTTGTATTCACGCACAAATCCTTGGGTAAATTCGCAGCATCAGATGCCGGTCTATTCATGCAAAATCTAATTCTATCTGCTCATTCTAAAGGATTAGGGACATGCCCCCAGGGGGCAGTAGCGATTTGGGAAGATGCTGTACGTAAAGAATTTGAAATACCTAAGAATTATTCATTACTTTGTGGAATATGTCTAGGTTATCCGAGTGATGGAAAAATAAATTCATTTGAGGCGAATCGACTTAAACCATCTGAAATCATTGTTCCATTGAAAAATAAAAAATAGGGATAATCAAATATTTTTATTTTTTTGAGAATCTAATGCGTGGGAATATTGCTGGAGTTTGTGCTCTATATTGCATGAACTCTGGATTACTCACCCACTTTTCCAGAGATCGCTTATCGAGTATAGGAACCCCGCTAATTTTCGTGAGAAGGAAGTATACAAATATGGGAGATATCCAAGCCAACATCTCGAATCCAGTGAAACATGAGACTCCAAAGCAGGCAATTCCTGACCAAATGAGAATCTCTCCTAGGTAGTTAGGGTGGCGAGAGAGTGACCATAGGCCACTGTCAATCCACCTTCCCTGATTTTCGAGTTTGCCATTAAATGATGTTTTTTGATAGTCGGCAATCACCTCAATAAAAAATCCAAGAAACCAAACTGTCAATCCAATGATATCCCAAATACCTAGTGGAGGTGCTTGACCTGATTGACTATTGATTACTATAACTACGTTTACAGTAAGAAATACCCAAAGTCCCTGCAGAGTCCATGGAACTAGGAACCTAATGGGAGATGTCTTCAAATCATCAAAGCGCCCATCTTTTCCTGCACGATGGATCCGAAGAAATAGGAAACTTGAGAGACGTAAAGCCCAGATTGCAACAAGAATACTAATGATTAATTCTCTTTGACTCGGGGATTCTGTTTGTGCCCCAGCCCATAGACTGAAGGCGATTATTGCTAGATAGGTCAAACCACCAGTGATGTCATAGAATTTTTCTGTTTGTCTTAAAGAAGCAGGTATCCATGCCAGAAACTGAATTCCAAAAGCGATTAGAGCACAGTAAACTATAGCTGAGTACCCATTGATATCAACTGAGTTAACACCTACTGAAATAACTACTAAGCTAACAATAATGAGCACACCAATCAAAACTGAAGTAGTCAAACGAATATCCTGTTGGCTAGACTTCATGATAACTAATCTAAAGTTATTTTATTAATAATGTTGCTTCTATCCATCAAGTTCGGTATTACTGAATTTATTAAAATATTAATCTCCTAGGAATTATTTGCCAATGAGACTATGTGGTTAACTTGACTTAGAGTAACTATGGAACCCCTAGCCGCCTTCCTAATGGTTACTGATTTTTTATTGGCGATATTCTTTGTAGGTTTATTCCATTGGCTATACCATACAGGCAAGATATCTCTAGGTTATCTCTATGCTTTCTGGCTCGGTACATTAATTGGATCGACATGGGAATTTACATTCCTCTTCCTTGGTCCTGAATTTTTACATGGAGCAGTGGAATGGCCATTCGGCTTAGACGGATGGCCTCGCAAGGTTTCACATTCGATTTGGGATGGAGCAATTTTCATGTTTGGTGTATACCTCTGTCATCGATTGTTAGATGGTAAATTATTCGAACATTTCAATTCTAAAGAACTTGGAATAATGTCGGTTTGGGGTATCTTTCAAGAATTATTAGTTGAGTATCTGTTTAATGGCCGAGTTTGGATCTATGAACCATTATCTTGGAACCCAGTAATTATTCCTACAATACCGGGGTCTGCTCCGATGTCACCTGGGTATACATTGATACCTCAAGCAGTATGGATAGTTGCACCTATTGTATTCTATATTGGCTTCTTATGGCTAATAAAAAAATATCCTACATCCAAGCCTTAGAAAATATCTTGGAATAATTAATATCCCTAATTAGTACTCAATATCAGAATATTATAGATGCCTCAAGATTAGCTGAATGATACCATAATTCTTTTCCTTGTCCGTTGTTAGCTACGAAATATAGAGTATCTACAACCACTGTGAATTGAGCAGGGTTACTGCCACTAGTTCCACTATTGATATCGATAACCATTACTGTACCGGGTTCTGTACCATCACTTATCCATAATTCAGCTCCTTGTCCACCATTGGCAACAAAATATAGAGTATTATCTACTACTGTTAGTTGAGTGGGATTACTACCATCAGCCCCCAGATTGATGTCCATAAATGATGTACCCAAATATGAGCCGTCGCTCATCCATAATTCAGCCCCTAATCCATCATTAGCAACGAAATATAGAGTATCTCCAACTGCTGTTAACTGAGTGGGGTTACTACTTCCAGTTCCGCTATTGGCATCTCTGACCATTGCTGTACCTGAGGATGTACCATCACTCATCCAAAGTTCTTCTCCATTATTACCATCATCTGCTGAGAAATATAGTGTGTCATTCACTGCTGTTAGATGCTTGGGATTGCTCGATTCATTCAAGGCAATATTACTTACGAGTGATGTGCCTAATCCAAAACCATTCGTTTTCCATAATTCTGCACCATTAATTCCATCATCGGCTGTAAAATAGATGTGTTCGCCTATTTGAGTAAACTCAGTTTCGGTACCAAAATTGATACTATCATCAGAGCCGGAATTGATATTTTTAATCAATGTCGCCCCTGAACTGATTTGTGTCAAATTAACTTTCCAAACTTCCCTACCCGAAACATTGTCGTCTGCGGTAAAGTAAATCCTATCATCTGATTGGAAAAAACTCCGAGGCTGACTACCTACGCTATCGATCATTACACCTTGACCATCAGCGGTTTGAAAAGGTGTGTCGCCTAATCTAATGTTTGCAAGTTCTATGGTTCCAACTGTACTTCCATCTGACATCCATACTTCTTCTCCAAAGCAAACCCAATTAGCCATAGAACAACTAAATCCTGAAAAAATCACTTTATCTTGCCCATTCTGACCTAAACTAGAACCAGGAATAGCGAGTAATGAATTAACACCTTCATAATCAAATACTACATCTCCTGATTGTGTGGGGCAATTAAATAAATCAATTACTAATTCAGTCCCATCTTCAGACCCATCGCTTACAAATAATTCTCTAATAAAATCTGGTGCGCCACTGCTCATTACATTGCTGGCAAAAAATAGATTTTCATCACCTGCAACTAATTCTCTAATATCCGAATCCGGATTTGTACAAGTTGAGCACATTGGTGGAGATAAATCAATTACCATCCAAGTTCCTCCAACTGTACCATCAGATCTCCATAGTTCATTTCCGTGTACTCCATCGTCAGCTGTAAAGTAGAGAATTCCACCCATTTCAACGAGTAGAGAAAATCCCGGATTAGAGTTTGAAATATCCGCTACTATTCCAGAATTCTCTGAACAATCTCCGAATATCATAGCCACCTCCGGCCCTTGCAAGATTCCATCATCAGGTGATCCAGGCCCAGTTCCATCATCTAATCCAATCTTCAATTTGTGAGTAGGGTTATTCAGTGAACATCCTTGGACATCATTGAATAATTGATAAGTTAACTTAGTTAATGAATCCGAAAGTGCATTTAATGAATTTGTAAGAGTAAGAATTTCATATTCCGTAATATCTAATTGATTTTGTGTATCCGTAATATCAGAAGATAACTGAAAAATCTGCAGATCTAATAACTCTACTTGGGATCCTAAAGATGAGATTATTGAACTGTTAGATTCAATTGCCTCGTCTAAATCAACCTGTAAAGAATCTCTCTGAATTATAACTTCGTTAATCGATAATTCATATTGCAATAATTGAATATTCAAGTCATCTAACGTAGTATTTGCAGATGTAAGTGAAGTTTCTAATTCTGAAGTAATATTATTCATTAGGGCAATATCCCCCTCAATTAATTCTAATTGAGCAGTTAATTCATTATTTGATTGCTGTAAGTCTACAATTTGTTGATCTAATTCTGATGTATCTGAAGAGGTACATCCTGCAAGAATTGATGTCAACATTATCATCATCATAATCATAGGTTTCAAGTTATTCACACTCTCCCGCTTCTAATAAAGAACTTAATCATTTATGCTTACGACGTTTAAATTAATTAATTAATATTAGATTTAGTAACGGTATAGAAACCCATTTACTATTCTCTTTCCCATACTGAGCGATACCTAATGACTTCAGTGTCATCTAGAGGTAAATTAGCTTTGATAAAATCAATTTTCCTTAAATCCGAACCAATCGAATTAATAAAATTTAGAGAAAGAGGCCAAGGTGGTCCTTCAAAAATCGCCTCATTATCATTTAAACGACCGATACAAACCAAATGCCCTAATGGTGCAACTAAGGGTGCGAGATTTGGAGCAGCAAGAATGCGAATTGGTTCAGGTATTGCCTGAAGAATATGGACTTCGAGAACTAAGTCAAATAAGCCTCTCCAATGTTCAGGTAGTGAGAGGAGATCTGCTACCTGCCAATCGATATTTTCAGTAATATATTTTTCTTTCGCCCATCGAACGGCAGAGGGTGATATATCGAATGCAGTAACTTCCCAGCCCTGTTGAGATAAGTACGCTGCATCTTCCCCCAAACCACTACCTACAACTAAAGCACGACCCCTATTGTCATTCTCCATTAACCAGTCCACTAGGAAACGATGTGGCATGCCATTCGACCAAGGAATCCAATATTCATTTCCATTGGCATTTGAATATAGTGCCTCAAACCAATCTAAGGAATCCACTTTACCTTCATCTTGGATTCTCAGAGTGTTCTGCCTGACCTCGTCCATGTTGGTTCTAACTGATATACGATTAACTAAATTTTGGGGGAGATGATATATTCGACTATTACAACATCCTTCCATTTATCGTCAAGTTTCCCATGTTTTTCATATATCCCTACCTCACGAAATCCATGATTAAATAGGAGTTTACGTGACCCTAAATTTTCAATAAAAACTCTAGAAACAAGTTTCCAACAATCATTATCCTTGAGTTCATCAATTAATTTCTTAAGTAATGAATCACCCACTCCCATTCTCCTAAATTTCTTACTCACATAGACTGAAAATTGAGATATACCGCTGTAACATTTCCTATCTCTATACGGGAATGATCGTATAAATCCAGCTATATTTTCGTCCATATAATATACTAAAAACATCCCTTCATTAACCCATTGAGACACATCAGTATCAGTATTATGTTCAATATTCAAGGTAGCTACCCTTTCGTCAATTATTTCATTATAAATATGGGATACTTTTTGCCAATCATTAGCATTGGCAAATCTAACACCGCCTTTACTCTTCACTATACTTCCTATAAACTCATGATTTTCAACCTACGCAAATGTAAAACACATAAAAATCAGAGTTTATCTGTTTTCTGATACCCATTGAGTTTTAGCAGATGCTTAGGACGAAAGGTCGTACTGACCCCTGCGCGATACTGCATTTCGTCTTGTTCAGTGAGAGGTCTGTCAATGTCAAATTTTGAATCTTTAGGTTTATCCGATAAATTACTACGTGCGATAAAAAATGAGGGCTATGAATCCCCTACTCCCGTGCAAGCTCTTGCCATTCCTCTTTTGTTGAAAGGAAGAGATGTACTTGGAGTGGCACAAACAGGGACGGGTAAAACTGCCGCGTTTGCATTACCAATATTACAAAAATTATTAGACAAAAAACCTTCTCAAAACCGTAATATTCGTGCTCTTGTCCTTTCCCCGACACGAGAATTAGCAGCTCAAATCGATGAACGATTCTCTGTATATAGTCAATATATTGATATGCGGCACAAGGTGATTTTTGGTGGAGTAAGTCAAAAACCACAGGTTCAATCTCTGAGGAGAGGTATTGACGTATTAGTCGCCACACCCGGAAGACTTCTAGATCTAATTCAGCAAGGGCATGTTGACCTTGGTCATGTTGAATTTTTCGTATTAGACGAAGCCGATAGAATGCTTGATATGGGATTCATTAGAGATATTAAAAAAGTGTTAAAACTTCTTCCAAGGCAAAGACAAAATTTACTTTTTAGTGCCACAATGCCATCTTCAATCGCTAATTTAGCAAATTCTTTCCTCAAAAATGCAGAAATGATTGACTTGAGCCCTAAGGAAATAACGGTTGATCGAATTGAACAGGCAATATTATTCGTCCGAAAAGAAGATAAACGTAAATTAATCGTTGATCTCATTAAAGAAAATGAAGTAAAGAGAGGCATAATTTTCACACGTACAAAACACGGTGCTAACAAGTTAGTAAAACAACTCGACAAAGCTCACATTAGTGCTTTAGCAATACATGGTAACAAGAGCCAAGGAGCACGAACAAAAGCCCTTGCTCAATTTAAGAATGGAAGTACTCCCTTGCTAGTTGCTACTGACATTGCTAGTCGTGGTATTGACGTAGAAGATGTTACGCATGTATTCAACTATGATTTACCAAACGAACCTGAAAGTTATGTCCACAGAATTGGAAGGACTGCACGTGCAGGTAAGAGTGGAATAGCTTACGGATTTTGTGACGATAGTGAAAGTGGTTATTTAGTCGGGATTCAAAGACTTATTGGGAAAAGTATTCCAGTTATCGATGATCATCCTTACCACTTCGCAAAAGCGATACCTAAACCCAATCAAAAACCAGGGAAGATAAAGGTGAGTAAAAAATCTCATGATTCTAAACAAAATACGAATCAAAGTAATAGCAGGCATCGCTCTAGAAGAAGTGGGAAAAATAATAACAATAATAATAACAAGCGTTGAGATGAGTCATCTAATTCAAATGATGAATATGAACTCAGGGGAAATACTAATTATCTCTACTATTAGGTTGAATTAATAATACGCTAAATATAGGATTTTCATTACGATATCTAATAGATACAACGAAAAAGAAATTTGATTCAGCCAAACCGTATGGCTTACACGGAAGTCTCATTTGTTGAAGCCTCTGAAGTCATTACTTCGGCAGGTTTCTCTGATCTACTTAGCATAGAGAAGTTAGCTGGAGGCTGGGCTAATTCAAACTACATCTTAACTCTAAAAAACAATGAAAAACTTGTTCTTAAAATATGGAATGAACAAACACTTGAAGAAGTAGATTATTTACTATCAATGACATCTTATTTATCTAATAATGGAATACCTACTCCATCACCAATTCGCTTCAAAGACGGTAAATTAATGAGTGTTAAAAATGGATTAGCATGGACAATATTACCATTTATTGAAGGAGATTGGTTAGAACCAAACCATTCATCATTATATGATCTTGGGAGGATACAGGCAAGATTGCACATGATTGTACCACATAGTGAATTAAAGTCTGATTTTTCTATGGGTGGTACTTTATTTGAGAAACTTTTTTCAATAGCAGATGAAGAAAATCAATCGACTGAATTCTTAGATATGTTGAAAATCGAAAATTCAAGATTAAGGGATAATATTGAGAATTTACCTCGAGGAGTAATACATGGAGATTTGTTCCCTGATAATGTATTAGGTTCCAATGAAAAGGTATGGGCCTTACTTGATTTTGAAGAAGTATGTCATGATATATTAGCATTTGACTTAGTAATGACTTTTGTTGGCTTTGGTTGGAAAAATGGTGAGCCTGTTACTGAACGTTGGAAATCATTACTAGATGGTTATCAATCTGTACGAGTATTGAGTGATGCTGAGATTAATGCCTTGCCTGATTTACACCGTTTAGCAACTCTATCAATAGCTGCATGGCGCTATTGGCAGTTTGTAATTAATTTACCTAATACTAAACACACAAACAGATATATTGAGATGACAGATCGTCTTGATAAAAAATTGCCATTCTGATATAGTAATATAATTCGTAACTCATAGCAGTGTTGCAATAATTACTTAGTGTAATAAATACAATTAACAGTAATTAACTAAAGTGAGTGTGAATATAAGCATTCAGTGTATATTTTCCCACTTTTGGTTTAATAGCCCATACCCCCTTTGGACGAGTATGAGAGCAGTGGTAGCCGGTTATTTCCGTTCCCCATTCACTCCCGCTAAGAGGGGTGAACTAGCAAAAACAAGACCTGATGATATTGCCGCAATGGTAGTAAATGGTCTTCTGAAAAAAACAGGAGTTAATCCATCTCTTATTGAAGATTTGATTGTAGGGACTGCATTCCCTGAAGCTGAACAAGGTTTCAATGTCGCGAGAATGATTACTTTCCTTAGTGACTTACCTGAAACTGTCCCTGGCGTCACAATTAATCGATTTTGTGGTTCTTCTATGCAAGCTATACACGATGCTGTTGGTAGGATCTCAATGGGTGCAGGTGAGGCTTTTATTGCAGGTGGTGTTGAATCAATGACGCGGATTCCAATGACTGGATTTAATCCAATGCCTAATCCTAAACTTAATCAGGAATATCCCGAAGCGTTTACTTCTATGGGTATTACGGCTGAAAATCTCGCCCGAGAGTATTCGATAGATAGAAAAACACAAGAAAAATTTGCTATAGAAAGTCAACAAAGAGCATCGAGATTTAGAGATTCAGGTTCATTCATGGAGGAAATAATTGAAATTAAGACTAAAAATGGTATCGTTGATTCTGATGGATGTATTCGTCCTGAAACTGATACTGTAGGACTTTCCAAACTGAATCCTGCATTTGATAGTAAAGGTACTGTAACTGCGGGAACTGCTTCTCCACTAACAGATGGTGCCGCTTTTGTCTTGGTTTGTTCTGAAAACTTTGCTAAAGAAAATGGGCTAACTCCATTGGCAAGAGTTTTGAGTACGGCAGTATCTGCTTGTAAGCCTGAAATAATGGGGATTGGTCCCGTTGAAGCTACACGTAAGGCTCTAATAAGGGCAGATATTTCACTTAGCGACATAGGTGTCATTGAACTTAACGAAGCCTTTGCTGCCCAATCTCTCGCTGTTATTAGTGAATTAAATCTAGATATTTCGAAAGTGAATATAGAAGGAGGAGCAATAGCACTAGGCCACCCTCTTGGTGCGAGTGGTGCAAGAATAACAGGTAAGGCTGCACTATTAATGAGCAAAAATAAAGAAAAATATGCCCTTGCCACAATGTGCATAGGTGGTGGCCAAGGAATCGCCACTATTTTAGAGAGGATATAGGTGTTTTAAATGCCTAAGCCTATCAAAAAAGTTGCTGTCATAGGGAGCGGAGTGATGGGAGCTGGGATCGCAGCCCATTGTGCAAATGCTGGATGCGAGGTTCTTCTCCTAGATATTGTACCAGACGGCTCATCCGATCGAAATGCCATATCAAAGAATGCAATAAATAAAATGCAAAAATCTAATCCTGAAATGCTTATGCTTAAGGAAAATTCTAAACTTATTTCTTCGGGCAATATTGAAGATCATCTCTATAAATTAGAGACTTATGATTGGGTAATTGAAGTAATCATCGAGAACCTTGAGATTAAAAGAAAATTATACAAAGACATTGCAGAAAACATAGGTGATGAGACTATATTATCATCTAATACCTCTACAATACCTCGTTCAGAACTTATTTCAGATATGTCTCCCAGTCTATCTTCGAGATTTTTAATCACACATTTCTTCAATCCACCAAGATATTTACCCTTACTTGAAGTAGTAAGTGGTCCTGAAGTTGATAAAGAAATTTTAAACCGATTTTGCACATTCGCTGATTTAGATTTAGGCAAGAGAGTTACAATGTGTAACGATAGCCCAGGTTTCATTGGGAACAGGCTTGGAATTTATTTCATTCAACGTGCATACAAGGCAACAATTGAACATGGATTATCAGTAGAACAGGCTGATGCAATGCTCGGAAGACCAATTGGTTTGCCTAAAACTGCAGTATTCTCTTTAATGGATCTAGTAGGTATTGATTTGATACCTCATGTCACTGGAAGTCTAATCTCGCATCTCCAAAAAACAGATCCATTTCATGAGATCGCAGGTGCTGGAAAAGAAACAGTTGCCTCTATGATTGAGGAAGGATATACTGGTCGTAAAGGAAAAGGAGGTTTCTATCGACTTAACAAAGAAAGTGGAAAGAAAGTAAAGGAGGCTAGGAATCTAATTTCTGGAGAGTACAATACTGCAGAACGTAGAGCTGGCTATCCATCTGCTAAGATGGGAAAACGTGGGCTTTCTGCAATAATGGATTGCGATGATAAAGGCTCAGATTTTGTTACTGACGTATTACTCGACACCCTATCTTATGCTGCCTATATTGTTCCCGAAGTAAGTGATGATATCTATGCAATTGATGGTGCTATGAAAGTAGGTTACAACTGGAAAAATGGACCTTTTGAGATGATGGATTCAATTGGCATAAAATCAATGGTTCAGAGACTTCAAGAATCTAATCGAAACGTGCCACCATTTCTTTCCTTAGCATTAGAAAAAGGTTCATTCTACAATATTGTAGATAGAGAAATTACAAGACTTTCTCCATCTGGAGAGATGGTAATTGTAGATAGAACTGAAGAAATTTTAACCGTGGCAGATTTAAGACGTCGTGGCAAGCCATTGAAAAGAAACAGTTCTGCTAGTATCTGGGATATGGGTGATGATGTATTACTTGTGGAATACCACACAAAAATGAATGCGATGGACCCAATGAATATGGAAATGCTTCTCAATGCTGTCGATATGGCAGAAAATGAAGATTGGAAAGGAGTAGTGATAGGTAACGATGCTCCTAATTTTTGTGCTGGCGCGAATCTAGGATTAGCATTATTTGCAGCAAATTTAGCAGCATGGAAAGAACTTGATGACTTTATTGGACTAGGTCAAGATACTTATCAAACTTTGAAGTACTCCGAAGTCCCAATAGTTGCAGCCTCTTCTGGACTTTGTTTAGGTGGAGGGGCTGAAGTGTTGATGCATTGCGATGCAGTACAGGCGCATTCAGAATCCTATGTCGGGCTAGTCGAAGTAGGAGTTGGAATTATTCCAGCTTGGGGTGGCTGCAAGGAATATTTAGGACGTGTAAAAGAATTTGGGCTAGTTCCGAATGGACCTATGGGGGCAGTTATGAAAGCATTCGAAGTAATTGGAACTGCACAAGTAGCGAAATCCGCAGAACAAGCACGAACAATGGGTTTTCTGAGCCCAAATGATCGAGTGACTATGAATAGAGATAGGTTACTTGCAGATGCAAAAAAATTACTAATTGAAATTTCAAATGATTATATCCCACCAGAACCAAGAACTTACTCATTACCAGGTATATCTGGTAAAGTCGCACTGCAATTAGCAGTAAATGACCTTGCATTATCTGGAAAGGTTACTCCTCATGATGTCATTGTTACTAATGCATTAGCAGATATACTATCAGGAGGAAATACTGATGTTACAGATTTGCTTAATGAAGATGATATTCTCGCTATGGAGAAGGAAACTATTGTAAGATTAGCAAAGAATACAGATACTTTAGATAGAATGCAACACATGCTTGAAACTGGTAAGCCACTAAGAAATTGAGATGAGAATATGGTAGAATATAATGCACCAAAAAGAGATTATGATTTTCTATTAAATGAAGTATTAAATGTGATTCCTATTATTCAAAAACTAGGTTTTTCAGAATTCGATAAAGAATTCTTATCTATGCTTACAGAAGGTTGGGGAGAACATGTGAAAGAAGTTTGGCATCCAATCAATCAATTAGGTGATAGAGAGGGATTAGAATTTAATAATGGAGAAATAACCATGCCTAAAGAATTCAAAGATGCATATAGGGAAAGTGTAGATGCAGGATGGTTATCAACTTCATGTAAACCAGAACATGGAGGGATGGGGGTACCTATTTTATTTCAATCTGTTATTTGGGCAGAATTCGGTACGTCAGCTAACATGGCCTTGAGTGTTCTACCTGCTCTTACAATTGGTGTTTATGATATTTTAGCAGAGCATGGTGAGCAAGAATTAGTGAACTATTTCGCGAAGAATCTTGCGTCTGGTGAATGGGCGGGAACAATGTGTCTCACTGAACCTCATGCAGGTACTGATTTGGGAATCATATCTACTAAGGCAGTTCCTCAAGATGATGGCACTTACCTTGTTACCGGGACGAAAATTTTCATCACATATGGAGAACATGATTTGACTGAAAATATTGTACACTTAGTTTTAGCTAAGACACCAAATGCACCAGAAGGAACAAAAGGAATTTCCTTATTTTTAGTACCCAAATTCATGCCTTCGGAATGGAAATCAGAAGGATTGTCCGGGATGACTGACGAACTTGAATCAGAATATAATGGAGTAACATGTTCAGGAAGTGAAGAAAAAATGGGAATTCATGCATCTCCAACTTGCGTAATGAATTTTGATCAGAGCATAGGATGGAGAGTAGGTGATTTATATTCAGGTATGCCTCTAATGTTTGAAATGATGAATAGAGAGCGATTAGCTACAGGTATGATGGGCATCGGACTTGCAGAGATTGCATATCAAAATGCTTTAGCTTGGGCAAAAGAACGCCGTCAAGGCAGAGACCCCAAAGGAGTTCAAGAGCCAAATGAATTAGCAGATAATATTCTCGTGCATCCAGATGTACGCAGAATGTTGTTGGTAGCTAAAGTCAACAATGAAGGTTGTCGTGCACTAGCTGCATGGACAGGTCTTCTTCTAGATCAAAGACATAGTGATGATAAAGAAGAAGCGGAGATGGCAAATTCACTTGTTGCTCTATTTACACCAATTGTCAAGGCACATTTCACGGATCTTGGTTGTGAAACTGTAAGTACCTGTATGCAAGTGATGGGAGGGGCGGGATATTGCACTGAATATGGTGTTGAACAATTCTATCGCGACGTGCGTATTTCAAAGATATGGGAGGGGACAAATGGGATACAAGCATTAGATTTAGCCGGGAGAAAGGTTACGGAAAAATTAGGTAAAAACCTAAGGTATATTTTGTGGCCTTTGACAGATTTCATTAATGAAAATAAGAGTAATACTCAAATGACCGAATTCAATAAACCACTACACCAAGGAGTTCGTGGTCTGCAACAACTGACCTTACAAATGATAGCTGAAGGACAATCAAATCCACATTTCCTTGCTGCTGGCGCTACAGACTACTGCAGATATTTTGGTAATGTTCTACTAGCTTATATGTGGGCTAGAATCGCTAAAGTTTGTTTAGATAAACAAGACGATCAATATTATGTTGCGAAATTAGCTAGTGCACGTTTCTTTTTCAAAAGAATTTTCCCTGAAACCTTGGGTCTTGCAGCAAAAATACAGGCTGGTCACAAAACACTGATGGACTATCCTGTGGAGATGATGTAATGTCTGAAAAAGTTAGTCAAACACTTAAAATTCGATTTAAAAGAGCGATTAAAAGAGTACAGAATCTTTCTTCAAGACCTTCTAATGAATACCTTTTGCAACTATATGCTCTTTACAAACAGGTGAACGAAGGTGATTGCATAGGTAGGGCAAGTGGTGGTTTGAGGGAAAGAGCGAAATGGAAAGCTTGGAATTCGGTCACTGGTACATCAGAATTTGATGCAATGATAAAATATTGTGAAGTTGTAGACAAGTTAGTAATAATAGATTAAGGTGAGATAGTGCTAATTGACGAAGAAAAATTAGTTTTGGAATATAATAATCTATTAAAAAAACAGAGATTTAGACTTTTTACTATGTTTTCTATGCCTACTGGTTGGTTTGCAGGGCTAAGGGTCGTACAATTGGATGACAATGTGTGCTTGACATCACTACCAGGGGGCTGGAGAACTCAAAACCCTTTCAAAACAATGTATTGGGCAGTTCAAGGTATGGGAGCTGAACTGAGTACGGGAGCTTCAACATTTGCTATATCTAAATCTATGTCTGAAAAATTAAGAATGTTTGTCGTAAGTACAGAGGCGAAATTTACAAAGACTGCAAAAGGCAAAATAACTTTTACATGTGAAGAAAATTCTATTGCTAGAGCTGCAATTGAAGAAAGTAAGGTTACCGGAAGACCTGTTGAATGCAACTTGACCTCTATCGCGACAGATTCATCAGGAGATATTGTTTCAGAATGGATATTCAAGTGGAATTTTCTTGTAATTAGTGGAGAGTGATATATTGATAAGCACAAGACTAACTAAAGATGCTGGGATTAAGTATCCAATAATCTGTGGTGCAATGTATCCCTGCTCTAATCCTGAATTAGTATCAGCAGCATCCCAAGGGGGAGGAATTGCAATCATCCAACCTGTGTCTTTAACTATGGTTCATGGATATAATAAACCAAATCGAAAAGAGGGGCTAAGGAATGGTATTAGGCACATTCGATCACTTACTGACAAACCGATTGGGTTTAATGCTCTGATAGAAAAAGGTAGTGAAAAATATATTATACAAATGTCTGAATGGATTGATGTTGCACTTGAGGAAGGAATTCGGTTCTTTGTGACATCACTAGGTAAGCCCGATTGGGTTTGTGAAAAAGTTCATGCGAAAGGTGGTGTTGTTTATCATGATGTTACTAATAGAAAATGGGCAGAAAAAGGTAAAGAATGCGGTGTAGACGGTTTGATATGTGTCAACAATAGAGCAGGAGGTCATCTTGGTGAACTAACTATGGAAGAGATGTTTGAATTACTCTCAGACATGAATCTTCCATTGGTTTGTGCTGGCGGAGTAGGTAGTGAATTAGAACTAAAAAAAGCTCTCGAGATAGGCTATGATGGTGTTCAAATGGGTACTAGGTTCATTGCAACGGAGGAGTGTTCAACTCCTCAAGACTACAAAGATGCAATAGTTCAAGCAAAAGAAAAAGATATTACTTGGACTACGAAATTAACCGGAGTACCTATTTCAGTAATAAATAATAATAAGTTCAAACAGAATAATTCTTGGATAATAAGATACCTTCTAAAAAGTAGATTTAAACATAGGATCAGAGTTATTATTACTGGAATCTCTTTCTGGCGTATGAGGGCTTTTTCTAGAGGTAAAGGGAAGTCATCAAAAGATCTGTGGTCGGCTGGAAAAAGCGTAGAGAGTATAAACAGTATTGAATCTGCGACGGTAATAATGGAAAAATTAGGTCAATCGATTGGCGGGGAATAATTTGATTAATTCTCCGAAATTAGGTCGTACATCAAGGCTCAAGGCTGCAGTATATCAGAAAACCCCCACTCCATTTTTACCTAGTAAACCAAAAGTATTGACTGCAGCAATCATCATTCAAATAATTGCTCTAATTATATCTTCAGACTGGCGTGAATATCGCATTGCATGGGTTGTTTTCGGAGCTTCAATACCTATAGCTGGATGGCTATTTATGCGTTGGAGAATATATTCATCAGTATTTATTACTCCTTCAAGAAGTAAAATCAGAATTACTGATTCTAGATGGGATGAGTTTTCATTTTCAGGGTGGGGTGAAGAGACTTTGAAAGCACATATCTTAAAATCTGAAACTGGAAGTAAAGATATGATTTTATATCTTCATGGGTATAATTCAACTCTTGGAAATGGAGAGAGTAGATGCCAACATATGAATTCGATAGGGCTTAATGTTCTAGGATTAGATCAAAGAGGGTTTGGTGAACAGAAAGGAAAGTATGAATGGACAATACTCAAAGTAATTGCAGATATTGAATTATTATTGGATAGCGTTCCTTCAACACTGGGGTATACCCCTGAAAAACTTTGGATATATGGGCATTCAATGGGTGGGTTCCTAACAATTCGTCTCTCTGCGCACCCTTCAGGTTGGTGGGCTAAAGCTTTGAATGGTGTTATTTTAGAATCCCCAGCTACATCATTTCCGTTAATAATAGAGAAAAAATTACCAGGAAGGGCAGTAATGGCTAGTCCATGGGTAAGACATGTATTAAGAAGAGAGTATCAAAGAATTCATCCTGATTTGAATATAGGTTATGCTAATACTCAAATTCCTTTTTGGGGTATACCTAAAGTTCCGTTACTTGTGATGCAAGCAGGAAATGATGAGACATTAGGGAACGAACACTTCGAACTGTTAAAAAAACATTTTAGTGAAATCGCAGATATAAATGTCCTCGAACACATGCCACATACTGCGAAAGTCGACGTCAAAGAAAGAAAAGATATGCTTGAAGAGTGGCTTTCGAAAAATTGATTCAAGAGATTTGATTCACACCTGATTCAATTGATGAATTCGAGATTCTTCACGGATTGGTAAGTGAATTATTGCAGAAAAGATTCCAGCAGCAATCCCTACCCACCATACAAATGTGTAGGTTCCATAAGCATCGTAGAGAACTCCTCCTAACCATACTCCAATAAAACTCCCTAATTGATGAGAAAAGAATACTATGCCGTAAAGAGTACCCATATACTTCAGTCCATAAATATGGGCTACTAAACCACTTGTTAGAGGCACTGTCGCTAGCCAAAGGAAGCCCATTGCAAAAGAAAATATTATTACTGAATTTGGTGAAACTGGTGTTAGTATGAACCAAGCTGCCGCTATAGATCGACCTGCGTATATCCCTGAAAGAAGCCATTTTTTGGCATATCTATTTCCAGCCCATCCGGCTACCAAAGTACCAATTATATTCGCAAATCCAATGACTGAAATAGCGAGTCCACCCAATGCAGCTGTAGTTTGTATACCTAAATCTCCACACCATCCACTAGGATCAATAGGAGAACTCATTTCAGTTACGAGTGCAGGGAAATGTGCTGTTATGAATGCTAATTGATATCCGCATGAGAAGAATCCTATGAATATCATTGAGAAGGAGGGGTCTTTCAATGCTAATTTAAGAATATCACTCATACTTTCTTCTAATTGTTCTTTACTAGCCAGTTTCGGTACTCTCATGAATGGTAATAGGAGTAAAGTTGCTAGAATTGAAATAGCAAATATAAGAAATACTGACTGCCAAGGCATTCTGGAAAGAAGCGCTACAGCAATTGGTGGACCAATTATTTGACCTGCAGACCCTGCAACTGTTGCTATTGCCAGACTCATTGAAAGATGTTCATCCGAACTAGCTCTACCCACTACTGCAAGTATGACTCCAAAGCCAGTCCCAGCAATTCCAAAACCCACTAGTATTTCATAAATTTGATGTTCGATAGGAGTTGTTGCACCAGCAGATAAAATTAAACCAATTGCATAAAATATCGCACCAATTATTATCGCCTTCCTATCCCCGATTTTTTCAGCAATTGCTCCGAATATTGGTTGTCCAAATCCCCAAGCTAAGTTTTGGATTGCTATTGCGAGACTGAATTCTGCCCGAGGCCAACCATATTCTAGAGCAATTGGTATCTGAAATACACCATATGATGCCCTTATAGAAAATCCTATCAATATGATTATACAGCCAATCAATAAAACTGGTGTGAACAGTGGTTTCTTACTATTCATATCTCATGGGAATTTATAAAGCGGATAAGGATAACTAGTTACACTGCTCATTTATTTGAATTATATTGTTTAGAGGTATGAAAATGAATAAATCTCGAATTAGTATATTTCTGAATAATCCTTTAGTTAAGCCATTTATATTTTATTCAATATTCAGGGCATTCTATGGGGCAGGTATTTTATTGATTACCTGGTTATTCGCGACTAATACTAAATCATCACCATGGATATCCCTATTATTCTTGTTATTCTCTATGGTTTTTTCCAGAGTGCTATTGAAAAAAATAAAAGAATACCGGGCATCTAAAGAGATAATTAGTGCTGAATCTAAATAGTTTCATCTGTTGAATCATGTTCTTCTTGCCTAATTTTAGCAAGTTCACGCATGTCTTCATGATGATTACCTTCTTCGATTGCATCCTGATCGTCTTCATCTACAATTTCTACACCAAGTAAAGTTTCAATGATATCCTCCATTGTGACTAGACCTACTGTACCTCCAAATTCGTCTTTAACAATCAAAATTTGTTCTTTATTATCTAATAAAATATCTAATGCTTTATCAACTGAATCTATATCTCTACAAGGATGAATGGTTCTTGAAATCTCACTCATTAAGATGTCATCATGATCAGCAGCAGCTTCCCTGAGAATGTCGCTTCGAAGTACCATCCCTTCAATCTCATCTATATTTTGATTTTTTGTCACAGGCATTCTGCCGTGTATCATAATAGGGATTCTTTCCAATATTTTCGAAACGGTTTCATTATCCGAGGCTGTTTCCATAACGACCCTAGGAGTCATAATTGATGCAACTGTTCTTTCCCTTAAACCAAGTAAATTCTGTATGACTTTTTCCTCATCTCTCTCAATGACATGCGTTTCCTCTGCAATATCAGCAAGGTGTGATAACTCATCCCTAGTAACTGCCTCATTTTGAATAGCAGGGAACAGTGATCTAATTAATTCAATAGGGTATACTATAGGCATTAGTATTAACATTAGAACGTTTAAAATTCTTGCGGAGCTGACAGTTAACTTTCTCCAATAAAGTGCACCGATTGTTTTTGGTAGTATTTCACTTAGCAATAGTATAGCAAGTGTAAGTACTGATGCGGAAATGGCTACGACATACTGACCTTCCCAAGCGTTTTCTACTTCGTGTCCAACCCCTAGGGCACCAACTGTATGTGCAATTGTATTAAGAGTTAAAATTGCAGTAAGTGGACCTTCCGGATCTTCTTTAAATTCACTCCATGTCTTACTTATTTTAGGATGAGTATCTTTCAAAGCTACAATATGACCATGGGTAGTAGAAAGTAATACTGCCTCAAGAATACTGCAAAGGAATGAGGCACTTAATGCTAGTAATGCGTAAAAAATAATTAATGTAGTTGGACTCAATTTTATTGCCTCTTAGAGTGCTTTTTTTAAATGAATAAAAACTCATCTCGCCGTTAAAGTAACTCGGCTGTGGACCTAAGAGAGGCGATTAAGACATAAACATGATGCCTCAGGCATTTGTTAGTAAGTACAGTTGGGAGGTGAGAAAAATCGATTATGTATCAATATTTATGGCTTGGCCCTATGCTAATGGGCCATTACACCTAGGTCATGTTGCAGGTAATTGTTTGCCTGCAGATATACAGTATAGATACGAAAGATCTAGAGGCCGAGCTGTCATAATGTGCAGTGGTTCGGATGAACATGGTACTCCTATTACAGTAACAGCAGAACAAGAAAATTTGACTCCTCAAGATATTGTAGATCGTTTTCATTCGATTAATACTAAGGCATTAATAGATTTAGGTTGCTCTTGGGGTGATAATGTTGATCGCAGAGGTAAAGAATATGGTGGTGCACTATACAATAGAACAACTGACCCGAGACACAAACAATTAGTCCGAGAATATTTCACAGAATTACATAAATCAGGATATCTTAAAAAACAAACCATGCAGCAATATTGTTCAATAAGTTCTAATGGAAAAACTAAATTCTTACCTGATAGATATGTGGAGGGAGAGTGTCCAGTGTGTAATGCAGATGGAGCAAGGGGGGACCAATGTGATGAGTGCGGCTCAACATACGAGTCAAATGAATTAGTCAACCCTCGTTCTAAAATGGACCCCGATGCTAAAATCGAAATAAGAGATACTGATCATTTCTTTTTCCAATTAAATGAATTCCAGGAACAACTTGAGATTCACGCTGAAAGTAAACAAACTATCTGGAAACCAAATGTGCGAGCCATGACTAAGAATTGGCTCAATATGGGATTGAGGCCTAGAGCAGTAACTCGTGACATGGAGTGGGGTATTGAACTGCCAATGCTTGATGAAGATATGAAGACAAAGAGAATATATGTTTGGTTTGAAGCTGTTCAAGGTTACTTAACATGTTCAAGAATCTGGGCAGAACAATTTTCTAATCCTGATGATTGGAAAAAATGGTGGATGAAAAGTGAAGATGGAACTGAGCCTAAACATATTTATTTCATGGGTAAAGATAATATCCCATTCCATACAGTAATTTGGCCAGCTATAATAATGGGTCTAAATTCGGCAAGATCTGGTGAAAAACCCAATGCTAATATTTCAATTGGAGATTTAGTTCTTGAATCTAATGTTCCTGCTATGGAATTTCTAATGCTACAAGGGGGGCAATTTAGTAAGAGTCGCAAGCACGCTGTATGGTTACCTTCTTTCTTAGAAAACCATGATCCTGATACTTTGCGGTATTTCTTATCAATAAACATGCCTGAAGGCCATGATACAGATTTCCGTTGGGAAGAATATGTAGACAAAATAAATAATGAATTAATTGGAACTTACGGTAATTTCGTACACAGAGTAATGACTCTTGCTCATAGACTTGAATCATCAGATGGTTTGAATCCACTAACTCAATATTTAGGTAAAAAAGATCTTAAAGATTCGGAGTTAAAAATTCATGGATTGTTATCTGACGCTATTGTGTCTTTGGAAAAACAACGTTTCAAGGAAGCTTTAAGATCGATAATGAATATTTCTCAGTTAGGTAATGGATTGATACAGCACTCTGAACCATGGAAGTATCTGAATGCTGAAGAGTCGAAAGAAAAATCTGAATCTATGGCTACACTAGCATTTTGTTGGCAAATATGTAGGGGGCTATCAGTTACTCTTAGACCATTTATCCCTTTCCAATCTGATAAACTATGGACTATGCTAGGTGAGAGTATTGAAATTGACGATATACTTTATGAAAATTCATTTGATTTTAGTAAAAAAATATCTTGGAATACAGATAAACCAATGCCATTATTTACCAGACTTGATATAGAAAATATACTTGAGCGTGAAAAGTCAATAGCCGGTAAAGGTAACATGCCGGCAGATAAAGAAGAAAAGGATGTGAGATATATCGAATTTGAAGATTTTATGAAAATAGAAATGAAGACTGGAAAAGTGATTGCAATTGATGATCATCCTAATGCTGACAAATTATATGTTGTCACAATAGAAGATGGGCCAGAATCAACTAGAACCGTTTGTGCGGGACTTAAAGGAATTTACGAAAAAGAACAGTTACTAGGTAAACAAGTAATATTTGTCGCTAATCTAAAACCGAGAAAACTTAGAGGTATTATGTCAGAAGGAATGATATTAGCTGCAGATGACGGTGACGGTAAAGTTTCAGTATTAACTTTAGATAGTGAGATGCCCAATGGTTCACAAGTCAGATGAATCCGGTTTATCGAAAAATTCCCATTGAATTTCAGCGAGCTCAGCGTTACTCTTTGCCTTAGAATATGCATCTAATGGTTGTTCATTAAGATGGAAAAATGAATCCGCAAATCTAAACGGTTTCATAATTTCTCTAGCCTGCTCCCAACGGTCGATTAGTACTAAACTGAGAGCGAGTGCTTCGGCTGTTGAGAGTCTTCCAGGTTTACCCCATGATACAGGATTAGCAGCTAATACGCAGGGAAGTGTACGGCCATCTAATCTTGTATTTCTTTGAATATATTCTAATGAACTATCAATTTGTTTCCATGAACAATCTAAAGCAACTATTGATGCCCCACGCTCTATAGCATTTCTATCATCTGGACCAACGAGTATTCCTGCCTTAGGATCTAATAGGAGCCCTCTTTTTGGAGTCTTTTTTA
>Ga0302118_10000291_pt1 | contig 22894 bp, 33 predicted proteins | sample AG5_331_MG_FD_203126 | JGI IMG/M metagenome (GOLD analysis project Ga0302118, IMG submission 203126) | Marine microbial communities from Western Arctic Ocean, Canada - AG5_33.1 | ecosystem: Environmental > Aquatic > Marine > Oceanic | place: Canada: Western Arctic Ocean | collected 2017-10-01 | reverse complement strand
AGGATCTTGCTACGACTCTAATGTCTTCCTCATCTATTCTCTCTGGTATCTCTTCTAAGTTATATTTTTCACATATTTTTTTATTCTTAGCTTCGGTAGCGATCTGTTCCGCCGAATGAATAAAAAATTTGTATTGTTCATTGATTAAAAACAGAGATGTTTTTTTAAGGTCAGAAATCTCCCCCCTCAAACCCAACGAAGTCGGTTTGGATCGCCACTCATAAAGCTCTTGTTTTTTCTTAATCAGTGCCTTATTTGTTTTCTTAATCTCGGAATTAAAATCAATGGGGGCACCTAACTTAACAAGTAATTCTTGATTAGTTAGGCAACCCCCAAATATTGCGTCTTTTAAAGTAGTGTCATAAGCCAGTTCTGCATCATAATCATATGCTGGAACCTTAGTAGCCATAATCCGAGAAATCACTAACTGTTTCTCATTATCCATTTAATCCCTACGGTCTAAGTGCTGTTGTGATATCCTGTGGGTGCTCAACAGTGAAGAAGTTAGCATTTGAGAATGAGTATGTTGCGGAAGCGTTTCCGCCGCCAGCATCAAACCCTCCAAGGGTCACGCTCTGGAGTTTATTAGTAGCACCAAGATTAATTGAGAGTCCATCACGGGTCTTGAGGGAGATGGCTCGGTTTGTCGTGTTTCCCCCGTCCGCACTAATATCAACAAGGTCGCCGGTCTTAGCAATAACTTCAATCTCGGTGTTTACGTCAACACTAGGACTTCGCAGTTTAGCGTATTCTTTGAATCGGCCAAGCTCAAGAATGTCTTCTCGGCCCATATCAACATTAACGCTAATATTTTGAACAGCGGCACCAAAGGTTCCGTTGGCAAGCTCGTTAGTGCCTGAACTGCTAATACCAGCAATATCCGCAGGAAGAACCGTTCCCCCCGCCACCGGTGACCAGATAAGGTCTTCTCGTCTTTGGACGCCGCCGGATTCAGCAATGTTGAGCGGTACATCTGTATTGTCAAACATCGTCCCTGAGAAGTCGAACGATGAACCTTTCCAGTTTCGCGAACTAGACCCCAGCGTCATCTCTTCTGTAAAGTTACCTTCCACTGGGAAAGTGTAACCAACAGAATTAATATAGCTTCCGCTAACAGTAAGCTGCTGCAAAGCAGTACCTGAAGCAGATACGACATCATCTGGATACACAAACAATCTAAAGATTGACATTGTGTCAGATCTTGATGCTAAAGTTGAACCGGTTGACCCGTTTGTCGCTAATAGATACATCGGGCAATAACCGTCCAGAACTTTCGATAGCGAAACCGATACATCTGGTAAGTCTTCAACTTGTTCGTACTCTGAAGACTGCCCAATCTCAAAGACCTTCTGCAGATTCAGATTTGAGTCATTTGAGCAGCTTTGTAGACCATGAATAACGTGGGATGAAGTGGAACTAGTTGTGCCGTCTGGCGTAATTGTAGCTCCGGCAACAGCGTAATGAAATCTTCTATTTGGCATTGTTTTCTCCTAGATATTGTTGTTTGGACAGCTTTTTCTTCTGTCTATTAATAAATACAGTTTTTTTGTGGTTTTGTGTGAAAAAATTAAACCAGTATCTCAGCATTTAGCCTAACTGTTCGTTTGTATGCGTCTCCAAGAGCTTGTCTGTCCTGAATACTTCCTTTTGTAAAAAAACAAGCTGCTCCACGATAAGAGCTATCACTAGACACTGTTTCGGGATATGTCATAGTTGTACTAGTTTTGTCACCAGTGTAGTCTAGTGTTACAATCCCGCTATCTGCCATTATATTCAGGTCCATCAAGTAAATTTTGGTATCCTGCTGCTGAGAAATAATGTCTGCCAGCCTATCACAGTCTGAGGCTCTGTCAGCGACGACGTGACAGACGATTTCTGTGTTTGTGTTCAGAATCCCGTTTCCTAGCTCATATCCCGTAGCAGTCCTTGTAGGAGCTATATCAACAGCAATAAAAGGAATCTGAACTCTTGTTTCTGCGAGAGATGACCAATCACCTGACTGTGCTTGATCGAATTGGTCAACCCGATATGAATCAAATTGTGCCTGACGAAATAGCTCAATATTATTTGCATCAGTAACCTGGATATACTTGTGTGAATACTCCAGCTGAACAGTAGACGCTGTACTAATTGCTGTATCAAAGGTAACTGTTCCATTTGGATAATTAATTGAGTAACCAGCAGTCACTAATGAACCATCGACATATACCCCAGAAATATCTGTTGGTGTACCTTTTGCAAGTCCGCTTTCCCACACAAAATTAGAGCGTGACGCTTGCCAAACCTGACCATCCGTGTATCCTGGAGCATCAATATATCTCAGCTGAGAGAAATCGCCACCATACTGACCAGATGTCGGTAAAGTAGTATTAAAATAGGCTCCTGCTGTAATAAACCCAAAATCGAGCCAACTTATTACGGAGTATCGGAGCATCTCGATGCTTGACTGATCACCAATATCAGAAAGCCCTTTTAGGTAGCTTACAGGCATTATACTAATAACCCTTCCATAATTTTCTGCATTGTTTTATCGTATTCAGAAACAGCTTTTTCGCCTTTAGGACTCATTTTAGTAATCCAGTTGTTTGAAGCTGTCCCCCTAAACTCCGATGGAATAGACCAGGTCCCTCCATGTATCATGACCGCCTTTCCGGTCTTACTACGATTTACGGTCCCAATCACAATTTTATAATCCTGAACTAAAATCGCATCACCCTGCAACAGCAACCAGTTTAGCCACGGCAATGGATACCGTGTAGTAAGCTCTGGTTTGTTCTTACCGGCAATCTTAGCCTCGGGGAGAGAGAACACATCAGAATAATCTGCGTTAACCCCATAAAAAGTAAACGAACCACCTATTTTAGAAAATGGGATAAACTCATAGTGTATGCTATCGACAAAAGTATTCAAAATGGGCTGCAACACGCTTTCTTCCGTACCTTTATTAAATCCAAAATGGTAAGCGAGTTCTCCAGACACCAGTGATTGGTATGTTGGCGTTTTTGTTAAAAAAGACAAAGTAGCGACTTTTGCTCGGGCTAAAGCTAATCCCGCATTACGTCGCACACGGGAATTAGCAATTTTGAAAAACTCAAGAGCTAACCCCTCTTGCATGGTTTTTACGCTGTCTGTTATTTTAAGCATCGGTTCCCACATAAGCTGAAAAGTATAGATCTTTACCAAACCCCCAAGGATTAGGCTCACCTATTACCTTACAGCTTATCCTTTTATGTCCAGCGTTTTGATTTACTAAAAGAATACGACTTGCCCGTTTAATTTTAGGTAGATCGTCCATATATCCAATGATTTGAGCATCGTATACTTCAATATTAATACTGTTAATCTTAGCGTATAGTTCTTGCTTACTTCTACCTGTAACAAAATGCACACGAAGACGAATAGTCTCTGTTGACTCCTCTTCTTTAAAGCCCCTACCTTGACAATATGGACATAAGCCAAAAGCAAAAGGGCGTGGACCACCATTACGATACACATTACCTCCTGACCCCATTGGGCCGGGCAAGCAGTTATCGCACTGTGTGTGCTTGGGAGGATACACGATCTCACATTCTTCGGATGTTAGCTCTGACAACATCAGTGCATCGACTGCTTCTTTATAAAAACCTTTTAGCTCTGAAGGGATATTTATAGTCATTATTTACCACTTCGATCTATTAGACTCGAACCACCACTCGAACCATATCGCGTGAACGGCGTAGAAACCGCACCACCGTATTTAGAACTGCCGGCAAGGTAATTCTTAACGTAATCGTTGTATTCATCCTGTGCCCACTGCAATCTAGTGTTTAGATATTTCACTTTATCACCAGTTGAAATGGTTGACGGACCATCTTTAATTGTAAATGCCTGTCCTGCAGCAACCTTGACTTCTGCAGAAAGCAACGTAATTGATGCTTTGAGTGCCATTAGATTAATAGCGTCATAGTCTTTAGGGGATCGTGTACTGGGATCGGGATCTACGTCCTCAGCTAAAGCGGTTAAGTCTACGTCATAAGTATGATCTAAGCTAATCTCGGCCCTAACTCGAAACATAGATACAGCAAGCAACCTTCGTAACTTGACATCAGTATATACTGTACCGTCATCTCCAACTATATCCCGCAGGATAATAATAGGTTCGTCTTGCCAAGCCATAGTTTACTCCTAGCCGTAGTAGGTTGGGTCGTCAAATTTGTCGCCCAGAATATTAAAGTTGTGGGTGTCTGTTACAACTGTGTTTTCGCCACTGTCTTTATGTAAAGGAATAATTGGCGTCATAACAGTAATTCTATTATTTCGCACCGTACTGCCGTTTACATATACCATTACGTCTGCTGCCATGATTTACCCCTGTGTTGGATAATAGTCTGGATCATCAAATCTATCGGTTAATTTTGTTTCTATTGAAGCGATAGGTGTGACCTTATTGATTCCAGTGCTTTTTTGCATGAGCGAATAAGCCCACAACACACTTGAATTGTTATTGTTAATTGGTTCGCCGCTGTTTACTGTTGTTACGCAATCCGCCATTATAGTTCCCTACCATAATATCTAGGGTCATCAAATTTGTTTCCTAACTCATTTGCTGCATGCTCTTCTGATGCTGTCTGATTTTCTCCGTTATTCTTATGATGTAACATTCCATTAAATACCGTAATCCTGTTGTTTTTTGGTGCCCCAACCGTACAAGCCGTGATACAGCTCGTACTTCTAGTCGCAGTCGCACAAGCAAATCCTAAAGTAGGGATACAGGACGAGCCACCAAACGTTCCAACGCCCTGTGTTAATATCGCTGAACTCATTACGTAGCCCTCGTTCTACTTGTTGGGGTGGTTGCATCATCCAGCGTATAAGTCATAGCCGTAGTTGATCCGTCCAACTTCTTAACTGTGATAGTGGTTCCTGTTATAGAAAAATCACCAAGAGTTTGTTGCAGATTAAATAACGCTTGTGCAAGTGTTGGAGCTGTCCCATCTGAAGCATACGACTCCGTCATCTGAGTTGTTAGTAGGTCAGAGACAGAAATATCGTTCAGTGCAGAAATACTGGCTGGAATTGTTGTTCCTGTATCTAATAAAATCGCATCAACATTTGAGTCTACTGTAGCAAGTGCTGATGGGGTGGCTGGTCCAACAGAACCCGCCCCAATTAAATTATCATATACAGCCTCTTCTAAAACCTGATAGTCATGAAACACATAAAGTGCTCCAGCAACCTTAACGGAAAGCTGAAGTCTGCCCACTGTAGCCGTATCTGTAGCGTCTAATGTAATAGAATACATTCCGGCTTCATCGTGTGTCCCCCCACCAGAATTTTTTGCTACCATATTTCCACCATTTGGCGACAATCTAATATCGGTATTAGCAATACTTAACGCTGTTTCTGGTGTGGCTCCATCAGAGTCATCAACAAATGGACCAATCAAGACTGACTGACTAGCGGTGCTTTGTTTTAAGTATATCATCTTTGTCTCTGCTGTAAGTAATAATAGGCAAAAGGAGTAGTAGAGCTAGCCTCTGAATGAGTAACCGTTAGTAGAGACTCGTCGCCAGTGCGACCAGCATCCGTATACACCATTTTAATTCTAACCCTAGAGGATCTAGGAAAAGCCCATGTTGGGGTTCCTCCCCCCGCTTCGTGTGCTTGAACTAGTCCAATACCGAGTTTAGTAATACCAGTAACATTGACCGCATCTCTTCCGTCTGAATTTAAGGTATGAACAACTTCTGTATCCCCATCCGCCTCTGCGTACAAGTCTCTCGCGGTGGAAAAGGGGGTACTTCCCAACGACATATAATCAGCCGCTACAATATTTGTATTTGAGGCTGGACTAGAAGAATAAATATTGGATGAAATACCCATATCGTCATCATTAGTACGGTCATATTCTGTTGTCAATGTTGCGTCACTTACTACCTGATCCGATCCAATTGCGGATGTATCAAACAGAATAAAAATACACCAGTTTTGTGTGAATTTATCAGTTAGCGAATGAGAGGTCACACCGAATACATCACTGGCCCCATTAGACGTTGCATAATTTCCAGCACCTGTTATTAAATCACCCCAAATTTCTTGTTGTGAAATACGAGCAGCCATTCCGTCAACACTAGTAGTTTCAGGATTTGCATCAGGGGTAAACGTGGCATCCGCTCTATAAACTGACTCCTGAGCTAACGCCTCAGCTATGTCCGACCTCTTTACATATTTCGTTGCCTTTACAGTTATTCCATCAGGTTGAATTTCAAAGTCAATTTTAACATCTTTTTTGGTCATGGTTCCATCAAGATTAGTCCACCAACAAGCTGGGGTTTTTAATACAGAGCCTCTAGGGGTATTAAAATCGTCACCCTTAGCCAAAAATACGTCAAATCCTTGAACAGTAGCGATGTCTCCAGTATTACCATCCCACGGTCTTTGATTATAGTCACCCCCAATAAATGCAGTGGCATCCGTGGACTGTATATAGAAATCATAAGCTAGATACTCACTGTCACCAGAGGGCATTTCAGTGATTTCAATAACGTGCTCTACTCTACACTGTTTACCTCGCCAAACACCATAAATTAAATTTACACCCTGTCCAAAAGCGTTATAGTAAATTACTTGCCAGGGTTTGTCTGGATGTATAATACCTACGGAATTTGTTGGAGTATCAGTCCTCATCCGCATATTAAATTCGTCTTCTGAATTGTTCCAATTACCTTCAGCTATTTGTCTTTTTGCTGAATATTCGCTATTAAAGCAGATGTCCATCCATCCTTGAGCGGTCGTTGGAAATTGAACGTTACCCGCAAATTTAGTTACAGACAGATCAGTTTCAACGTTACTACTTATCGATGTCCAGTCATAACCCTGTTTCTTATAGGCTACATGACTACCATAAATCTTGGATGTTTTATTTTCCAGATTTTGCTGTGTTTCTGTATTCCAGAAAATAGGTATAAAGCTCAATTGTCCCCCTATAAAAAAAGGGAAGGAAGGATAATCTCCCACCTTCCCCTCTTTAAAATATTTAAACTAGGACAAGCCTAGCATTTCTTAGAACGAGCCAAGAATTGTGTCTCGTGCATCAAGTGCAGCAAAGCCAAGACGTGCCCAGCCATAGTAACCGTCGAGTCCTTCTCGGTGAAGAGAAGGATCATTAAACATTACAACATCCTTTCGGATAGGCATAACGAATGAGTTACTCTGAGGACGAAGGTCCATACCAACAACAAGTTCAACGTCTGAAGCCTGCAGCGAACCGCCTAAGCTTCCCGTGAAGAAGTCCTGGTATTCCTGGCCTTCACCAAGTTCGTGAAGTGGATGCAGATTAACGCCGAAGATTCGAAGCAGTTTATCTCCGCTGTCACCAGCGTTGTAAATCTGATTTCGGGTAACTTCGTCGATCTGGTCAATACCCCAGTTACGAATATCTTCCTGTCCCTCAAGAGACAGTGCAAGGTCGGTAAGAATCTTCTTGATGATTGATGTTGAGTTACCGCCACCATTTCGAGCAAAAACAGTCTTCATGAGCGAAACAAGTCGCTTAGTGAACTGTCCAGCGTTAGCGTCGGCATCGTAAACCAAGATGTTTCGGTCAGCACCAGCTCCGAGGATTGTGTGCCATCCGTCATCGTTGATCTTCTTGTCGAAGCCAGCCTTCATTACCTGAAGTGCTCTTCGAACGACAAACCAATTAGCGTCTTCTGCATAATCGAGCGACCAGTCGATTGAACTAGCAATCTTATAGATCGGCACGGTCACGAAGTCGCCTTCGATCTGTCGTCTAGGAATCATACCAACAGAAGGCATTGTGTATGCCTTGTGAAGATGTTCGGTTCCTGGAGCAAGAAAGTCGATAGGGTATTTAGCGTCACCACCCGAACTGTCCACCTGGAACAAGCCCCGAACGGTATCACCACTCATTACACCCTGTCTCAGAACATCAGAAAGAGCCTGAGCCATTTCCATCTTACCACCACGAGACACAGATTCATCTGTATTAGCGGTAGCTTCTAAGATTCGAAGAAAGTTTTTTTCACCTTCTTTTAGCTTAATATCAGCCATTGTTATTTCTCCTAGTTAACGTTGATTTGTACTTTGATGAATCCGTCTTCGTCGGCTGTTCCGAGGAAGTTACCAACTTTAGGCGTATTGTCTACGCCTTGAGCATGAACGGTGTCGGTAAGGAACCCGCTCAAAGTAACGTAAGCTACGTCACCAGCAGACGGTGTAGCCGCTGCCCATACTCGGTCTGTTGTAACCACGCATAGGTCACGAGCGGTAATTTTACCACCTGTCTGTACTTCTTGCTTATGCTCGTTTGCATTCCGGGTTGTAAGATCGTAGTTAACTACGTCCTGCATCAGAACACCAATCGGTCGCATTCCCGAAGGATCTGCGGCATAAGTAACAACAGCTGAACTGTTATCTAGAGCAACTCCGGAACCTGCGGTACTAATGCAGACGATCCCGCCTCTTTCTGCTGTCGTGTCGTTGCAGAAAAAGTCAACGTGATCTAGTCCCTCTTTGCTTCGATCTGGTCTTAAAGCCATTATTGTATCTCCTAGTTAATGCTTGCAGTAAGGAATTCAGAAACACTAGCTCGAACCTCTTGAAGATCTACTTCAATTTCGGTTCCCTTAACGCTGGCCTCTGATTGTTCAATGTCACCATCTTCGATCAACGTGTCAGCTTCGGCTTCTTCGGCTTTAGCGTCAGCGTCTTCGTCTTTCTTCTTCTTCTTGTCTTTGTCTTTATCTTCGTCTTCCTTCTTCTGGAAGGGGACAAAGGCCGCGTAAGCATTAACAAGCTCAGCAAAGACTTCTTCATCGGACTTGATGAATTTTTCAACAAGCTCAAGTGCCTTCGCGTCTTCAACGCCAGCTTTAGCTAGCTCTGCAAGTCGTGATGCCTTGAGTGTCTCAAGTTCGGCGGCTTCGGTTTTCGCTGTTAATTCAACAACAACTGTTTCTGCGGCTTCTTTGCTTTCTTTAAGCGTTGCGATAGTTGCGTCTTTCGCTTCGCTGTCAGCCTTAACGTCCGCTAACTCAGCAACTAGTGCTTCCTTAGCTGCTTCAACCTTAGAAATAGCTTCAGTTGTATCTTTCTTTTCCAGCTCAGAAAATTTAGCAAAAATCTCGTTCTTTGCTGTTTTCTCTGATTTGGCAGACGCTTCGGCAGACTTTAGTTCTGCTTTTAGGTCTTTGATTTGTTCTTTCAGTTCATCACTCATACCTGTCTCCTGAATAGAGGCTTGAACCCCACTAAATTTGTTAGTCGCACTAAAAATAATACTGTCTTTATTGGCAGGATTAGTTACTAAACCTTTACCTGAAAAAGTAAAGCCCCGCAAAACTCGACCAAGCTTGTGCCCCTGGAATTCACCAGTTCCACCATAGGCTCGAAGGTGTTTAGTTAGGAACGCAGTATCTTCTGCTCTTGCGATAATCTTCTCGTCACCATTTGGAGTAATAACACCATAATCAAACTGATTAAAGAGACACTCCATTGAGACAAACCATTCACCCTTATTGATCTGGGCAATGATATTATCCATTCGTTCTTGTCGCTCATCGTCTGACCAATGAGTATAAAGAACCGAACTTACAACAATATGGAACTGATCAGGAACAGAGTCCTGTGTCCATAATTCGTTGTTTGCGTTGACTACTTTAGATGCTGTAATGTGTCCGATAATATCAGACTCGTCGTGCATATAATTAAACTGTTTGTCAACCGGTGTAGCTCTAGCGTCCCACATATCTTTAGGGTTAAAAATGTCATCATTGGCATTCCAACCCACACTTGCGAGAATACTATCTAAATAAAATAAATCTAGCTGATCTGGATTAGACGCCTTTGCCAGTTCAACCGCCTCAGGCAGTTTAAACGCTTCGGCTTTGGACGCTACAGATCTATAAGCCAGGACATTATTATTAATTAGATTGGCTAAACCATCCTGCTTCTCTGAGTCAAAAATAGGAATATTCACGGTAAAACCTTTCTACTATTAACAAATACAGTTTTTTTTAAGAAACATGTAAAAAATTAAATACTTTTTCTTAAAAAGTCTGAAACCGCCTCTTGTACATAGGCTTTTTCCGCAGAGATGTTAAGTGTTTTAGTGACCCCATCTTGTGTTACTGACCTCTCAGACACATTAACTCCCACTACGAATTTGCCTGGATTGTCGTAATCTGGGTATTTATTTACACATACGTATTGAATGTTGTCTCCCATTGATTTTCCATCGTGTTCGACCTCTAGAGTTTTTGTCTCTGTGTCTACTGTAATTTTAAAAATGGCCATATTAATCTTTCGTTAGCGAAACCGCATAAATTTCTTTAGTGTCTTCGATACTTGGAGCTTTGCCATTTTGCTCCGTGAACTGATCAATTAGATTTTTTGCTTCCCTGTACTTAGGATGGTCCCCTAAAGCCAACCCCCTTTTTACGCTAGCCGGAGTTAGGTCAAAGTCAAGCTGGTTAGGGTCCTCTGCACGCTTTACATTAAGGTGTGCAAGACAATGGAACTTCATACGTTCCATGTTCAGATATTCTTCCTTAGTAAGCTGTCTAAGGTTTTCTTTACCTACAGACTTAACAAAGCCGGGACTCACCATTTTCCCAAGTTTCTCGTATGCGTCCTGGCACATAATCAGATCAGTCAAAAACCCAACACTTCGCGGTTTCACGGTCTTTTTCTTGCGTGGTCCACTATCCTTAGCATTAAAGGGTCTACCGGGATCCCCCTTCGGTTTATTGGTAATCTCTGTCTTTTTATTGGTCTCGGAGTTCCTCTGGTTAATCTCAACCATGCTCTCTTCCCCCTCTTTTCTGTCCTGAAGATCTACACCAAGCTCTCCCGGTGTAACGATCCCATTGTTAAGGGCGATTTTTCTGAGTTCGTGCTCTGGTTGAGGATTATGGTAAGGACTGGCCTTATCTGGTGCAGACACTCCCCGGCTCCTAGCTTCTCTATTAATTTTAAATTTCTCAATATCTGGATCAAAACCAAACACATCAATAAGGGAATCGCTAGAGATCATGTCTCTATCGACCAAATCAATAAGCAGTGCTTTCTCTGCGGCTTCGTCAGAAAGTGCATTGTGTGTGAATACAACCTTAGCGGCCCCAGAGAACCCCATAGCTCGCATTACCTGACCAAGTTGAGCCTCCCAAAAATCGGTTAAAACATCTCTGCCGTACTGTAGTCTCTCTACTAATGTCTTAATGCTAACCATATTGTTAGTAAAGCCACCATTGCCGGCACCACCGGTCATAGTGGGCGGAATTCCCAGTCCGGCATAAATAAGTGTAAGAATAGCCTCATATTTTTCTTTACCAAGAAACTTGTGTACTTCTGTATTACTTTCAGTGAAACTAAGCTCTGGTCCCCAAACAAGGTCTATAACGCCACCACCATTACGATTGGACAGAATTCTGCGAACTTTGTTGATAGCTTCACGATTAGGAAATACATTATGTTCAAAACTACCAAGGTTCCAAAGACGAATATTTGAAATAGCACCATCTAAGGCAGAAATATCAGCCAATTGCACCTTGTCCAGCATCATCAACTCATTCATGATTGCAAAGGTCATAGGCTTGGCCCACAGATCCCAATCGTCCTTCTTATAATAATAGTCGAAGATACGGTTCTGGTCTAGCTCTACAACTCCATTATCTAAACGCTGGGTAGTAGTGGCTTCACCAGTAAAGATATTAACATTGTTCAATTGTTCGGCTGTAGTATTGAGATAAAATCTGTCACGCTCAGTACTTAGGTAGCTTCCCACTTTCTCCACGGTTATAGGATTATGAATAATGTACTGACGAGGAATATCCCGCTTTTTTACAGGAGCGTCTATAAAGCCAATGGCTTTCCACTTCTCTTCTGTGGACTTCTTGATTTTTCCATTGATCTGCTCAATGATCACATTACCGCCACGGTAGAAATTGTTAGCAATACGTTCAGTTACTTGGCACCCCTTAACAGTCTTGAACCACTGACGCAAAAACTTTTCTACTTTTTTATTCCGGTGTACAATCGTGATCCCCTTAGACGCAAAATCGCCCATCAAATCGATAGTGTTTTTAAGAATACCCACGTTATCGTAGGCGTCCATACACATCTTAATAATGAGCTTAGGCTGTGTTTTTAGTTTTTCTGAGGGGCGAAAGTAGTAGTAGTCGCTTTTTGTATATTCGCTACCGACATGAACATCTGAATCCTCATTGAGGAATTGACGGTTCGCTGCAGATCGCATGGTGTTATTTAAGTTGTTTTTTGATATACCGTACTCGTCTACAATAGACGCGTATTCTTTTCGGTATTCTGACAGTGGATCAGTCATACTCTTCTCCTATTTAGTTGAACTATACAACTAAATACAAAGTTTTCCCTATAAAACGTGAAAAAATCAATCGTAATCTTTATATGCGTCTTGTACTGCGGCATTATACATGGGGTTCCCATAATACAATGGCCCACCATCAGATTTGGTTTTTCCAGCGAAGTCCCCAATGTGTGGTTTTATTTTTACTGTGTCATCGTTCTGGATCTGTCGTGCCGCCATGTTTGCGATAACGAGGGATGAGTAACGGTCTTTCTTTTGACGCCGCTTAGCCCCATTAGTGACCTCCTCGGGGGTAACGAACTGCTCTCTACCCGACATAGTCTGCTTCATAACAATTGTACACAGCTCATCCTTTAGTAGTTCAATTTCTTCTATGCAGTCCTGTACGGTGTCTACAACTCGATCCATTAGGCTATCGTCTTCAATAGCAATAGCCAGAGAAGCCGGATCAAAACTCGGGAAAATTAGCTCCTGATCCTCCATGTCTTTCTTCATTCCGTGATTTGCCTCAGAGAACCACTTCGCATTTGCAAAACTAGCCAACTCAACAATATGGTGTCCTTCTCGACGATCTGAGTCTTTTGGTTTGTTTGGATCACGTACCTCTAAAATTGCTCTCTCATACTCTTTCATGTTGCCCTCATTCTTGAAGGCTTCAATTACCGCGTACCCACCACCCTGAGAGTCTATAATAATATGCTCAATATTAAATCTCTCCATCAAATCTCGTACTTTACGATTCACATAACTATAAAAATCGTGCTCCATAACGAGCTTATTCTTAAGACGAGCCTGATGGTTCTTCCTGGTGGTAGTCCACGAATAAACAAGTCTACGGTGTTCTTCCCGAAGCTCTAGAAGTATAATCGAGAAGTTATCATTCTCAGAGGCCGGGTCAATTCCCATTACGTATTTTAGATCCGGATCACCATAGATTCTGGGTTCAAAGTAGCAATCCTCTTTATTCTTGTAAATCTTTCCTACGTGGGCAATACATGACTCAATAAGGGTACGACGAAAGAACCCGTCAGAGTCGGCACTAAATACAGCTCCATATTCGTTTGCGTATACGCCAGCATTTATAGACCCCTTTGTACGAGCAATCTGCCCCATATCCATAAAATCCTCGGGAATCAAATCAACCGGTATTCTAATGATTGAATAATCATCAGGTATTAGATCCTTAGGAATTCCAGTAGGATAATGCTCTTCTAGTGCCTTAGGGTCATCTTTAGAATTAATAATAGCCTTCCATCGTCTCCAATAAGAAGCAAAGTGATTAAAGGAGTAATACGCCGTGCCGGAAATCACAATCTGGTTTGATTTGATGATATCCTTCGACGTATCGAACTCCAACTCAATTCCTAGTCTTTCCGCTTCTCGACGTGAAGCCGCTCTTGCCGAATTACCAAACGGATCTGAACTAACAGCAGCAAATCCTGCCATAACAGTTTCAAAGATGGCTGGATTAATAGATGAAAACTCGTCCACAATTAAATCGTGTGCTCGTTGTCCACGAATTTTATCTCCGGTACCCACAGGGAGACAGGCGGTATATCCGCCATTCATAAGGAATCTCCACATGTCAGTGTCCTTAAAACCTCCTACTTTTTTATCCTGCATCATATCCTGTAATAACGGAGCATTCTGATAAAAAGCATCCATATACTCAAAGATAAGCTTAGACTGACGGAAACCAGCCCCACAAACAATAATCTTTCGATTAGGCATGAACACCATTCGTAATAGACAATACAGCCCTAAGCTCCAACTCTTAGATCCACCACGAGAAGCAATTAACATTGGAAACTTGTAATTATAAAGATTAGCCTGAATCACCGACTGAAATGGCAACATGTCGATATTCATTACATACTTGCAGAAGCCCGCAAAATACTGCGGGCGTCCCATGACATACGAGAAGAAGATATAAGGTTCCTCAATCGCCGCCTCCGGAATATCTTTTATCGGGTTCTGAATATATTCATCACGAATATCAATGTTAAGCCAGGCATCCTCAATTTGAGCCTGCTCGTACTTAGTTGCGTTCTTGAGTTTTTTCATAAAATTCTTTTAGTATTTTGAAGGCTTCAGACTCCGCTTCTCTTCTACTATCGTGATATAGAAACTGTACACCATACCTCTTATTAATAGTGTCTACTCGATCAATCACGTCACTAGACGCAAATCGTAGCTTCATAGGTACTTTTTTCTTTTCCTGGGAACACCAAATTAAAGGCATAGTATTTGGGAATGTCAATATATGAGAATATGGAAACTCACAAACAATGTAAGCCTCCATACCTTGCATACGTTCCATTTCCCTCTTAAAACGAGGATACTCCTTGAATAGATTCATGTAGAGTTCATCAACATTGCGTTTTCTATCGATAGTAATCTCGTTCTCATGTCCCACAATCGTATAATCGCCAGTATCTACTTTCCTGCGTACTTGATCAGCACCAAAGAAACTAAAGCTCCAAGGCTTACGCTCTCTAGTATCTTCGACTATAGTAAAGTCACTCATATTTTTTTCTTACCTTCTCGGTAAGTATTGTAATATAGCCGTCTTCGTTGCCTTTAAGGTATTTGTTGTGACACTTATAGCAAACCCAACAACAATTTTTTTCGTCGTAACGAAGGCGTGTGTTATTGGCCCAACTTCTAATGTGATGGACCTCACCACCCTTCCTATATTTGTCGCAAAGCGTACAGACGCATTTGTCCCTACGCTTCACGTCCTTCTTGATCTGTTTAAATTTTGTAGACTCTAGTCGGTCTGGTTTTTGGATATAGGGAGAATAACGACAGGGTAATGGACGCTTACCCATAGTTTCGCCCCTCACTGGCCCACTCTAGGTCATGATCGACCATCTCTTGAATCATCTGTGACATCGTGTACTCTGGTACCCAGCCTAGCTTCTTTTTGGCTTTGCTGCAGTCTCCACGTAGATACTCTACCTCACGAGGTCTGAAAAACTTAGGATCGATAACGATGTACTTCTCGTAGTCTAACCCAACAAAGTTAAACGCCTCATTAACAATATCCTTCATCTGAAAGGTTTCGCCTGTGCAGATAATAAAGTCTTCTGGCTCGTCCTGCTGGAGCATAGCCCACATCGCCCTTACATAGTCTTTACTGTGTCCCATGTCACGATAAGTTGAAAGATCACCCAATCGTAGTTTTGGAAAAGTCTCGCCGTCAAGTTCAAGGTGCTCATCCATAAAGATAACGTCCTCAACACGGTCGAGGGTTTTGTATATAAAGCTGCAAAGCTCTCCAACATATTTAGTTACCTTCCTCTCAAAGAAGCTCTCCCCTCTAAGGGGTGATCCATGATTGTACAGAATTCCACAACATACGTAGGATTGGTTGCTTTCACGAAGTACACGCATGTAATTATGGGCGGCAAACTTAGCACATCCATAGGGCGAGTTTCCGTCCATCTTAGTTGATTCGTTCTGAATCTTGTCCCCGCCAATCGTCTCGAAGTGCGACCCCATCATTTCTGATGTGCTTGCTTGATAAATCTTAGTATTAGGATCGTTTAATAATGCGGCATCAACTACATTAATAGCCCCTTGGGCTGTTACATCCCATGTAAGTTTAGGTTGTTCAAATGAAACACCTACGTGACTCATAGCGGCTAAATTGTATACTTCTTGTGGGTCGTACTTTTTGAAGATATTAATTAGCGAGTATAAGTCAGTAATATCGCCCTCTACGATCTCTAGGTTTTTATGTTCTACGATACCTAATATTCTGAGCCTCCATAAGTTATCCGTAGACGTTCGTCTACGAATACCCACAACCCTATATCCTTTATCAAGCAGAAGTTTTGCTAGATAAGCACCATCCTGGCCAGTTAATCCTGTAATACAAGCTGTTTTAATTCCGCCCATAGTAAAACCTCCGCTTTCTTTATTCGTCTTCCCCTGAATCTTGCACTGCTTCATCTTTTAGTAGTCCTAATGTGTGGGTATTCAGTATAGGTAAATCTTGGTTATTATCAATGTATGTATGAGGCTGTCTCAATCTTATGTACTCTGCTTCTGCAGCCAATCTAAACTTTTCCATATGTTTACCGAACTGTTCTCTCATAATTGAATCGTCAACTAACCGCTTCATCCAGTCCTTAAAAGAGGTCTTGAATGCCGCTGTATTAATATCTGTTCGGTCTCGTCTCGTTGCCTTCATCTTCTCAAGAGCAACATGCTTCTGTTTAATGAATTCGCCCGCCTGCTTCGACAAGTTATCCATAATCTGCCGAGCCATGATTATATCATGCTGCAGATCATTAATAGCACTACGGTCCTTTGGTGTTACCTTCTTCTCCCGAACCAGATCTTTCTCCATCGATCTAACCGAATCGATTAACGTCTTCTCTTCCTTCAGTTTTCGACTCGCCAGAATTCCGATACGAATAGCATCAAGAATCTGCCCCTCTTCCGAATGAAGAACCTCGCCCTGGAACTGCTCGATAAAACCATGATACTCACTGGCAAACTGTTCCAACTCACTATCTGTAAATTGGTCCTTTAGGTCTTGCCACGCTGGTCGCTCCATTAACACCGCCAGATACTGATTCGCTGTTTTACCGGGGAGCTTTGTTGTGTATGTTCGCACTGTGGTAATTCGGCGGTTTAGTACTGAGGCAATTGCCTCCACGGATTGAGTCTTAAAGTGGTCCTCAATGTACTGCATCTCTTGTTTGTCGAGTCTACCTGTTCTGAAACTGTTTTTCGAGGTCATCTACTCTGTCCTCCATAATAAGCTTATAGATTCGTTGCACCTCTAGCAGAATCTTATTTCTTCTCACTGTCCCAATATAACTACCGTCTTTTATCTTAGTGTAGTCTTTTTTAAAGTGGGGATGAATGTATCGATCTACTAGCTCTGAGATCTCCTGAATCTCTACATCATCAAACGGATGCGAGTACTCTGAATCGTCATTGGAGCTTTTGAACCCAATAATTGATTTTCGGGACTCCCCATACTCAGACTGAGTTTTAGGGTTGTGATAATGCTTAACTTTTAAATTTAACAGCCCTCGCTTAATAGCGATAAATAGAAAATCTTCCAGTCTGCCTTTACCAGCGTCAAACTTGGCAAACACTGAGGCACCAATTAAACGCCCCTCCTGTTTGATATCATCCTTGTCGTAACCTGGGAACCTGTAATAGTCAGCTAGTCTCACTACCACTTTCTCTATCGTCTCCAGATCCTTCTTCCCCGGCATTCTCGATTGACTCTTTGAATTTGTCATTGTTGTCCTTTTTCTTTAAATCCGAGGCCACGCTTTTTTCTAATTCTTTGGTTTCTTTTGTAGTAAGCTCTGATTTTTGCATGATTTACTCCTGTAAATAAATTACTCCCCATAATAGTATACAGTAGCTAGATCCTTTTTTCACACAAAATCCAGATTATTTCCATATTTTTTCTAAAATACATGTCCAAGCTGAAAAAGAGTGTACGGTCGTTCACCTGATCTGACTATTTTCGAAAATATCTGGTTTTTCCGCTAATCGGTGGTAGAAAACTCGAATCTGGCAGTACACTGTTATAGAGGGGTAGGGGAGGAGAGTAGCGACGAGCCTACATAATACATTGTTTTTAGTGAGGACACAAGGATTTAGTATGTTAGAAAAGCTTGAGACTTTAGTTAGTCAATTAAAATCAACCAGTTCCAGAAATGACAAAGTTAAGATCTTAAAAGATAACGACTGGAGTAAATGGATTCTTAATAGAATCTATAATCCAGATATTCTTTATGGTGTTACTTCGAAGAAGTGTAAAAAACTAAATGATTTAGATGGCTTGAAAAGCAACAGCTTAAATAATTTACTAGATCAGTTAGTGTCTCACTCAGGACACGACTCTGTAAGGCTTATAAATCAGTTTGTAAAAGACTTTGGACATGAGGCACTTGTCCACACCGTTGTTGACAAAAACCTAAAATGTCGCATAGACGACACAGTAATCAACCTTGCGTTTCCCGGCCTCATCCCTACTTTCGACGTAGCCCTTGCTAAAAACTATTCGGATCACGCCGATTACGTTGACGAAACATGGTTAGCTTCGCAAAAGCTTGATGGAGTGCGTCTGATCATACAGAAACGGGGACAGGAAGTGACTTATCGCTCAAGACAAGGTAAGTACTTCACGACGCTTGACGCCCTTACAGAGCAAGTGAGGGCCATTGAGGGCGATGTCGTGCTGGATGGGGAAGTTTGCCTCGTAATTAACGGAGTCGAAGACTTCCAGGCTACAATGAAGCAAATCAGGAAAAAAGACCACACAATCGAGAACCCCAAGTTCTACGTCTTTGACATTCTGACAACAGAGGAGTTTGACTCAAAGAGTTCGACGGCCCCTCTGCTTGAAAGATTAGATAGGTTGGACTTCGTTGGGGATAACATAACAAAGCTAGACCAAACGCCAGTTGGCGAGATCGATATGTATACCTACCCCGATGAGTGGGAGGGGCGAATCATTAGAAAGAACACTGGATATGAGGGTAAACGAACCAAAAACCTTCTTAAGGTGAAAAAGTTTGATGATGCCGAATACGAGGTTCTTGATGTTGAGACTGGAACATTCCAATTGGTAGAAGATGGCCGCGAAATTGAGATCATGACGGTAACAAATGTACTCATCTCCCACAAAGGGAATAAGGTCAGTGTAGGCTCTGGGTTCTCTGTTGATGAACGTAAGGCTTTTTATAAAGATCCTACGGAAATAGTGGGTAAAACAATCACAGTGCAGTATTTTGGGGAAAGTGTAAACAAGGCGGGAAAAACGTCACTTCGCTTCCCGACAGTAAAGGCGATTCATGGACAAAAACGAACAACCTAAATTTAGGCTTGACTATAGCGAAAACCCGGAGCTATTATGATTGATTCATTACTTGAGACGACCAAACTACTGAAAGAGATCGCTGAGCGGTATGCTAAAGAGGCGTATGGAGAAAGCGGCACTCATTGGGGTGGTATTGAGATAAATGTCAGAGAGGAGACCTTTCGGTTTCACATTAATTACTGCACGCCCGGAATAGGACAGAACATCAGCCTTCCGCTATCTATGCTGAAAGACTCCAGCTCCATTGGAGAAATAGTCGCGAAAAGGAAAGAAGAAGAACGCCTACGTCGAGAGGCTCTAATCTGTAAAGAGTGCGGCCATAACAAAGAGCACATGCAGCTTATTGGAAGTCAGGGGCTACAGCTAGGACCATATCAGATATGAGTTACGTAAAAGAAGAATGTTTTTGTTGGAACTGCTACGAGGATACCCCTCACCTATGCTCGTATGACACACATGAGAGAGACAGCTCTATGGATCACTTCATTTGTCAGGTGTGCGAGTGGGAATACGATGGAATAAGTGGAAAGTATAGGGAGCCATATGCTTAAGTTTATAACCGAGATCAGCTACGAAGACCAAGCTCTAGACATAATGAACAAAGTAAACGCAACACTGCATGATGCCGGCTATGGATTACAGTACGCTCTACATGACGTAGATCAGAACGATGATATCCCTAGTTTGTTTTATTCTCTAGAGATAAGAGAGGACTTAGTACAAGAATGAGTCACTGGATCTTTTTTGAACCGGCCTTTGAGGCTGAGAATCAAGACAAGTTTAAGAAATTGGTCTCCAGCTATGAATTGTTAAAGCCGGGTGAATACCCGCGTTATCATAACAATACCCACATGAGTAAAGGCATCCTCTGGTCATCGTTGAACGATAGACCCGCAGGATGTACCGTGTACGGCAAACCTGATAAGTTTAGCTGTTCAGACTACTACCCGAAATACTCAGACTGTCTGCTAAACGCCCACTATATGCTGGTGGACCTACAAACTTTCTTGAACCATAAGGAATTTTACTTCAACGCGGTAGGAAAAACAGCCTTTGTAAGACCGGACACCGGAGACAAAGCCTTCGCTGGCTCAGTAATCTCCTCCAGTACAACAAAGCACGATCTTCGTCGCTGTATTTTTGAGGGAATGATGGATGGGATGATTTTAATCGCCCCAATTCAGAAGATTGAGGAAGAATACCGCTTCGTAGTGATAAATGGGAAGGTAATTACCGGCTCTGTTTACAAAATTAGAAAGTGGGGTCACCTTGAATTTGGAGAAAAAGAAATTAAAAAGGGTGCAGTGATGAAATATGCCCAAGATATTGTAGATAATCACTGGCAACCCTGTAAGGCTTATACAATGGATGTATGTTTAGTGGGGGGACAATTCAAAATACTGGGACTAAATTCATTTTCACACTCGGTCTTATATAAAAACAACATAAAAAAGATTGTAGAGGCATTTAATTGAGGTATCATCACTCTTTTCCAGAGCTGGAAATCGAAGGACGAGTCAGTGCGGCGGCAATAGCTCGAAAAATGGAGTATATCAATCTTCCCGAAGACCTAACCGGAAAAACGGTACTTGATATTGGGGCTTGGGACGGTTATTACAGTTTTGAGTGTGAGAAACGCGGAGCAAAAGTCACAGCCCTAGAGAAAAAACGGAGAGACGGGACTTTAGTACAGCTTAAGAAAGCTCTTCGGTCAAAAATAGAGATTCTCTATATGGATGCCTATGATATTCCATCACTTAACCGACAGTGGGACCTAGTTCTTTGTATGGGGGTGATTTATCATGTACAAGACCCATTTAAGTTAATCAATATTGTGTATGAATGTACAAAAGAAAAATGTATTATTGAGTCGGCACTACGCAATGTGCCAGGAGAACCTCTTATGTTTTTCTATAAGGTTCCAAATAATGAGTATCCTACCAGTTGGTGGCTGCCGAATGCTCCAGCTATAACTGGAATGATGGAGTCTGCAGGTTTTATTACAACGCACGAAATAGACAGTCCCACAGAAAAAACACGGGGGGTATTTTGGGGAGAAAAATACGGAGATAGCAGATGAATAAAGCTAATGGCTGTGTTATTTTTACACAAACACAGAAGAAGTGTTATAATTGGCTAATATCTCAGCCTACAGTTGACCTAGTAATACAGATTGACAAAAATGGAGACTGGGCAAGAGCTGTGTTACACGGAGAGGAAGAAGTAATCCCAAACCCAATGGGGTGGAGAAAAGAGGACTTTTATGCGTGAGGAAGATTATTGGCGAGACTTTATGCGGGGTAATGACCTAAAAAAGTATAAAGTTAAGACCGTCAAAAAGTTTACTTTAGACAGATGGCAAATAGAAGATATTTACTACCCAAAAGGATCAGGCTGGTCTCCGAATATAGGCACTACAGAAAAGTAAAAATGCTAAACCACGTAAGGAACAACTATATGAATGAACGAGATTTTATTTATTGGCTTCAGGGGTTTTTTGAGCTGCGTACCCCAGGCCCTATTACTGAACAACAAGCAGCCATTATCAAAGAGCACCTTTCCTTAACATTAGACAAGCAAACAACACTAACTATGAATTGGGATAGTAGATTTGGACTAGGCCCGGATATGGTCGACGCGAGCTGCTAATGATTTCCTACTTAGAACTCGGCCATGTCCGACAATTACTAAAGACTGAAGAATGGGGGGCGGTCTTAATCGATAAAGGGAGCCTTACAACTCGCCGCCTCTTCCTTGAAAAAGACGATAAACGCTACTGTCTTCACTACATGAGGAACGGAATAACAAAACCTCACACTCACAAGTATAATGTTCGTGTTAGAATCTTATCGGGACGATATAGGCATAACTTATTTCTCAACGATAAAAAAATATACTCGGAACACATGAGAGAGGGGTCAAGTTATCATATTGATAACGCTAATCTATTCCACCAGGTTGAAATTGAGCCACAGGCGTATTGTTGGTCTCTTATGATTAATGACTATGACTTTGACAACCCACACCCCTCCTGCATCAGTGCAGAGGAAAATAATTTACAGACTATCAATTTTAGTTACAGACAGATCAGTAAACACGAAAAAGAAGAGCTAATAAAGGAGTTCAAAAAGCTAATATGAAATATCTACTATTAAGTGCATTATTGATGGCTCAGCCGACAGCCGTCCCCCCTCGTTTTGATCCAGCCCCACATCCTATTGTAAGACAACCTGGAGATGGCGAGGTGTCACTCGTCGCAAAGTACGCCCCGATCTTATTTGATGAGTCACAGCTGGAATACTTGCTTCCTGATGGTCGACGTGTTGATGTTTTAACGGATCTTTTTGCCTATGAAGCAGACTGGTCGTATAAATGGACGGATGGTATAGGACAGGCACTAGCATACTCGGTGGCTACAAATAGAAGTCCCGGCCTAATCCTTCTCATGAAGGGATCCGATGACGAGAGGTACAATCAGTGCCTAGGGGTTATTACTCATCTACGAAGTCGCGGCTATAGATTTGACTTTATCACGATCAATGTGGAAAACGGAAAGATTTGGAGGCACTAATGTTTGACGATGTGAAACTCTTAGAGAAAATGCTTGAGTTGGTCAGAAAGAGGGATGTTTGTCTTAGCAGCATGTCTTATGATGAGGACCTAGGTCTTAATTACATAAAAGATGAATC
>Ga0302118_10000288_pt1 | contig 23080 bp, 14 predicted proteins | sample AG5_331_MG_FD_203126 | JGI IMG/M metagenome (GOLD analysis project Ga0302118, IMG submission 203126) | Marine microbial communities from Western Arctic Ocean, Canada - AG5_33.1 | ecosystem: Environmental > Aquatic > Marine > Oceanic | place: Canada: Western Arctic Ocean | collected 2017-10-01 | reverse complement strand
AATATAAAAAACAATATGGTTGCACTACTTGACGGCACTCAGGGGAGGGCTTATTACAAAGGTAGTAGCAGCTCTACGGCAAATACGGCTAATAACCTTTCAGACGATACAAGTCATGCAACTTATGACGCTGAAGACATGGCACAAAGCCTGAATGATGCTAGTTCTTTAATTGGAAAAACCCTAGCTGAGATAAGCTTTGTTTCAACTGGTGTTGGTTCAGAGGATTTGCATATAGATGAAGACTCAGTTTGCGTGGACGCTGGAGTTGACCTTGGAACTACCAATGGTGTGGACATTGACATTAATCAAAGAGATAGAGATGCAAAAGGAGATGTATGGGATATAGGCGCGCATGAACTTGTGCAAGAATCTACTGGTGGTGCATTTTTACTATTTTTAGACTAGATAGTAAATAGTGTATATTACTGTAGAAGAATCTTATAAAAACAAAAAGGTGGTAATATGTTAGGCTTTCATGCAATAAGCGAAGCCCCCTTGTCTGCTCAGGCGTTAACACAGCATAACGCTAGTGCAAGTCTTAGTGGAAATGCTACTCTTACTCTTCCAGTTGTGACCCACTATGCTAAGGCCGCCCTTACAAGCGATAGTCCATTTTCCCGTGGCTTTACACAAGGTTTCCAAGTAGGCACCCTGCTTACTGGAAAGGCTGTTGTAACGCAGCAAGGTTTAAATTCCGCTGTTATCCTTTCTGCTAGCGGAACAGTAGAAAAATTAGCTTCTACTCTATTAGAAACAAACGCTACCTTCCAGCCACACGTTACTGCCCTAGTGACCAGCTTACAAAGTATAGGATCTTTAGCTGGAAAAAGTGTATTATTACATAGTGGGAGGAGTAGTTTAAATACTCTTGTAACACTAATACATAACGGCAGTAGGCCGGATATTGTTTCGTTTACGGCTCATGTAGACAAGGGAATGTTAATAGACGCAAGAATGAGCAAGACATTAAATCTTGTTGGTTATGTTGATAAACAACTTAGCGTTGAATCTCAAATTGATTTAAACTGCGGTATTAGCGCATATATAGACAAGGTTGTAGAGAAAACACTTATCAGAGAAAGATAGTCATGGCAGCAAATGAAATACATCTAAATGATATTGGAACACAGTTTTTGCTAACCATCAAAGATGGTTCTGCTGCTGTTGACATTTCCACCGCGTCCACAAAACAAATTATTATTAAAAAGCCATCTGCAACTAAAATAACCGCCACTGCAACATTTAGCACCAACGGGTCTGATGGAAAAATATATTATAGCACTGTAGCTGACGATCTAGATGAAACCGGGTCATATAAACTTCAGGGTAAAGTGATTATAGACGATGGAACTTTTTACACGGATATAACAACTTTTAAAGTTCATAGAAATTTATAGGAGACGAATATGCCTTGGCAAAATGAAATGACAATTATTGTCCGTCATCTTGTGAATGACTTAGATTCAACAAATTACACCTTTAGTGATGATAGGTTAGAAGAGTCCATCTTGGTTTCCTCACAATTATCTATTTTAGAAATTGATTTTGAGCAAACGTACACAATTGAGGTAGATACATCTTCTCTTAGTCCAGACCCAACAAACTCATCCAATAAAGACGACTCCTTTATTAATTTAGTATCCTTAAAGACTGCCCAAATGTTGATAGGCAGTGAGCTTAAAACACACTCTCTTCAGGCTGTTGCTATGAGAGATGGGCCGTCTTCCATTGATCTACGAGGTATTGTAGCTGGTCTTAAGATCTTGTTTGATGACATTAACAGAAGATACGAGGAAGCCGTAACTCAATACAAACTTAATGGTGTTGTTGGACAGGCTATACTTGGGCCTTACTCACCGGGAAGCAATGCTATCTCACGCACTAACATGTCACATAGGTCAGGATGGTTTGAATAATGGCAGAATATAAAAAAGCAGATCTAAAAAGTAAAATAACAACTGATCTAGCCGATAATGAAAATGGAGCTATTACAGCCAAAACGATTAGAAACAATATGTTACATATTGTTGATTCTGTTACGCCAATCATGGCTAGTGGAACTGATGTGTATTTTAATTATGCGGTAGATATTAGAGATAGTGGCGTAACTAGCGCTGATTCACAAATTGGAATAATTAAATCTCAGTGGAATGATAATACTGTATCTGCTATAGAATTTAATTCTGGAACTGACACAGCTTTTAAACAAGATGGATATATTAAGTTTTACACATCTTCGTCTGGTGTGGGTCTTGGCGGCCCGGGAGTAGTACCAAGGGCTTGTATTAGAAGTCATGGTCAGTTTGTTGTGTTTGGTAGTGGCGTGGATTCTGCCCTACGTGTGATAAATAACCATAACCCATCTGGAGTAGGGGTTCTTGTTGATAAAACACATAAAACCCTAGCCGTTCCCAGCGGAACTAATGTGGAAATTGGACACCTAGACACCAGAACAGAAGTGTTTACGGAAAGAGCCACCATAGATGACAGGGGTTATCTTGGTCTTGGCATAAGAAACCCTCTAGAACCTGTACATGTTAGGCACTCTGGAAGTGCTATTCGTTTTGATGTTAAGAGTCGTTCTGGATCTCTTAAAAACAACGCAGACATTATCATCTCCAAATACAGTGGCGGGGAAGAATACTCCGATAATAACCTATATTCCACATTTGGCTTAGGGGTTGACACTGACGCAAGTGGCGTTGGTAGATTTTTCGTTGGCTATGATGACGATAGAAAAGCCTCTGTTGATTTTGGAGACTCTTTATTCGTGATAGCAAGTGGTGGAAATGCATCTTTTGGATCTCTCTACCCTAAAGAAAAACTTGTTGTTGGATACGACATTGGTAAACACACGGTTGCTAGCGGAGACGTGGGCTTAGTTGTCGGTGCGCAATATGGCAATGCCGAACTTTTTGTAGGGTCTGGAAATACTAATACTAATATATCAAACTACGCTCGTTCTAAATGGAACAGTTCTACTAAGCAGTACGTTATAGAAACAAGGTCTGCTGGAATAACCAGACATAATCAATTTATTCTAGACTCAACAAATAATAATATTGGCTTTGCAGGCTCTGGAGTTCGACGAACTGATTGGCGACCATTATTTAACACGCATGTGTACGCAAGTGGAACAGCTACCTTTGGCTTAGAAAACCCTATGGGAAGCGAGTCTGCGGTCTACATTGGCAGTAACACTTCTGGAAGTGGAGATCCTTTAATCGGAAACTGGTCTGCCATTGGTTATAAGGCGGCGACTAATGTTTTAAAGGTGAATAATTCTGGATCTTTTGTTCCTAACCATCTTGTCATTGATCGTGAAGGGCATGTTGGAATTAACACCGACTCCCCATATGATAACTTTGTTGCTGGAACAAACTACTTACATGTTTATGGGAGTAACGCATCACTACTTGTTGGTGAGGTCTCTAGCGACTCTGCTATTAGACTACTGGGTTCTCGCAGTACAAACAACACGGCTTATATTCAGGCTGGAACAAATGCATCAGATGCAGACGCAATACTTGCAATTAGCAGAATGGATACTGATTCCACTAATATTGCGGAGCTTGTTGTTAGAGCAGACAAAACAACCTACCACGGTAACATAGCGCTTAACGATAAGTATATTAGTAATGATGGCGCAGACGAAGGTATTAGAATTACTAACGATGGTAAGGTTGGCATTAACGTAGCCGTTCCAACATATGAGCTTCAATTGAGTAGCAACTCTGCTGGCAAGCCTGTTAGTTCGGTATGGAGTGTTGTCTCTGACTCTCGTGTTAAAACAGAAGTAACAGATGTTACTGGCGGTTTGGACAAAATAGCTAACTTAAGACCTGTTAAGTTTAAATATATAGGAGGTTTCTGCGATTGTCATACTGGTGTTGACCCTGATACTTATTACTATAACTTCATTGCTCAAGAAGTCGATATAGAATTCCCAGAAGCAGTCACTAATAGTGGCGTAGACCTAAAAGACCATGAAACAGATGAAGTCTTGGTTACAGACGTAAAACACTTAGACTCTCACATGATTAATGTTTACTTAGTTTCTGCAATCAAAGAGCTTAAGGCTGAACTTGATGCGGCTAAAGTAAGAATAACAACACTAGAATCCTAATAAGGAGATAAAAAATGGCTGATGTAGCTACAAACGTAAGAGCAACCGCAGACACCGCCTCAAGAAATGGCAGTGTTATTGTTGGCGCACCAAGAGGTGCTAATACTAACGCAATTGGAACTAACTATAGAATAAGGGCTGGTGGTGAGGCTGCTACGGCAACTATCACCTTTACTGGTGCTGCGACCGCAGACGAAACCATTGTAATCATTGATGCCGATGGCGTTTCTAAAACATACACAGCAAAATCAGGAACGACAGCGGGAAGTCTTCAGTTTATTAATACTGACAAGAACGCTGCCGCCACAGCTTTAAAGCTTTGTATTGATAATGCCGCTGGTCACAATGGATCAATTGCTGTCGCTGACGACCTAGCTGGCGTTTTGACTTTAACCCAACTGAAACCCGGAATTAAAGGCAATACAACCATTACTGAAGGTCTTAGCAATTGCACAAAGACAAACTTCAGTGGTGGAACATCAGAGTCTGGCGTGAATGATGCAAGACTTGTTACTGGCTTGGATACAAAATGGGCTACTAGATTTGATAATCCTCGTTATTACTCCGGCGATGCAGTCGGTTAAGGTTTAAAATATGGCTCATGACAGTAAAACATCCAAAAAGCTTTCGCTACCCGCTAGTGTATTTACTAGACTAAACGAAGCGATACTTTTATTCAACCGAACTTGCACCTTGCAGTATCCACCAAGGCAACAAAAGTGCGAGAATTGTATTACTAATACAATAGGGGGAAGGTCTACAAACACTTTTAGATCTAGTGGGCCTATTTCGTTTAGCAGGGGTACAAACTGCCCACTTTGTGGTGGATCGGGATTTAAAGAAATAGATACAGAGGAGTCTGTAGAACTTAGGGTTTATTACAACCGAAAAGATTTTATAGATGTTGGGTTTAATACCGACATTCCCAACAATGTAATTCAAACGGTTGGATATGCCGACGACTATGAGAAGCTTACTAAAGCAAACGAGCTGATTGTAGATGTTGGTAAGCATAACAAAGGAAGATATAAGAGAATATCCGAACCATACAATCAAGGGTTTAAACAAAACCTAACTCAGTATGTTGTTATATTTTGGGAGAGGGTTTAATGGCTAATAATTTTTGGGTTGAATTAACAGAAAGTCCAAAACAGTTTGAAGGTATAATCCTTGCCGCAATAGCGTCAAAACTTGACAATGCTTTTGGTAAGGCTTACCCGAAAATATTAGAAGAAACAAAAACCCTTGTTCATAAAACTTTAAGTAAATCCAACGTTATTAGTGAATTAAGGGACGGTAGGACACTAAGAGGTGAGCTTGGTTTAACGTCTGGCTTAGCTAGATCTGCCGCTCAGACTATTACAGAGGAAGTCTCTGGTAGTGTTCAGGCAGCGTATAGCACTATTGAACTTACGTCTAGTGGTTCTAAAGGTGGTTTGTCTTTTTATATACAGCCAGAAGATTTGAGTAACGTTCTTAAAATAGCCCAATCGCAAGTATCTTATTACTCAAAAAGATATAAAAAACCAGTAAGGTTGGACTGGTTAGATTGGTTGCTCGTGCGGGGAGACAGCATTATTGTTGCAAAATTTCATTATGAACCTTCCACTGGAAAGGGTAGAAGTGGCCTAGGGGAAATGAAAAAAGAAGGAATGTTTAGAATGAATAGTGCATGGTCTGGAGTGCAAGGTAACAACTTTATTTCAAGGGCTATTACTACTACAGAATTCCAACTGGATTTAACAAGCATAATAGAAAAACAAGTGGGAAGGTATTTGTAATATGTCGTCCACAGAACTAAGTAAAATAAAGCATGTTGGAGATAGCACTTTATCACCTATCATGCAAGACAACCTTATAGAGTTTTTTGATTGGGGTATCTTGAGTGCCGGTGGGTTTTTTAATATTGAGATACCTACATCCGGACAGTACGGGGGAGACAAGCATAAACTTAGACTTGTAGACGATCCTAGATATACAAAGGGTCAAGTCTGGGAGGGCTTTAGGTCGAACTGGGTTTGGCAAAGCGGTTTGTCAACCGCAGAACAACCCAACACTCTAATAAAACTTAAACCAGACGCTGTAACTTACCCAAACTCATCTAACTACCCCGGAGTTTCTGGCGTTTTTATCACCGACATAAGTGTTGGTTTTGATGGATTTGCCCCTGCATCTGGGGTTGGTCAATATCAATACCATGTTGATTATCCAAATGGAAGATTAGTATTTGAAAACGCTATTAGCACGAGTGCCGCAATAACTGCTGAGTTTACTCATAAGTGGGTTAATGTTGTAAGGGCTGACGAAAGCTTCTTTAGGGAGGTTCAATATAGATCTCTTAGAGCAGATGGAGATTTTACATTAACTGGGTCTGGAGATTATTCACAACTTGCTGAAAGCAGACTGCAATTACCAGCCATTGCCATTGAAGTTGCTCAAACAAGAAATATGAAACCCTTTAGTATGGGTAGTTTATCTCATTGGGTTAATACTGATGTTTTGTTCCATGTCTTAGCTGAAGAAGATTATACAAGAGACAAATTGTTAGATATAGTTTCGCTTCAGCAAGATAAGACTATTTTTCTGTTTGATAGCGATATGATTGGAAGGAATGACGCTTTTCCACTGGACTATCGAGGTATGGTTAAAACTGATGCTAAAAGATATCCAGAACTAGTTGCACCTAGTGGTAGTGGTGGATTTAGGTACATGGGTATTGGAAATGGATCTTTAACCTTTAAAGACGCTAGGATACAAATTTCTGACACTATAAACGAAAACTTGTACCATGGCGTAGTAAGAATCAACACTGAGGTAATTGCATGATAATTACTTCAATTGGTGTATAATAATTTAGAAATACAACTTCTTTGTAGGAGAGATAATAATGAGTGCGACAGCAAAACGAATTTACTGGGCGATTACTGCCCTTGGTACTGCACCTGAATCAAGCGCAGCGGCAAACGTTGCCTTGGCGTCCGGTAGTGGCGGGCCATACACAGAACGTAAGTCTCAACATGCCAACTTTGTTCCCGGTGTTCAAAGTGTTGGTATTACCACAACCTTCAACCTTGAGCAGGTATTTGAACTTGGTCAATTAGATCTTTATCAAGATGTTGAAGAAGTGCCTGATATTGAAGTATCAGTTGAAAGAATTATAGATGATCATATCTTGATGTATACAAGATGTGTAGATCCTGTTACTCCCGCTGGTAATAAAACAATTTCTTCGATACAAAACAACAAGGTCGATATTTTCATGTCAGTTCATCCTGACGGTAGCGATCATTCTGGGCAAACTGCTCCTGATGCTATTGTTCATTGTTCTGGTATGTATTTATCAAACGTTTCTTACAGTTTTGCAGTTGATGGAAACTTTACTGAATCTGTAACACTTGTTGGTAACCATAAGAGATGGCGAACAGGTGTCAGCGGTACTGTTGGAAAAGAATGGTCTGATGGCTCCACTGACGTATTCGTGGCAGCAACTCACAATATTCGTGGATTACCCGGAGCGACAAAGGGAGCCGCTGGTACAGAGAACATCCATGGAGATAAGACTCACGCTTTTGTCAAACGACGAAAAAATTTGCTTTTCGAACTACCGTCGAGTTGTGGCTATAAGGGTGATCTTAATGCTGATTTGAGAAAAAACAACTCAGATGCAGATCAAGTTAAGGTAAACAGCGCTTCTGTTAGTTGTGACTTTGGTCGAGAAGCCATTAATGTTCTTGGTCAGAAGCTTCCTTATCATAGGTACGTTAGCTATCCCGTAGAAGTTACGTGTGATATTGAAGTAACGGTAAATGATATTCGCGGTCAAGGTGTTAGTGCTTTGCCAGAAACTGGTAACCTTAGTGAAGAATTAATTAGGTTTGTAGTTGTTGACGAGCTGGATGCCCCAATTGCTACCTTTGATCTTGGTGATAAAAATAAACTCACCTCGGTATCATGGGGTGGTGCAGATACTGGTGGTGGAAATGCCACGTTGAGTTACTCATATCGTAACTTCAATAGAATGGATATCCAAAGCCACGCAACTACCTTTAGTGAGTATGTGCAGTCAGATGGTGCAACTGTTTACAAAATTATTGACTACCATACTACTATTCCTGCCTAGTAAGTAATGACTGATTTTTAAGGGGCTGGGAAACCAGCCCCTTGCATCAGTTCAAATAACGATAGCCAATATTTGGAATAGGCGCGTTAACGAACTGGTTTTTATATGGGATTTATAGGATCGGGATAATACACTCCCGGTAAAGCTCCATGGAATCTATGGAATTTTATGAACGGGATTTTTTTGTGGCTAGGCTGTTAGCCGGGTACATGAAAATGGATTTTAAAAAGATCATGCTTTATGTTCACCCTCCTACGGTTGACATAAATTATGAATCGCAGGAGATTTTTAAAGACGCTTTTGATAAAGCCTTTATGTCTGGGGTCTTTACTAGAAAAGAGTTCTATGACTATAGAATAGAAAATGATCTATGGTCAAAAACAGAAGAAGAAGAACTTACAAGACTAGATACAAAAATTGATGCAGTTAAGCTTGATATTTATAATAACTATATAAATCCAGTTAAACGAGAGTCGTATAGATCGATATTAAAAGAAGAGGAAGATAAAAAGCTTAACTTGTTTATTAAGCAGCATTCTTATGATCATATCGACTGCGAAGGTGTGGCGACTTACGCAAGATTAAACTGGTTAATACAAAACACGACTAAATTAAAGGATGGCAGCTTATATAATTTTGAAGAGATTGATGTTGCAACTGTGATGCAACGATGGCAAAGTGATTTATTAAAAGATTCACAATCTAGGGAGATAGCTAGAACAGAACCTTGGAAATCAAACTGGTCATGCTCTAAACAGTTAAACGTTTTATTTAGAGCCACAAGTCCAGCAGAATTAAACCCAGAACAAAAGACGGTTTTGGCTTATTCTCAAATGTATGATAATATCAACGAGGCCAGTGAAACTCCTACTAATGCAATTATAGAGGACGACGACGCTTTAGATGGATGGCTGATAAAACAAAGAAAAGCAAGCGAACAACGTAGAAAAGAAACATCAACAGGAGATGTTTTAAGCCAGCACTCTGGCGCTGATGAAGTTTATATATACTCAGAAGGAAAAGAAGAGGCAGCAGCAATCTACGACTTGAATGATCCAGACGCTAGATACGCTATAGCCCAACGGGAAGAACAGTTAAAAAGAGATGGGGAACTTGATTACACACAATTCCAAGATGTAAAAATGAGACTTAACGAGGAATTAAACGAGATGATGAAGGGAAAATAACAATGAATGATACATACAACGACCTTGTTAGAAAGTCCGACAAGTTTAAAAACGATAAAGAAGCAAGATATAAAGATGTTTCAAAAGATCGTTTATTAAAAATATCAAAGAAAAAAGTTCAAACTACAATGATAGGTGCTTTAAGCACAATTGAAAGAGTTTTTGGGTTCCTTTGGGGTTATGATGAAACATCAGAATTGACACCAGAGCAAGAACATATGAAAGAATTGTTTGAAGAAGTAAGATCAGAAATATTGGATCGAGGAAATAACCAAGCTCGAAATTTGGAAGCAGAGTTTGCCAACTATGAAATTAATTGGTTAAGATATCAAATAACTTTACCAGTTAAACCCATATCACAACAAGGAGAAAAAGATGGCCAAAGTAACGAAGAAGACGGAGAGTAGAATTAAAATTGAATCTGAAGACGACAATGGTAAGACAAAAGTTGTTTTTATCAAGTTACCAGATTCAAAAGTTAATAAGGATGCTCAGTTAATTTATAACAAGGCTTTTAGAGAAGCTTTGCAAGACGGAGCTATCTTAAGACAAAAGCTTAATAGTGTCATGCGAGAGCAAGGGGTCTGGGATGACGAAAAGCAAGAAGAGTACGACGGTGTTTTAAAACAAATCACCGACAAAGAATTACAAATCAGAAAAGGTGGCATTTCTCTTAAAGAGGCAAGAGTAAAAGCACTTGAACTTCGAGACCATAGAGAAGAGTTTAGAAGCCTTATAGCTGAAAAATCCTCAATGGATGGTAATACAGCAGAAGGCCAAGCAGACAATGAAAGATTTAGCTATATAGTTTATGCTTCTTTAATTGATGAAAAGGGACATAAGGTTTTTGATAATTTTGAAAAATATCAAGAAGCTGACTCCATGCCCTATGTTATCGAAGCAGCGGGTAAATTGGCAGAAAAGCTATATGGACTAGATCCAGACTACGATAGAAATCTTCCAGAGAATAAGTTTTTGGTTGATTACAGTTTTGCCAATGAGGAATTACGACTTGTTAATGATGATGGGCATCTTGTTGACAGAGACGGAAGGCTTATTAGTGACACGGGTAGATTTATTGCTTACGACGAAGATGGCAAATCTTACTTTATTGACAAAGACGGTAAGATAGTAAGTGAAGACGGGGATTATGAAGTGGAGTTTTCACCGTTTACTGACGCCACTGGAGAAGTAGTACCAGTACCCGGAGAAGAAAAAGCCGAGGAAGCCGAAGAGGAGGCATCTGAAGCAGAAGCTGAGGCTGAAGTAGTTGTGGAGAAACCAAAGCCTAAACCTCGAAAACGTAGGACAGTTAAGCCCAAAACAACCGATACCGAATAGAATAACTGGAAAGTGGGTATGTCGATAGCTTATAGCTACCGGTGTACCTATTTTTTTTGAGGTAAAATATGGCTGAAAAATTTGTCCTAACGGCGCAACTGCATTTACAAGCACCAACAAACGTTAAGCAGGTGATGAGTCAAATTCAGAACCAGCTTAAGGGTACTAGTGTAGATGTACAACTTACAAACGCAAAGCAAACGATCTCTCAACTAAAGAAGACCTCGACAGCAATAAAGAAAATTGAAAAAGATGCTAGTAAAGCTGCCACCAACATGGATAAGCTTGGTAAAGCTTTCGGGTCAACTCTTAAATATATCGTTCGTTATGATATAGCTCGTAGGGTTTTTGGACTCTTTGCCAATGCCATTGAACAGGGAACACAAGACGCCATAGCTTTTGAAAGAGAGATGGTTAAAGTGGCCCAAGTTACGGGCAAGTCGATGGCTCAACTGCAAGGTTTAACAAGAACCATCGGAAACCTTGCTACAGGCATGGGTGTTTCCTCTGCATCTTTGGTAAAAGTCTCTCGCGTGCTATCTCAAACTGGTATGACCGCTAAAGAAGTTGAGGTTGCTCTAAAATCTTTAGCAAAAACAGATCTAGCTCCAACTTTTGATAATATAACTAACACAACCGAAACCGCAATTGCTGCCATGAGGCAGTTTAAACTAGAATCAAAAGATCTAGAAAGAGTGTTAGGTCAAATTAATGTTGTGGCTGCCAACTTTGCTGTTGAAGCTGCTGACATTGGTGCTGCTATTAAACGTGCTGGTGGTGCGTTTGCATCTGCTGGCGGTAGCGTTGAAGAGTTTATAGCTCTGTTTACATCTGTTCGTTCTACAACTCGTGAAACGGCAGAGACTATTGCTACAGGTATGAGAACCATCTTTACTCGTATCCAACGTCCTAAAACCATTAAGTTTTTAAGACAGTTTGGGATTGAGCTACAAGACCTTAGTGGTAAATTTGTTGGCCCTTACGAAGCTGTTGAAAAACTACATAAAGCCCTTAAGGGGTTAGACCCTAAAGACGTTCGCTACTCTATGATCATTGAGCAACTTGGTGGTTTCCGTCAAGTCTCTAAAGTGATTCCTTTGATCCAGCAGTTTTCTACTGCTCAAAAAGCGATGAACGTACAAGCGAAAGGTGGGGGAAGCTTAGCTAAAGATGCCCAAAAAGCACAACAATCCCTCGCTATACAAATTCAAAAGCTAACGGAAAACGTCAAAGAGTTATTCCGTAATATTACAGGATCTAAGGCTTTTCAAGTAATGGCTAAGGGTGCATTAATGCTTGCCAATGCTGTTGTAAAGATTGCTGATTCTATCGCTCCCGTTCTCCCCCTCTTGATAGCGTTTGCAGGTGTCAAGATCGCTAAATGGGGTGTAGGAAAAATAGCATCGGGAGATTCTGACGCTTTGGGTGGTGTTGGTAATGCTAGGCCTTATGGCCCCGGCCCACAGGGTGCTAATAGAGGCGGCAAAATACTTGGCTTTAAGAGAGGTGGTTGGGTTCCCGGTTCTGGTAATGGGGATACTGTTCCAGCCATGTTAGAGCCGGGAGAGTTTGTAATTAGAAAGTCTTCAGCCCAGAAAATGGGTGGGAAAATGGAGGGTATTAACAAATACGCTACAGGGGGGAAAATTCATGGAGAATACCCATCTACCAAAAAACTCATTCATCCGGAGGACAATACTAATGCGCCTTACCGTTCCTTGAAAGAAGACGGGACTTATAACAAAGATAGTGACTGGATAAAGGTTAAGGGTCAGAACAAACCGCATGAAGATCCCGTTTTCAAGGAGTATCTCACCTCAGATGAAAAACAATTTACGCCCAAAACAATAGCGCTTATTGCTCATATGTCTAAAAATTCTGGAGAGATGTGGGAGCGATTTGAAAAGGCTCTAGGTGCGACTGGACTGGGGGATCCAGCAGGTGGGAGCAAGCCTTTAGATTTTCCCTCCCATAATGCAGAAGCAAAATTTCAAGCAAAAGGTGATAAAGGTTGGAAGAATAGAAAAGGCAATACTGAACTTTCAATGTTGGCTAAGGGTGTTTTGGCGAGATCGCCCGCAGGGGAAGGGTACGGCCAAGGTTGGAGGGGTGATGAGGTTACTTCTCATCATCCCAGTGATCCTAAAAAGATGAGCGGTATTATTACAGGTTATGAGGAGAGGATTAAAAAAGCTGGTAGTGTGGATGCGTTGAAGACCACGAAGCATACAGCGGCGTCCGTCAAAAAAGCTAAAAGTAGGGATTCGGCATCAACCGTCGCTATTGGGCAAGAGTACCAAGATACTAACAAAATCATTGCGGCAATGGCCGAAGGCGGCAGGATGGATCAAGAGAAAGGGTCTTGGAACCGCACCGATGAAGAGCAACTCGCTCACAGTAACAAGAGTAAGAGAGAGGAAGCTGCGGCTTATAAGCGCGGCGAGTTGGGAAAGCGTCAACTTAGAGACAGGCCGCCGATGGGACACGGAGAACCGGACAACTACCGGGGTAGCGGCAAAGCGGATCATCCATCGTGGCACGAGGAATCAAAGGAAGACGAATGGCGCACAGTCAAGAATCTCGACCCCAACAAGCAACACGGGAAGCAAGGTTTTTCAATGGGGACGCAGGCGATGCAATACCGAGCCATTGAATCAATAGAGAAAGACGGTGAGCTCTCATTCAAGAGTTTTGTCGATCCGAAAGGTGCAGGCCATTGGGCCTCGTCCAAAAACATACCTTGGGATGGCCCACCACACAACGACACCGAGTATTCTAAAAAACTTACGGTGGACGGACAGTACTTGGAGAAGAAGGCCTCTGGTGGCCCAACCGGAACAGATACAGTTCCCGCCCTTCTTACTCCCGGCGAATTTGTCATTAATAAAAAATCAGCCCAAGCTGTGGGTTATGGCAAGCTAAAAGAGATCAATGCGTATGCTAATGGAGGATTTGTTCAAAAATTCGGATCAGGTGGAACTCCACGGGGGACAGGAGGGAGAGATACCAACTTCCCATCGTTGGAATACTCCAATGAGGAGTTGGACGAATTTCTTAATGACATGTCTGCCTCTGGGCCAATTATGGAAGGGTTTATTAAGAACATAGAAGCGGCTGGTTATACCCTCGATCAAACCACCGTTGGGGTGACCAGATTCAAAGAAGTAATGGATGTGATGCAAAAGGATCAGCCTGAAGATGTCGATCTCAATCAAGAGATGAGTCAAGAAAACTGGGAAGAAGCTAATAAACACGCAACGGACGCGATGATTCACTATGCTGATTGGATAAATAGTGAGATTCAAGCTAGAGGTAGTTTTGGTCAATTGGCCACCTCTCAAAAAACATCTTCAGCTGGTGCGCAAAAAACATATGCAATGGCGGGTACTGGAGACGAAAAATCCGGAGCCGGTGTATTGGGATCTATGGAAAAAGTGTTTCCAAAAGCTATGGCACGTTTGGCGTTAAGCGCAGATGAAAGCACAGCTTTTATAAAAGCCTTTTCCAGATCGCAATCGCAAGGTGCAACCCAAGCAGAATCTTTGAATAGAGCTTTAGAGTCGGTAGGTACTAGTACCGTAGAATTTGAAAACAAACTCCACAAGCTACCTCCTGAAGTCGAAGAAACAGTAACAAAATTTCAGAAATTTAAGAGTGCTATAAAAGACGCTCCAGACAAGATTACAAAAGCAGCAAGTTCGTTTGTGGATGGCTCTAAGCGTTTTGGAAAATCACTAATGCGCGGTGCTGATAAAATGTCTGAGGTTGCTGGTGCAGCCACTGTTGCGTATGTAAAATTTACAGCAACAGCAGAGGCCGTTAATCAATTTGCCAATGTTGTTGGGCTTGGTGGTGCTGTTACAGAAGGCTTTATTCATAGCGTTGGTCAAGCTACGGGAACCATGGCTGCTTTTGAAGCGGCGACAGAGCAAATGAAAAAAACAGGCTTAGCTGATAGCCTTGAAGCCTTCGGTACAAAGGCTGAAGATGCAGGAACAGCTATATCAGAATGGAGTGCCGAACTTGGAAAAGGTAAAGAAGGCATTAAAGGTTTTCTAGGTGGTCTAGCTGGAAAAGCTGGTGGGCTTGGTGGAAAGCTTGTGGGCGGTGCTGGTCAACTTGCGGGACAAATGCAAGGAAACATGGAGGCCATGGGGCAATTTGGCGTTGGTGGCAAAATGGGGCGTGCTGGCTTACAAGGCCGAAAAGACGTGGAAGCAGCAGCTAAAGCAGACGAACAGTTCAACATGGGCGAGCTGGGTAATAAGGTAAGGGCGGCACAAGAAAAAGCGAAATCTGGCGGAACATTATCAGGCCTTGAGCAAGCACAGGTTGTAAAAGGGGAAAAACATGACGCAGTAATGGCAAAAGGAAAAGCGGGTGGAAAATCAGCCGGAAAAGCTAAGGTTGCGGGTATGGCAATTCAGTTTGCTGCTGCCGCTGCTCAAAAAATCGGCGGTGCTATAGAAGCAGAAGGAATGAAAAACGCCGAAAAAGGCCGAGGTGATGGTACGCAGGCTGCTGTGGGTAGAAGCGTATCAATGGCTGGTCAAGGTGCGCAAATGGGTGCAGCCCTTGGGCCTTGGGGTGCTTTAGCCGGTGCTGTCGGTGGTGCTGTTGTTGGCTTCATTACTGGACTGAGAGACGCAAAGATGGCTATCGCAAAAGCTAAACTTGGTCAAGCTCTTGATGGAGTATCTGACAGTCTTGAAAAGTTTGAGCAAGGTTTAATTGGCCCTGCTGAAATGGCCGGTAAAATGGAAGCTGGTTTTCAAGCGGTCGAGCAATTTGAATCAGGATCAAGGGGTGGTGTTATGGGAAGTGATGCTGGAAATGCAGCACTGAGTGTAGGTGGTGGCGCTCTTGCTGGTGTAGCTATTGGTGCCGCTATTGGAAGTGTTGTTCCTGTCATTGGTACTGCTATTGGTGCTGTTATTGGTGGTATTGGTGGCGCTCTTACTGGCCTGTTTATGGGATGGGCAAGCGCAGACACTGCGGAAATAGGAAAAGAATACGGCGAAGCCATGCTGGAAATGAGTGAAAATCTCAACAAGTTTAAAGATAGCTTGATTAGTAGCTCTACTACCATGAGTGAGTTTGAAAATAAAATGGGCGAAGCGGGGATGGCACGTTTGATGCACCAAACCGGACAATCCATGGAGCAGTTAAGAGAGGAAATTGGGGAGGAAATTGACAAGCGAAATGAAGTTAGAACAGCCATGGATGAAATGGCAGAAGCGACAATCAAAGCAACCCGAGAACTGAACTCCATGCGTCAAATAGGAGCAGTCTTTGATGCAGTAGCGGCCAGTATGGAGCAATGGGACGCAAAACTAGCCGGTATGGGAGCCGGTCTTACTGGCCAGTCACAAATAGGCTCTGTTGGTGCGGCGATATCTGACGACCGCATGATGGATAGAGACACCGGTTCTGTAGAACGTTTTAATGATACGATAGACGCCCTTTCTAATGTAGCTGGCGAGGGTATGTCTGGATTAGGGCAGTTTGCTGAAGAGGCTAAGGGCGCTGCTGTACTCCAGAGAGAATTAGGTAGAGCTTTTACTCTTGCCAGAGACTCCATAATACAATTTTCTACAAGTGCTTCTGGAGATTTAGCAGTAGACGACGGCGCATTTTCTGATGCGGTTTTCGATATGATTCCCACAGACATTCTTGGTGATGTTCCAGAACACATGCAAAATGCGGTTAGGGCAAATATTGATAACATGGTCACCGCCGAAGGTGGTATGGAAAATATCAAGAAGAAGATTGCAGAAGATCCTGACAAACTGGTTCAGGAAGTAACTTCAGGATATAAGAATAGTATAGAAGCGTACCAAAAAGCTGCCGTAATGCAAGACGCACAGAACACAAGATTAGCTGGCGCGTACGCTCAAAGAAGCCAAATGGAACTAGCGTTTGTTAAAAGCCTCCAAGGGTTAAGTGCTAAAAGGTTTGCTATAGAGAATCAGTTTGCAGAAGACTTAGGAATGGACGAAGGGCCGTCGATTGCAGAAGCTAAGGCACAAGATACAAAACAAAGGAATATTTCTCTTACTCGAATGAAAGATCCAGCACTCGGAGCAAGCTTAGTAGGCAAGGGGCCAAAAGAAATTGGCAATGCTATGGCAGATCTTCGTGATCAGATTAACGAAAAAAATAAGGAAATGGCCGAGCAAGGAAAAGATAAAGCGCCGGGTGCAAGCACCGATGGTCTTGCCACTTCGCAAAAAGACCTTCTGGATTCAACCGCTAAGCTCAAAGCAGATTACGATAACTTATCGGGTGTTTTGAAAAGCTATGCCGCTTCCCAGAACGAACTCATTGCTATTAATAAACAATTAAAAGACGCGCAAAAACAAGAACAGGGAATGCGTGGCTTGATGTTTGATAGATCATACGGAACCGATGAAGAGAAAGCTGAAGCTAACAAAAAAATCAATGCTATCGCCATAGCTAAGGAGTATGGTATTGACGCAGTAGCCCCAGAATTGCAAAGATCAGTCGCGCAATTTATACAAGGTAGCATGGTTGGTGGTGAAGCTTTCGTAAATAAAGATATGGAAGCTAAGGGCGGGGCTATGGGGATGCAAAGGAATCCAGATGGTAGTTTGAAAGGTATTACTGGGCCTAGTGATAAACGCCGAGAGCTAGCCGAAAGAAAGAAAGAGATTAACGAAACGGGTCTTGCTGCTGACGAAGCTTTAGCTAGCGAAGAAGGTGGTAGGCTTGCCGATTTCTCTAATGCTATTGAGACTATGCATGCAGACTTCTTAGGCAAGCTTCAGACTATGTTAAACGAAGCTGCCGCGAGAGATTCTGCCGAAAGAGAGAAAAAGGCTAAGTTAGAAGCAGATAAAAGTCAAGGACTCGTAAAACTCTTTGATCAAGACATTGGTGAAAAACTGGGCATGAATAAAGAACAGGTAGCTAACCTGTCATACAAAGGGGCGAGTGGTTCTCAAGCAATGGCAAACATTGTTCAAAGCGGCATGATGGAGAGAATTGCCAAGAAGCAAGACACTCAAAACAAGATGGAACAAACCGCAGGCGGGCGAATGCTCATGTCGGGAATGGCGGGTAAAAGTGATTTCTTGGGGTCTGTTAAAGACTCTACGGCGGTGGGTACGCAAGGTGCTGGTATGGCAAGTCTTTTAGGTGGAAGCGTTAAGGCTAGAGACTTAGCATCGAGAGTGGGGGTAGTAAACAATTGGGAAGATCAAGAAGTTCAAGATGAAGCGGGTGGCATACAGGCCATGGAAGAACTCCTCAATACACTTGGTGCTAAGTTTGAGGAAATGGGTCTTGAAGGACAAGGCGCTGAAGCACTAAAGAAAAGATTCCATGAAAGACTAGCGGAGGGTGATAAGTTTGAAGCTGACACGTTCTTAAACGAAGTAATGGGTTCCGCTGGAGCATCAACAGTACAAGCAACAAAATTAACGGATGATGAACAGGCAGCAATGACAGCTTTGACGCAAGCCGGTGCTGATATTAGCTTGGCTAACGAAGCTCTTATGAACTGGCTCGATGAGCAAAAAGCATCGCTTGATCAAGATAAATATGGCTCAGTGAATATCGCAGATAAAACAAAAGAAGGTGCAGAGAAGAGAGCAGAACAACAGAAAGAAGTGGATACACAGGATAAATTAAAGAAACAAAACGTAAAGAACGAGGCTGATGCGGCGGCACGAACGACTCAAAATGAAGCTGAGGCACAAGCAGTAGAAGGGGGAAATCAAAACGCCATTCAGGATTCTTTGGCTAGTACTACCCCCAGCGTGCCGGGCGCACCGGGCGTACCTAATGTCTCGAACATTGCAGTCACTGGCAGTGATATGGGAGGATTCAGTAATTTTGAAGACGAACCGATTAGCATGGGTAATAAGCCTAAGCCAGTCGCTAGTGCGGCCCTTGATCAAGCTACTGCCGCAATGGAGGCAGGCGAGACTGCCGCCGCCGTAACCAGCACGCCCGAAGCAGCTCTGTTGAAGGCTTCAGCGCCATTAGCATCTGTTGATGGAGATACTCTCAATACAGTTGCGTCATCTGCTGGTAGTATGGCTAAGGGGGCTGCTCCTGTTTTTTCTATGGCTAAGGGTGCTGCTCCTGTTGTTTCTACTGACTCAATGGAAGCAGCAAAAAAATCTGCCCCAGTTAAAACAGGAACTGGTGAGAAAATAGCAGGAATAGACGAAGATCTTAAAGCAAGAGAAGAACAACAAGGACGCTTTAAAGCTCAGATGGCTAAAGGTCAAGCGGCAAAGGAAGCGTATTTGCAAAGCCCTCTGGGTACAACACGAAGCGCCTTCGGTGGTGGCCCCGCTCACGACAGGGCTTTAAACCAATCTTTCCGAGGAGCAGCGGGTCAAGGTGAAGAAATGCTTGCTGGTCAAATCGAAAAGGGCGGGGGAGAAATAGGAGACATTAAGAAATCAAAAGAACAACTTGTTCAACAAAAGATATTTGAAGATGCCATGATCAATGTTGGCCTTGGGGGTGAAAAGGGTGCTGGAACGACCGGAGCAATAAAAACTGGTACAGATAATATCGTGGCTCAATTGAAAGTCATGGAAACGATAATGGGAACGGAGGCAGAAAGTACGGAAGGCGCTCAGGGTGCGAATGATGGATGGGCAGACCCAGAAGAAGCTAAAAGACAAAAAGCTAAGGGAAAACAAGCAACACGACGTAACGAGGAGTCGTCTGATTTTGCATCCATGTATGGATACCAACCAGAACTCACTACCTCTGCACTTACTACAAAAGCTATAGAAGAACAACAACAAGCACAAAAAAAAGCAGAAGAATCTGGTTCTACACAATTCCAAGGTTCTCATGGAGAAGCGTGGACTACCCCCGACGATCAATGGGGTGCCGGAAATGAGTCGCCATCCGCAGGATCGCAATCCGCAGGAGCGCCAACTATTCAAGAAAGAATATCAGGTATGGGTGGTGGCGGTGGTGGCGGAGACGAAAGCGTGGGGAAATACTTACAAGAGCATGTTGATAAATTAGGAGAAATTTTTGGTAATGCGCTTCAAGTTGAAGTAGGTGGTACTATAGACGTAAACGTAAACATGAACGGAGCAGAAGCTCTTAATGGCGCACAGGATGCCTTCGGGAAATTAGCAGGTGAAAAGGCTACTGCTGCAATCAACAACTTTATTGACTCAATGAGTCAAGCTGGAACAGGGAGGCCGCAGAAAAAAGGCGACTGGGCAGGCGGTGGTGACAATGGAGGCTAAGATTAGGGTTAATAAGGACATTAAACAGGAATAGACGAATGGCTACACATATAGGGCAAGCAAACTTTAAACCCAATGTTAGATTTGTATCTAACATAGAAGGTAGTAGCTCGCAGTTTGCTACTGCGGGAGTGAGATCAGTTCTCCACAAGCCGGGGGAAGTAAACAATATTGGCTTGGTCATGTTTGGTGATGTAGAACGTGGCCCAGAAAGAGATGTAGTCCCTAGTGGTGTTAATAGGGAATATGGGTACTGGAGAGGAAATACTAACCTATCTACCATAGAAGAGTTTGACCATCTTTTTATACCTCTTGAGGGTAGCGGTACTTATAACGGATTTCCACAGGTTTCTGTAAAGACAAAAACCACTGGTGCCGGTAGTAGTGGTGGTGATGGTGGTGGCACATGTATTGAAGACCCAGACAACACTTTTTGTATATGGTACTGGTTCGCCGGAAGTTGGTCTATAATGGACGATGGTTGTACCAGCGGTGGTGGCTGTGTTCCATGTGCAGAAGCTGGCCCGCCGGAATCTGCTGGCTCGTATGACGGAGATGTTCTAAGCATAGAGTGTGTTGCGAAGACTGCCGGTACAGCAACAACAACAGAAGGTGTTGGGCAAAATGTAGGATATTCAGAGTGGGTAAAAGCTGGATACTTAAATAGTCAGCTTGGACAGGAGTCTGTTCAGCAAAGATCTCTCTTTATGTCTGAAAGATCGTATGTCAATGCTGGAAGTGGAATTGACTTAAGTATCAGTCCTGAGTTTACCGTCTATTCAAAATTTGTTCCTAGTGGTGATATCTCTAATAGTATTATCTTAGCGCAACATAAAGAAAACCCAGCGCTATTTGTTCTTGGGTGTGACTATGATGGTAGGTTTTATATTAGAGCGGATAGCGAATCGGACGGCACAAGCTATGCAAATTACGCAAAATCTAATAGGTCTTACGAAGAATACAAATACCCAATTCATCTTATGGGTGTGTACGCATCTGACGATTCTTCTCTTAAGCTTTATATAAACGGCGAGCCTGATGGATTTTCCTCATCGTTTAAAAGAAAAGTAAACAAGCCCAAAAATACAAATGTTCTATTGGGTAAAAGAGAATTTCCTATAGCAGAAAAAGGATTTATAGGCTGGGTTGATGAAGCTGGAATTTCTTCTAAAGCACTAACCGCAGAAACAATTAAGTCGTTCTATAGAAGTACGTTTGATATATCCAACCTCATTTTTAATACAAAAACAACACCAAGTGGAGGAGGTATTGAAGGCAGTGCCTTTGGTGATACAGGATTAGACGCTTTTAACAAAACGTATGTTGAGTTTGTTGTAGATTCTGGTGTTGTTGGCCCGCTTAATCCAACTGGTGCAAAAGGAGGGGCTTATGACAAGACCTTATGGGGTCAAGTTGATAACGCAGTATCTTCTGTACTAACATTTAATCTATCAGAAGTAGATCCAAAATTTCATCAGCTTGAAAACATAGGCGTTGACATGTGGGTTGAGCATAGCACTAACCATGCTAGCGGAGCAAACATATCCATTGTTTTAGAACACCCAACAAAACCAAGAGAAAGTTTAAATTGGTATGCTTCTGGTGTATACGTTCCTTCTGGCGGTAAGAGACTGATATCTTTTAATGATCCAATACACGACAGTTTATATGACAAAAATGGAAAAAGCTCGTTTAAAACATCACTTGAGGATCATAAATTAAAGATTATTCTTAGTTATCCATCATCCACCAAGCCATATGATGGTAATTTTAAAATCTATTCAAGTAAGCTAAGATATCGTGGTTTTGATGGCGTAGGTAAGTATAATACTAAGGATGGTTTGGTCGTTGGTGGAGTTACTTACGGTCATGGTCTTACAAATATTGATGGCGACCTTATTGGGTATGAGTCTGGTGATAGAAGCGCACCATTGTTTGCCTATGGGGGTACTCCTGTACCTTCTAGCACAACAATGAATCTTGTTGTTAGCGCCGCTACAGCAGATCAATCTTTGAGCTTAATATTGAACCACGACCCCACTACAGACATGGGGGACACCGCTATTGCTGGTCTGTTTGCTAGTGGTGCTGTTGTAACAAACAGAAGCATGAACCTGTTTACCAAAACGGGGCCAGCTTCTGGTGTTTTGAACCTATATTTGAAACAACCGAACGCTCGAAGTGCTTTTCCCCAGATTTTACCATTGGAAATCAAGGGTGCGGCATTTACTTATCCATACTCTCAGAACACAACGTCGTTGTTTTTGCAGCCAACTGTTGGTACTGGAATATTTGCATCAGACATGATATTGACGATGCCCTTTGTTAAGGCACCACCAATTACAGACAGAAGGCTTCTATTCATTGAGGGTAGACAGCCAAAAAATGAAATAACTTTATATTTAAAGAGTAATGAATATTTAAATGGTAATTTAGATTTATTCATGAAGACCCCCGGTATTGGAACTCCTAGTGGGGTAATGGGCTTATTTGCCAAACAAAGAAACAAAACTATGTATGCACCATCATCATTAACTAGCAATGCCGCTGTGGTAACGAGTGGAACCCCACCACTGTTTATAGATGGTGTTGGTTTTGTGGGGAGCGAAATGAATTTAGTAATCCCAAGCACTATTGGTTCCGGTATACAAACAACCACTTTGACTACAGAAGGTTTCTAATATGACAGTTACAATTACAGATCTCAGAACAGATCAAGAGAATTATTTAATACCCGCACCTTTTGTTAATATAACTAAGAATTTTGACAAACAGGGCGATGGTGAAATAATCGGCGTTACTTATGCCATTTCCCTAACTGGAACTTTGCTTGCAGATAGGGGTTCTCCATTAAGCCATAAAGGTTTGAAGTGGTGGGAGGATAACGGCCCAGTTGTAAAAGCTGACATTCAATCAGGTAACCTTAATAAGGGAAGTGGTTTCATTGATAGAACCATGATGAATAGTCTAATTGCGGGTAGTGTTGGTGGTCAGGCACAGGATGATTATACAGATGGGCAGGGTTGTAACGGATTATCTGGTTCTGCTGCGGATA
>Ga0302118_10000284_pt1 | contig 23271 bp, 25 predicted proteins | sample AG5_331_MG_FD_203126 | JGI IMG/M metagenome (GOLD analysis project Ga0302118, IMG submission 203126) | Marine microbial communities from Western Arctic Ocean, Canada - AG5_33.1 | ecosystem: Environmental > Aquatic > Marine > Oceanic | place: Canada: Western Arctic Ocean | collected 2017-10-01 | reverse complement strand
TCGGCTTAGTTCGTAGCATTTATCTGTACTACTTCCATAAGTTTGACCAATATTAGGATAGACCCTCATGGGTTCATTGATTTTGCTTTATCTAGACAAACCTAGAATCTTCATTACGCTAAAATAACCTGCATGAAAACGCATGACTTCTTATTGGAATTAGGCACCGAGGAACTACCTCCAAAGTTGCTTAAAAACCTTTCCAACGCATTAAAAGAAAACCTTGTTTCTGAGCTTAAATCGCTTGATTTAACTATGGGCGAGGTCAGGGCATTCGCAACACCGAGACGCTTAGCGGTTTCGATTGCTAGCTTACAATCTGAACAAGAAAACCAACTAATTGAGAGAAAAGGCCCTGCAGTTGGATCACCTGAAAGAGCCATCGACGGTTTTGCACGCTCAAATGGTGTTGATGTTTCCACCCTAGAAAAGCGAACAGTGGGCAATAAAGAATATTTCTTTTTTAAATCTGAAAAAACTGGCGATAAGACAGAAGATCTGTTGCCAAACGCAGTAGAAATAGCGATAAACAACATTCCAATTACTCGTGCTATGCAGTGGGGTGATTTGGATTATTCATTTGTTCGACCAGTGCACTGGTTGGTGATGTTATTGGATGAAGCAGTTGTTACAGCAGATATTATGGGTCTTGAAAGTGGTAATACCACACGAGGATTGAGATTTACCGGTGAGCAGTTTTTTAAGATCTCTCATGCCAATCAATACCAAAGTTTGATGACCGAAAAGGCACAGATAGAGGTTGACTTCGACACTCGCAAAGAAACGATACGTAAACAGGTCAATGCAGTTGCAGCTAAAAATAATGCTACTGCCGTTATCGATGAATCTCTATTGGATGAGGTTTGTGCTTTAGTGGAATACCCAAAAGCCTTTTCAGGAAATTTTGACGAGAAGTTTTTAGACGTGCCTGAAGAAGTGTTGATTTCTGCGATGAAATCCCATCAAAAATATTTTCATATGGTGGACGCCGAACTTAAATTATTGCCAGCATTTATTTCTGTTGCAAACATTGAGTCAAGTGATTTATCGATTATTGTTAATGGCAATGAACGTGTTATTCGTCCACGATTGGCAGACTCTGAATTTTTTTGGGAGCAAGACAAGGCAAAGCGATTAGAAGACAGACTTGTTGACCTAGACAAAGTGCTGTTTATGAAGTCACTTGGATCAATGGGTGATAAATCGAAACGCATTGAGCAACTGAGCAGAACCATTGCAAACATCATTGATATTGATGTAGATCTTTGTGCAAGAGCGGGGTTGTTAGCAAAAACCGATTTACTAAGCGAAATGGTGGGAGAATTTGCCGATTTGCAAGGAGTGATGGGTGGTTATTACGCTCGCAATGATGGTGAGTCTGATGCTGTAGCGGATGCTATTAAGGAGCATTATCTGCCAAGATTTGCAGGTGACGCTCTACCTTCAACACCCTACGGTCTTGTTGTTGCAATTGCAGACAAGCTGGACACCATTACTGGTATTGTTGGCATTGGTCAAGGACCAACGGGCTCAAAAGACCCTTATGCTCTTAGACGTTTGGCTCTTGGCTTACTGAGAATTTTTGTTGAGGCTAAGCTTGAGATAAATTTAAAAACATTGATCGAAACGTCGTTAAGTCTTCATACAGACTCCGTTGACAAAACGTTGTCACCTAAGATTTATCAATTTATGATGGAGCGGTTAAAGGCTTACTATGCGGACAATAAAGTCGAGAGCAGTGTGTTTGAGGCAGTGCTTGCTGTTAGCCCTGAATCACCACTTGATTTTCATCAACGGGTTGAGGCACTTAACGCATTTACCCAGCAAAGCGAATCTTCTAGCTTGATTGAAACCAATAAACGTATTACCAATATGTTGAAAGATTATGAGGGGGGCTCTGAAATGGATGTTTCCTTACTGATTGAAGCGTCAGAAATTTTTCTTTTTGAGGCTACAGAAGCCGTATCCAATCAACTAAGTGAACAAAAAGATTACCAAGCGATTGTGACATCACTTGTGGGATTAAAGCCTGCAATTGATTCATTCTTTGACCATGTTCTGGTGAATGCTGAAGAGCCAAACTTGCGTAAAGTAAGACTGGCGCTCATTAGTCGCGTTAGAGCGTTGTTTTTGTCTGTCGCGGATATCTCTTATTTGTCGTCCTAGACAGACAATATGAAAGCCTTAATCCAAAGGGTAGCGTCTGCCAACGTTGTTGTTGAGGGGAATACTGTCGGTGCAATTAACCAAGGTTTATTGGTTTTTATAGGTGTTGAGAAAAACGACACATTGATTGAAGCGGACAAGATGATTGGTAAACTACTGTCTTATCGTGTATTCACTGATTCTGAAGGAAAGATGAATTTAAGCGTTGGAGATGTTGCTGGTGGTGTATTGCTCATTTCTCAATTTACTCTAGCAGCGGATACAAAGTCTGGCACAAGACCTGGATTTTCTACAGCAAAGAACCCTGTGGAGGCTGAGAGACTATATGATTATATGGTTGAGTGTTTTAAAATTAAACATAATGAAGTCGCATCCGGTGTTTTTGGGGCTGATATGCAGGTATCTCTTGTTAATGACGGGCCTGTGACTTTTCTTTTAACATGTTAGATTTTGCCCTAAATATTTATACTCAATTTGAGGATTACATCGGCCTCATCGTTACAGTTTCGGCATTGATTTTTGTTGTTAGTTTAATTTTTACACCGTTCTTAGTGTCCAAAATTCCACACGATTACTTTACCAATCCGCAATATCACAAACTTGAAATTAAACATTTTTACCACTTTATCACTGTTGTTCTTAGAAGTATTTTCGGCTTTTTATTAATCCTTTTTGGTGTTGTGATGTTGTTTACGCCTGGTCAGGGTATTCTTGCTATCATTGTTGGTTTATTCTTGATGGAGTTTCCGGGGAAAAAGCGCCTCGAACATAAAATTATTGAGAATGAAGTGACCTTTAAAGCGCTCAACTGGATGCGAGAAAAATTTAACAAACCCCCTTTAGACCGTTAGTTTTATGAGTAATGAGTTAACAATTTATGGCATTAATAACTGCGATACGGTTAAAAAAGCTTGCAATTATCTTGATGCAAAATCTGTGAGTTATCAATTTGTCGACTTTAGGAAGAACCCTCTTTCACCCAAAATGATTAATGACTGGATTGAGATTGTAGGTTGGGACGTCCTGCTGAATAAACGCTCAACAACTTATCGTAATTTGCCTGATGCCCAAAAAAATAATGTTACTATTGAATTGTTCATCGAGCAGCCAACACTCATTAAAAGACCTGTTCTCGTTTGCGACTCAACAGTTATTGTTGGCTATAAAGAGGCACTATATAGCCAGTTTATCGGTTAGCTCTTTGACTCGTTTTGTTCGTCCAGTTCTTTTTTAACAGCATCCATATCAAGACTTCCAGTTTTTTCAATCAACTCTTTAATATCTGCAAGTGCTAGAGTACCAGAGTGTGAAAAGATGCAAACGCCTTGACGAAAGATCATGAGTGTTGGAATAGAGCGAATACCAAAACGGGATGACAAAATCGGCTCGTCTTCAGTATTCACTTTAGCAAAAAATGAGCCATCGATTTTCTCTGATGCCTCTTCAAAAGTAGGCGCAAATTGTAGACAAGGACCGCACCACGGCGCCCAGAAATCAACCATGATGATTTCATTATTAGCAATGGTTTCGTCAAAATTGTGTTGTGATAGATCAATAACAGCCATAGGGTTAACCTTTTAACAATAAGCAAAAGATTATAGCTGTTAGAATAGCGATTATGAACATACTTGGCATTGACCCTGGCTCAAGAATCACCGGTTTTGGTCTTATTACTGCAGATAAATTAAAGTTTAATTACGTGACCAGTGGTTGCATTCGCACCCAAGGTGATTTTAATGAACGTATCATTACAATTTTTAAAGGCATTCAAGAAATACTCGAAAAAAACGAAGTGGATATTGTCGTGATTGAGCGAGCTTTTATGCGCCCAGATCGCCCCAATCCTGACGCTGCCATCAAACTAGGCCATGCCAGAGGGGCGATTATTTCAGCGGTTGGCACACAGGATTTGCCGATTGTGGATTACAGCCCAAATCAAATAAAAAAAGCAATTGTTGGTAAGGGTCACGCAGCTAAAGATCAGGTGTCTTTCATGGTGCAACATTTATTAAAGTTAAACAAAGCACCTCAAGAGGATGCTGCTGACGCATTAGCAGGCGCTATTTGCCATGCTTATCATGCGTTATAGTATAGGTTCTAGCTAAAATACACTTTCACTTCACCATAACCCGGTAGTTTGCCAACAATACTGGAAAGTTGGTTATTTATCTCTTGTGCGTCAGTCGTTTGTAAATAGTCGAGTGGAAGGTAGAAATCCACCAAAATTGAACCATCGAGATAATGTAATTGAGTGCGTTCAATTTGATAATCACATTCTTCCAGTCTAAGTGCTTGGTTAATAATACTTAAGGCCTGCGCACGCTCAGGGAGATTTTCGTAGGGCGCATCATCGTCATCATCCTCTGGATCAATGTGAACAGTCACATCACAAAGCCCTTCAACACAATCTTTTGCCACTCGCTCAACACTAACGCTAATAATGTGCCCCTCACTGACGGATAAAAAAGGATTAACTTGAACATGCACATCGGCAGTAATTTTATGTCCATTTCTTCTAGTTCTTAAGGAGTGCACACTATTAACACCTTTAATTTCAGAGAGGGCGGCACGAAGTTTTAGAATGTCTTCTGCATCAATGGAGGTGTCAACCAACTCTTTTGTTGCACCTATGCCCAACTTCCAAGCAATAAAAATAATCATCAAGCCAACAATAATAGCAGCAATACCGTCTAAGTATAAGTAACCATTCGCTGCGCCAAAAATACCGATCAAAACGACAACCGAAGAAAATGCATCGGTGCGGTGGTGCCAAGCATTGGCTTTGAGCATGGCAGATTTGACTTTGTTGGCTACAACAACTGTGAACCAATACAGCGCTTCTTTGCTTACAATTGAAATTGCAGCCACTAACAACAACCAAGAGGGGTGATTGAGCGGACTGGATTCTGATAGACGTTGAACAGCATCAAAAATAATACCCGTACCAATAATGGCAAGAAAAATACTGAGCCCTAATGTGGCAACTGTTTCGAAACGTTCGTGTCCATAAGGGTGCTCTTCATCCGGCTCCTCACCTGCATGTTTTGCCGCGTACCAAACAACCCAGTCGGATATCAAGTCTGAAAATGAGTGTAAACCATCAGCTATTAAAGCCCCTGAATTACCGATAAAGCCAGCACTGATTTTAATAACAGACAGTAAGAAATCGATCACTGCCCCTACGAGTGTGACTTTTTGACTGGCTTTACTTCGATTAATTGAATCCACGGTTATCAATATTTTTTAATTTTATGTTATTTTAAGTTATCCACCCGGCAGGAGTGTTCAGTTTTTTGTTGAAACCCTTTTTCGAAAATCTTTGATTTTCTCTTTTAGATTTTGTTACCTTTCTGCTGTGCGAAGCCTGCCCTCGGGTGCATCCAGAATGGTAACCGAAAGAAGATGCCCTCAAAACATTCTCAATCTTTCTAATTTCACTTCACTAGTTTTTCTAAACTCGCTTCACTCAGACAGACGAAAAACTTAGCGTTTCGTTTCAATAAGAATGATTGAATTTGGTTTTGCAAGGGGCTAAGTCAAAAACCAAAGTGGATTGACCACTTAGATTTTTGAAAAATTGACTTCACTATTCGTTTCGAAAATATATAAGAAATTTCGGAAATTTTCAATATCGGTCACTTGAAGGTTAAGAATATATCAAAAAGAGCTGTTTAAAGGCTTTAATAGGCTATTTTTAAGGGTTTTTTGAGTGTATTTAGTCATTGATCAAGATGCAGAGTAAAATTTAGGAAATTATTGAAATGGCTATAAATCCTGAAAATATGGCAACATGCATTGAGTTTAGTATTCATAGTCATGCAATATTCAACAATATTAACTCTCTGACATTAATATTATATAATAATGATAATCATTACTATTTAGGTTTGGCGTGTTAAGAGTTCGTAATTTAGCAATATCATTTGAAGATAATCAAGTTTTAAAAGACTTTAATTTAGATCTTGAGAGTGGCGATATTTTTGCCCTCTTGGGGGATAGTGGAAGTGGAAAGAGCTGTGCACTACGGTTTATCGCAGGCTTAGATGATGCACAAAATGGTTCAGTTAGTTTGGATGCAAGCGCTCTGAGTGATCATGGTGAACACCAAGTGAAACCCGAGGCTCGAAAAATTGGCATGGTTTTTCAGGATTATTCATTGTTCCCCCACATGAATGTTTTTAATAATATTTGTTTTGGAATAGATGATTTTTCAAAAGTAGAAAAAGCCTCTAAAGTTAGTGAGCTTTTGGAATTGATTTGCCTTGAAGGTATTGAAAAAAAATATCCACACCAACTTTCGGGCGGAGAACAGCAACGAGTTTCTTTGGCTAGATCATTGGCAACTTCACCAAAATTACTATTATTGGATGAGCCATTTTCGAGCTTGGATAAATCTCATCGTGATCAATTGGTGAGAGAAGTGCGAGTTATTCTTAAAAAAGCAAAAGTGACCTCGATCCTGGTTACGCATGATGAAGCAGAAGCAGAAGCCTTTGCTGATAGAGTTGGAAAAATAGAGAAAAAACAGTTGCATATTAATTGATATTGTGTATCATATGCAAATGATACTGATTATCATTTGCAATAAAAAAACTATTTAACAATCATTTAACAATGCAACAACTCATGTTTACTAGGCGATTCGCGGTGTCAGCCATGGCACTAACAACTCTTTTAATGGGTTCAATGACTCAAATTCAGGCAGCAACAGATGATACTGTTACAGTCTATAGTTCGCGAAAAGAGCACTTAATTCAACCACTGTTTGAGCAATTCACGAAAGATACTGGTATTGAAGTTAATTACTTAACCGGTAAGGGCGGTGACTTAATTGAGCGTTTAAAACTAGAAGGTAAAAACACCCCAGCAGATATGTTTATGACAGTCGATGCTGGCGATCTTTGGTACGCAGGTACGCAGGATATTTTCCAAGGCGTAAAGACCGATGCAATTGTTAGCAACATTCCAACCTATTTAAGAGATCCTGATGGATTATGGACGGGTTTGTCCGTTCGGGCTAGAACCCTTGTATATAGCACTGATCGTGTTCATTCGACTCAGCTTTCTACTTATGCTGATTTGGCTGATAGTAAATGGAAAGGCAAGCTTTGCCTAAGAACCAGTAAAAAGATTTATACAAAATCTTTAGTAGCTTCAATCATTCATAATGAAGGCAAAAATAAGGCTGAGGAAATTGTGAGTGGCTGGGTAAAAAACTTGGCAGCTACACCACATGCTAAAGACTCGCACGTGATGAATGCCATCCTAGCTGGTCAGTGTGATGTTGGACTAGTGAATACATATTACTTTGGTCGTTTGATTGAAAAAACACCCGATGTGCCACTAAAACTTTATTGGGCAAATCAAGACACAACAGGGGTGCATGTTAATGTATCGGGTGCAGGTGTTACAAAACATGCTTCAAATTCACAGGGTGCAGTTCAATTATTAGAATGGTTGTCATCGGCTAAAGCCCAGTCAATTTATGGCTCATTGAATAAAGAGTATCCAGCGAATCAAAACATTGCTTCTGATGAAGTTGTGTCGGCTTGGGGTGGTTTCAAGAAAGACAATATGAATCTTTCTCTCGTTGGTCTTTTACAAGCAGATGCAGTCGCTTTAATGCAAAGGATTGGTTATAAATAATAAACAGATAAAATTTTCGATGAAACTCAAGCCTCAAAAGTGTCTTGGGTTTTTTGGTTTAAATTCTTCTATTTCTCTAGGACCTGATCTCAGTGGGCAGATTCTGCTTTAAATCAAATCTCTGGGTTTGTCTATTGGCACTCATAGTTGCAATGCCAATTTTTGTGGTTGCATCTGCCTGGCTACTTCCGGGTGGAGAGCTGTGGGCTCACTTTGCTCAAACCTTGCTATCAGACCTTGTTTTATCCACCGCCATTTTGTTAATTGGTGTTGGGTTGGGTGTTAGTGTTTTGGGGACAATACTAGCTTATTTAGTAGTCATGGTTGAATTTCCTGGGCGACGTTGGCTGGAGTGGGCTTTGTTTTTGCCTTTTGCCATTCCTGCTTACGTTCTAGCCTTTGTGTATTTAGGTGTTTTTGATTATTCAGGCTATGCCCAAGTCTGGATGAGGGAAATCCTAGGTTTGCCTGGTTTTGATATTCGCGCAGGCCATTGGGCTATTATCCTAACTTTTATTCTGGTGTTTTATCCCTATGTTTATATGATGGCGCGTGCATCGTTTAAGCGTCAAAAAATTCATATGATTGAAACTGGAAAAATGCTCGGCGCAAGCCCAATACGTGTTTTTTGGAAAATTTCAGTTCCTCTTGCTCGCCCTGCAATCGCTGCCGGTTTATTAGTGACGTTAATGGAAACCTTGGCAGATTTTGGTGTTGTTTCATTATTTAACTATTCAACATTCACCACTGCCATTTATTCAGCGTGGGGAGATTTTCGCTCGATTGAAGTGGCTGCTCAACTCGCATCTTTATTGGTTTTAGTTGCTTTCTTTTTGATTTACTTTGAAAGAAGAGCGAGAGGTAAGGCTAAATATTATTCAACTGATATTTCTCACATTCGACCTTATGTAGCAAGTGGTTGGATTGGCTGGCTTCTTTTCTTGTTTGTTTTTGCTGTCTTCATGCTCTCGTTTGCTATGCCGATATTGCAAATAATTATTTGGAGTATAGAAGTTTTCACCAAGGAGTGGAGTGCGAAGTATACTGATTTTTTCACATCAACAGCTATACTGACCTTAAGCGCAGCAGCACTAACTGTCACTGTTGCTACCATATTGGCCTTGCCAAGTAGCTGTAAAAACAACAGTAGAGTTTTGCAAATGTTGATTCGCTTTTCTACTTTAGGTTATGCTTTGCCGGGTTCGGTGATGGCGGTTGGTTTGATGTATGGAGTGCAAAATGTTTCATTAATTAATGAATACTTCGGCGGATCTTCTTTAAATTACTTATTGTTTGGCTCAATCACATTATTGCTTTTTGCCTATGTGTCTCGGTTTATGGCTATTGCTTACAATTCAGCCAGCGCTTCCAGTGAGCAAATCAAACCGGTGTTCGAGCAAAGCGCGAGACTATTGGGTGCTTCACGTTTTCGCTTAATTTGGCAAGTCTATTTACCAATGATGACACCAGGCATTTTGGCGGGTGCTCTATTGGTAGCGGTTGATGTAATGAAAGAATTGCCTGCTACCTACTTGTTGAGACCCTTTGGTTGGGATACACTAGCCATCAGAGTGTATGAACTAAGTGCCGAAGGGCTTTTCGAACGAGCAGCAGTGCCTGCGTTAATGATGGTCATATTTGGCGCGATTTTAATGCTTGCCTTTAATAAATTAGACAGCTCGAGATTGTAATAAAGTAGAGTCGGCAAATTGGGTAAAATATATTTATCATAATGATTATATTGCTTTTCAATGCGTAATGATTTACTCCAAATAGCAGGTGTTGAATGTGCGGCGATTTCAGCCGGCTTTAAATCAGCCCAACAATCCAGTTCAAATAGTAATTCCCATGATCAAAAAAAGCTAGATCTTTCCCTGGTAACTTTGATTGAGGGTAGTGTCACTGCTGCCGTTTTTACTCAAAATGTTTTTTGTGCTGCCCCTGTACTGGTTGCTAAAAATCATTTGCAATCCGATGTTCGAGCCTTGCTAATTAATAGTGGTAATGCGAATGCTGGTACAGGTGAAAAAGGTCTTGAGCATGCTTATCAGAGCTGTGTGGTATTTGCCGAGAGTCTTGGACTCAAGCCCCAACAAATATTGCCATTTTCAACCGGCGTCATTGGTCAGTTAATGCCTCTGGCGCCATTTCAACAGAATTCAGAAAAATTAGTTAAACAACTTTCTGCGGATAATATGAATCAAGTGGCAGAGGGAATATTAACAACTGATTTGGTTGATAAATGCCATTCAGAAACATTTGATATTAATGGAAAAACAGTAACACTGACCGGCATTGCCAAAGGTTCTGGCATGATTCGCCCTAATATGGCCACAATGCTAAGCTTTATTGTTACTGATATATGCGCCACCCAACAAGAATTACAAGCCTGTTTATTGACGGCTGTGAACCAATCCTTTAACCGCATTACTGTTGATGGTGACACTTCAACCAATGATGCTTGCACTGTAAGTGCAACTAATCAATCGAATATTCAGCTTACTGATTGTCGCGAAACTTTCCAGGCAGCCCTTAATAAGCTAACGCAAGATTTAGCGCATAAAATTGTTAGAGATGGTGAGGGCGCAACAAAATTTGTTGAGATATGCGCCAGTGGTTTGGTAACCAATAACGATTGCCTGGAAGTGGCTTATACGGTCGCCCATTCTCCATTGGTTAAAACAGCGCTTTTTGCAAGTGATGCAAATTGGGGGCGAATTTTAGCAGCGGTTGGCCGGGCAAAAGTTGATGGTCTTGTCATTGAGAATATTAATATTTTTTTGAACGAACTGCCAATCATTACAGCTGGTGAGCTCGATATAAATTACAGCGAGGAAGCAGGTAGCACTGAGATGGAAAAAACCGATATTGTAATCTGTATAGAGATGGGTGATAGCCCAACTTCCGAGAGTGTTTGGACGACGGATTTTTCTTACGACTATGTCAAAATAAACGCTGAATATCGAAGCTAATTATTAGCGTTTTTATCCTCAGTATTATCGATTATAAACTGCTTAAATCGTCTTGCAATTGGTGAGAGCTCCGCATCTTGATGATGCACGACATGCCAATGCCTGATAATGGGAAATGGCGCCACATCGAGCTGCTTTATAATGTTGTTATCGAGTTGCAGTTTCACTGAATGCTTAGATACAAAGCCAATACCGAGGCCAGCTTGAACCGCCTCTACAATTGCCTCATTAGAGTTAATTTCGATATCTGAATTGAAAGCTAGCCCAGTAAGCCTTTGAACAGTGATTCGTGTTCCTGAGCCCACTTCACGCGTTAGCAGCGTTTCTTTACTTAGATCTTTTATAGAAATTTTTTCTTTATTGAGCAATTTGTTGTCAGGGTGGGCAATAGCAATAAGGGGGTTTTCCATAAAAGCATTTGAGGTTAATGGAATGTCTTTTGGCGGTTCACCCATAATCACCAAGTCTGCCTTATTACCCCTTAAGTTGTCTAACAGGGCGCGACGGTTGGTCACATCAAGGTAGAAAGTCATTTGAGGGTAATGCTGCTTGAACTTAGAGAGTAAGCGAGAAATAAATGAGTTTGCTGTTGTGGCAACTGCAATTTGTAAGTGTCCAGAATCTGGATTGAGTGCATGCTCAATTTCTAGTTTTGAAGATTCAGCAATGCCAATTATTGTATTGGCAGTTTTGTAAATTTTTCTCCCAACAAAAGTGGGCGTAATTTTTTTACCACTGAGATCAAACAGTTTCACCCCAATATTTTCTTGTAATTGTTGCACTTGCATGTAAACGGCTGGCTGGGTTATATTGAGTTCTTTGCTTGCAAGAGTATAACTAGAAAGCCTTATCACTGCCTCAAAGCTATAGAGTTGTTTTAAGGTGTAATTGATCATGATATAACTATAAGTAAAGCTTATGATTTATTTAATATTTATTATTTTACATTATTTAATGACTCTATTATAATTAAGCTATTTTTTACAGAAAGGAAGTCCACAATGGATCAATCGAATAGATATGCTGATTTGTCTTTAGACGAAGGTACGCTAATCGCAGAAGGCAAACACATATTGGTTGCTTACACCATGACACCTGCAGAAGGTTATGGCTATTTGTCAACCGCGTCACACTTTGCGGCAGAATCCTCTACTGGTACAAACGTAGAAGTTTCTACCACTGATGACTTTACTAAAGATCTAGATGCAATGGTTTATGAGATCAATGAAGCTGAGGGTTGGATGAGGCTCGCTTATCCAAATGACTTATTTGACAGAAATTTGATTGATGGCCGCGCGATGGTTGTTTCTTTCTTAACACTGGCAATTGGTAACAACCAGGGTATGGGCGATGTTAAATGTGCACAGATGCAGGACTTTTGGGTGCCAAAGTCAATGCTTGATATTTTTGATGGGCCTTCTAAAGACATTACTGATCTTTGGAATTTATTAGGCCGTTCACGTACAGACGGTGGTTATATTGCCGGCACGATCATTAAGCCAAAATTGGGCTTGCGTCCTAAACCTTTTGCCGAGGCTGCTTATCAGTTCTGGCTGGGCGGTGACTTTATTAAGAACGATGAACCACAGGGAAATCAAGTATATGCTCGTATGAAAGATGTGACACCTTTGGTTGCTGATTCCATGAAGCGTGCACAAGATGAAACGGGTGAGGCGAAGCTATTCTCAGCTAATATCACTGCAGACGATCACCACGAAATGTGTGCTCGTGCTGACTACATTTTAGAAACTTTTGGTGAAAACGCCCACCACGTCGCTTTTTTAGTGGATGGTTATGTGGGTGGTTGCGGCATGGTAACAACGGCACGCCGTAACTATCCGAACCAATACTTGCATTACCATAGAGCGGGCCATGGTGCAATCACGTCTCCATCATCAGTTCGTGGTTATACCGCATTTGTATTGGCTAAGCTTTCAAGATTAATGGGTGCGTCCGGCATCCATGTAGGCACTATGGGTTATGGAAAAATGGAAGGTGGTGCAGACGATAGGAATATTGCTTACATGATTGAACGCGATAGTGCCGATGGGCCGTTCTACCATCAAGAGTGGTTTGGCATGAAGCCAACCACACCAATCATTTCAGGTGGAATGAATGCTCTACGCCTCCCAGGTTTTTTTGAAAACCTTGGTCATGGTAATGTTATCAACACTTCTGGTGGTGGCGCTTACGGTCATATCGATTCTCCTGCAGCGGGCGCAACATCGTTGCGTCAAGCATTTGAGTGTTGGAAATCTGGCGCCGACCCAATCGAATTTGCCAAGGAGCATAATGAATTTGCGAGAGCTTTCGAGTCTTTCCCTGGTGATGCAGATCTGTTATATCCAGGCTGGAGAGATAAGCTAGGCGTTCATAAATAACCTTTTGATTTACAAGTTAATGATTTTGTAAATCAGAGCAACAATGCCAAACAGCAGCACTTGATGCACAAGGTAGATAAGCAATGAGTGTTGGCCTAGATATTGGATGAAAGTTGAACGGTAGGTGATAATTTTTTTATGCCAAGGATTGTGGCCTAAATAAATACCGATAAAGACAAGAGAAAGCCATGGGAAAAGTGGGTAGAAATCAACGCTGGCTCCTGGTAAGTTGTCCGACAACAGAGCGCTTAAGAGAGATAAGTTGGGGAGATCAAAAAATCCTAAACTCAGGATAACAAGGCCAATCAGCAACGAAATATTGGGATATCGGACACAAGATACAGCGATTAGGCAAGAGGTCCAAATCAGATGTAGGATGCCAAAATATACCCAAGCATTTGGAAACATAAAGTAGGTGCCTAATGACACGGTCATAGCTGCCAAACCAAGGAGAGTCATCCGTTTGCTGAATTTAGCAACATTGAATTGTTGACCGTAAGCCAAAACAAGACTGATGCCGACAGAACTTAGAAATAGGAAAACAATTAAATAACGCCAGTAAGTCGTTATCCAGTGGCTATATAGCGGAATGTTAGTAAAACCAAAAAAGTTTAGATTGTAAATAAAATGAAAGGCAATCATCATTATGATGGCAACGCCGCGCATAAGGTCAAGTGAGTGGTCTCTGTTTTTCATTTTAAAGCATTTTTCCGGATTATTTATTTGCTGAGTTCTTTGACGAGTGAAGTGTTAATTTTCACATTAAAATAGCAAAAATAACTACTATTATCTAATAAATAAATTCTTGGAGTGTAATGATGGCAAATTTTGACATAAATCAGTTTAAAGTAGGGGAGCTGCCTTATTATCAAGCTCAATCCAATGAGGTTGTTCTCTATACTGCCGCATACCAATCTCGCTTGCCAGTGATGGTCAAGGGACCAACAGGTTGTGGTAAATCGCGCTTTATAGAGCATATGGCATATCAATTAGATAAGCCTATTATTACCGTTTCGTGTAATGAAGATATTACTGCTTCTGACCTTATTGGTCGGTTTTTATTGGATACAAATGGCACTAAGTGGGTTGATGGTCCGTTAACCATAGCAGCGCGTCACGGTGCAATTTGTTATCTTGACGAAGTAGTTGAAGCGCGCCAAGATACGATGGTGGTCATTCACTCACTAACAGATCACAGACGTGAGCTAATGCTGGATAAAAAAGGCGAGTTGCTCAAAGCTCACCCAGATTTTCAACTGGTAATTTCATACAATCCTGGCTATCAATCGCTGATGAAGGACTTAAAGCAGTCAACCAAACAACGTTTTGTGGCGATGGATTTTGATTTTGCTTGTGAAGAATTAGAAACTGATATTGTTATCCAAGAATCTGGTGTTGACAAGGCCACTGCTACCAAATTAGTACAATTCGCTAATACTACTCGAGCTTTAGTGGGGCACGGACTTGATGAGGGTGCCTCAACAAGATTGCTTAATTACGCAGGCACGTTAATCGTTGGCGGAGTCGATGTGAAGGATGCATGTCAGATGGCAATGGTAAAACCGATTACGGACGACGCCGAAGTGCGCGAAACAATGCGGACTTCAATTGAGGCGATCTTTGGCTAACCCAAGAGCTTAGCAGTCATGACAAAGTCTATCCAACCTCGACAATTACACTGTGCTTTTGATTCAGTTCATACTGAATTTAACAAGCAAATTGAAACAGCTCGACAAAGGTTAAGCCCAACATTGTTGGACGAGTATTACGATGGCGTAGAGTTCTTTGCAAAAATTGGTCAAGGCCCTTCTATTTCCATTACCTTTGTTAGTATGATGTATTGGGTGGGTGAGCATTTTGGCGAAGGCTCAATCAAAAAAATCACAGACTTCTCTTATCAAACCATTGTAAGAAGCCCAAATAAGGATTTTTTAGTGGATTTTCTTCTCAGTTTGATGGAGGTTATTAACCATACTAAAGCTGATGAATTGGATGAGTTTTTAGCGTTTATTGATTATCATCTAGCAAAGACGACTTATTCTGTGCACGGTATTCACGTGACTCATAGCTCCCCTTCATTTAAGGCGTTGTTATCGAAGATTAGCATGATTTTAGGTCGTCTTGACTATAAGGGTGCTTATGCTTGGGTTGATTATGGTTTACGATATTTCAAAAGGCATCCCGATCAACAAGAGGCATTTTTCTCTTTATCGACTTCTGATTCGCGTGCGGTTTTTCAGCGTCAGCGCCAAGGCTTGTTGTTTGTGGATGTTGAGAGACAGCTTTATCTTCTACAGAAATCCTTATGGGATAAAGATTACGTATACGCATCTTATTCGTCGGACTTTGAGCGGCTTCAGTTTTTTCGACCGTACATTGAAGATGGCATTATTCGCTTACCTGATGTTTATAGCGAACTGAATGGCGTTTCGCCGTTACGTCGATATTTGGCCTTGATATCACATTTAATTGCTCATCAGCAGTTCACCAAAGCTGTTATTGCAGATAATTTAAGCCCACATCAAAGGTTGTTTGCAGAGGTGTTCGAAGATGCACGCGTGGAGTATTTGTCTGCTAAACGCTACCCAGGACTGGTCGGTATTTGGCGACATTTGGTTCCAGAATTGGATGAATTCGACTGTGATGAGACTAAGCAGTCCGGTGTTAAGCATCGTGCAGCACTGTTGTCACGCGCATTAATCGACGATAATCATCCTTATAAAAACGCGGATATCTTGGATTATGCTGCTCGCTTTAAGTCGTTAATGATAGACAAAAGAGGTACAAGCACCGAAGATAGTTTGGCCTTAGGTATTTCGTTTCTTGCGAAAACCAAGAAAGCGTCAGACTCTTTAGCAGATTTGTATTTTGACAATACCGAGGCTTCCTATCGAGATGATAATCGTATGATGTGGCGATTTATTGAAAGAGAAGATGAGGGTGAAAAGTTATTTATTGCAGAGCTGTATAACGATATGGAGCCCGTTGCTGTCGAGGCGATTCCACCGCGCTACTATGATGAATGGGATTATTTCCACAAGTCATATAAGCCTGATTGGGTCTCAGTGTATGAGCGTCTTCATTCTCACTCAGATCCGTCTAAAATTGATGAGCTGTTGGCGAGACATGCTAATTTAGTCAAACAACTCAAGCGCGTTCTAGATCTTTTAAAACCGCAAAATAAAAAACGTTTAAGATATCAGGAAGAGGGCGCCGAGCTGGATTTGGATATTGCCCTTCGTAGTGTCATTGACCTCAAGAATGGCTCGCAACCAGATACACGTATTAATACCGATTTCGAACACGATTCACGCAGTGTTTCTGTGCTACTTTTGCTTGATTTATCCGAATCATTAAATGATATTGTCCCCGGTACAAATCGTTCTATTTTGGAATTATTGCAAGAGGCGGTTTCCTTGTTGGGTTGGGCGGTTGAGCAATTGGGTGATAATTTTGCCATTGCTGGCTTTAACTCAGACACGCGTGAGCGGGTTATGTATTACCATATCAAGGGTTATGGAGAGCATTGGGACGACACAGTAAAATCAAGACTGGCAGATTTGAAAGCTGAATATTCCACTCGCATGGGAGCCGCTATTCGCCATGGTGCACATTATCTTGATTTGCAGCAAAGTGACAAAAAATTGATGTTGATTTTGACCGATGGTGAGCCTTCAGATATTGATGTACCTAATTCAAAAGTTCTTATTAAAGATACCCATAAGGCAGTCCAAGAGTGCCAACAAAAGGGCATGTATCCGTATTGTATTAGTCTGGATAATAAAGCAGATGGTTACATTTCAGATATTTTTGGGTCACACTACTCTGTTATTGATCGGATTGAATCGCTACCTAAAGAATTACCGAAACTTTTCATGTCGTTGACAAAATAACGATGAAACATTCGCTACACGCTTCTCTTTCTTTTGATTATCAAGGAAAGAGCTTCGCACTTCAAAGCTTGATTAATATTAAAAATATTGTCACTCATGAGGACTTTTACCGGTCAGTCTATCTGCAACTTGCTCAAGAGCATAACATTGATCAGTATTCCTATCAGTTGGAAGTGATGATGGATCAGAATATCCACTTTTCTGATGCCAAAGGTTGTGCTGAGGGTTGTATCGACAATCAATCTCTTAATTTAGATCTTTTAAGGAAGAACTACGAGCAAGTGTTGTGTCTTGAGAGGATTGAGATTGTTTCTTTGAAATACCTTAATTCGAGTGAGATGACCCAAAGTGTAAAACAAGCCTTAATTGAGGCTTATCAACTGGGAAAGACATCTAGCCAAAATCCTGTTTGATAAAATCTTTATCGATTTGCATGATTGAGTTATCAAGTAGCTCTAAGCATTTTGGCACGGCTAAGAAAACTGCACCCAAACAAACCGCAATAGCAACAGGTTTGCCCGGCAGATTAATGATTAAACTATTGCCCCTTGTGCCTGCAATTTGGCGTGAAAGAATAGCTGTCGGTACCGTACGCAGCGAAACCATTCGCATTTGCTCGGCAAAGCCATCATAGATCCTCTCACACACTGCCGTAGTTGCCTCAGGCGTGACGTCTCGCTTAGTTGGACCAGTACCACCAGTAGTAAGAATAACATTACAACCAAGATCGTCACTCAGTTCAATTAGAGTTTTTTCAATGAGAGGTTGTTCATCTTCAATAATTCTTACAACACTCTCATATGGCGAAGTAAGGGCGCTAGATACCCACTGCTGCATGGCAGGACCACTAATATCTTCATACTCGCCGCGAGATGCTCTGTCAGAAATAGTTAAAAATCCAATTTTAGTTCTACTGTTCATTAGAATTCCTTATCCGCCAGTCACTGGTGGGAAAAACGCCACTTCGTCGCCTTCAGTAACAATCATACTGTCATCAACCATTTCGTGATTCACAGCGCAAAGTATGTTGTTTGGAAAATATTTTTCACCGTGTTTTTCAATTAACTTGCATTTTATTGATGCAACGGTTGTACCTTCTTTGATAGTAATTTTTTCAGAAGCTGTATTTAAGCTCTCTTTCAGAGAGGCAAAATAGAGAACATTCATCCGCCAATTTCCACCATTTGACGATTACTGATATTGTCAATCACCGAACTAAAAACATGTTTTTCCGGTTTTTTAGAAATTGCACCGACAATCAATGCTTTAATTTCTTTATCCGTCATACTCGAACGAATAGCATCACGAAGGGAAACTGAATCTTCCTGACCAAGGCATAAAACCAAATCACCCTTGGCAGTCATTCGTACGCGATTGCAAGTGCCGCAAAAGTGATTCGACACCGCTGAAATAGTGGCTACTCTTGTTCTGGTGCCTTCGATTAACAAAGCCTTGGCTGGGCCATCGGTTTGTTTTGCTTTTTGCGCAATGAGTTTATTACCATAACGTTTCTGAATACGCTCAAGAATAGCCGACTCTGAATAGTGTCTATCCACTGCTTCAATACCAGCAAGACCAATGGGCATGGTTTCAATGAAGCGAATATCGAGCTCTCTGCCAATGGCAAACTCCACCATTTCTTCGATTTCATCATCGTTAATGCCTTTCATTACTACCATGTTGAGTTTGATGGGATTCATCCCGACTTCGATAGCCTTATCAATGCCTTTAATTACAGTGTCAAGATCACCACCTCGAGTAATTTCTTTGTGACGCTGAGAGCTAAGCGTATCAAGTGAGATATTAAGGCGATTAATGCCGTGATCTTTTAGTTTGCTTGCCATTGAGGGCAAAAGGTGAGCGTTGGTTGAAAGCGGAATGTCAGTCAATCCAGGAATTTCTCCCAGCATTTTAGTTAAATCTAGAATATCTTTTCGTAGCAGTGGTTCGCCGCCGGTAAGCCTTACTTTGGTGACCCCAAGTTCGGCAAAAAGACGCACGATTTTGGCAATTTCTTCGAATGAGAGTACTTCAGAGCGGCGTGTGTGTGTTTGGTGGTCTTCATCACGACAATAGTGGCAGCGGTAGTTGCAATGATCTGTTACTGAAACTCGCAGATAAGTAATGTGCCTGTCAAAAGGGTCAATTAGCTGAGTCATGATTCAAATTTCCAATATCCAGATTTGCCGCCTTTTTTCTCTAATAATTGCACATTATCAATACGCATGAAGCGATCAACCGCTTTGCACATGTCGTAAACAGTCAATGCAGCAATGCTGGCAGCTGTCAGTGCTTCCATTTCAACACCGGTTTTACCTTCTAATTTAGCGGTAGCAACAATTTCAATGGTGTTGTTGTTTTCATTCGGTGTTAGTTCAACCGTGGCTTTTGAGAGCATTAAAGGGTGGCATAGAGGGATAAGCTCCCAACATTTTTTTGCTGCTTGAATGCCGGCAACACGAGCAACAGCGAGTACGTCGCCTTTTTTGTGCGAGCCAGAAATAATCAAATCCAGTGTTTCTTTTTTCATATGGACGACAGCACCAGCACTAGCTTCACGAGCGGTGTTGGCTTTGTCAGAGACGTCAACCATTTGTGCTTCACCTTTCTCGTTAATATGGGTTAATTTACTCATCGTGTTAACTCTCTAAGTGGGTAGTAATTGAGCAGTTCGCCTGCTTCAAATTTGGCATCTTCAGGAATCTCAATGATACCGTCAGCCCACACTATGGAACTCATAACATCAGAGCCTTGTTTTGGAAAAAGATTCGCCCGGGCACTGCCCGTTGAATAATCCAGCCTAGCACGCGCGTATTCACGCCTTGGCTTGGCGTGCATGCAATCAAAGTTTGCTTGAACTTTAATGGGTTTGGATAGGTATTGGCTATTGCCTTGCATTTTCTTAATAAAGGGAAGGGCAAACATAGCAAAAGTAACAAAGCTTGAAACTGGGTTGCCAGGCAGACCAATAAATGCAGTATCGCCGACTTTACCAAAAGCCAATGGTTTGCCGGGCTTCATCCGAATTTGCCACAAATTCAGCTCACCTAGAGATTCCACCGCACCCTTAACGTGATCTTCTTCACCAACCGAAACTCCGCCTGTGGTCATAATAAGGTCACACTTGCCAGAAAGTTCTGAGAGGGCGTTGCAAGTCGACTCAAATTTGTCTTTGATATTTCCTAAATTAAGCACCTCACAACCCACTTGTTTTAATAGCGCAAATAAAGCGTAGCGATTGGAGTTGTAAATTTTTCCAGGAGTTAGCGGATTGCCGGGTTCGACCAATTCGTCACCAGTGAAAAAAACACCAACTTTAATTTGAGAAAAAACTCTTAACTCCCAAACACCAACGGAAGCAGCCAATGAGATGTCTTGAGGTTGTAGTTGACTACCACTTTGTAGAATGACACCACCTTCAACAATGTCATTGCCCATTGGGCGAATGTTTTCATTTAGATTAATTTCACGATTAATAGTGATTTTAGATCCGTCTTCAGATAGTTGACATTCTTCTTGCATGATGACAGTATTAGCCCCTTTTGGGATAGGAGCGCCGGTAAATATTCGTGCAGCAAAGCCGGTATCAAGTTCGTTACCGGTTGTACCTGCAGGAATTCTATCGACAATAGTAAAACTCAAGTTTTCTTTGCCGAGGTGTTCGTCTCCAAGGGAAATGGTATAGCCATCCATCGCACTATTATCAAAACCTGGAACGTTAATTGAAGAGTTGATATGCTCGCTCAAAATACGGTTAAGCGCATCATCCAAACCGACAACTTCAGTTTTACTAGGAGCGAGTGCAGAATTGAGTAAAAAATCCAATGCTGAGTCGGCACTCATCATCGATTGATTAAATACAGTTGAATCGCAGTTAAGGGCTTGATTTTTCATAAGCTTTTACGGCTCGATGTCTCAATCTGTGTATTATACAATTGCAGTGAGTTTTTCTCATTGTAAATAACTTTATAAAAGCAAGGACTTTAAGTGAATAAAATCAGCAAAAATAAGATAACAGCAGTCATTTTAGCGGGCGGTCGATCCTCAAGAATGGGTGGTGACGACAAGGGTTTAGTTGAGTTTCGTGGCAAGCCTATGATCAGTTATGCTTGTGATGTTGTTCGGGAGAAAGTTGGCAAGATACTCATTAGTGCTAATCGTAATCAAAACTCTTATGCAGCTTATGGTGAGGTGGTTGAGGATAACTTGGCTGATTTTCAAGGGCCTTTATCTGGCATTTCCGCTGCGCTTAATATTTGTTCTACACCTTATTTGTTTATATTGCCTTGTGATAGTCCGTTAATCACTCGTGAGCTAGTTGATGAAATTATTGAGAAAATGGTAAGCTCTTCGGCTGAGATATGTGTTGCCCACGATGGGAAAATAATGCACGCCACTTTTGCTCTGATTAAATCAAGTCTTGGTGCTAGTCTTGATAATTTTTTGGCTGGTGGTGAGCGAAAAATGGCACTTTGGTATAGACAACAAAAATTAGCAAGAGTGGATGTTTCTGATCAGCTAGAAGTGTTGACAAATGTCAATCGACCTGAAGATTTAAAAATTTAGATCTTCCAGCGTTTTTTTTGATGCTCGTCGCTACTGCGAGATTTGACCCAGCTATCCTTATTGTCGATTGACTCTTTTTTCCAAAAAGGCGCATCTGTTTTGAGGTAATCCATAATATAGTGACAAGAATCAAAAGCATCGCCTCTGTGTTTACTGGTAGTGATTACCAACACGATTTGATCGTTAACTTGTAGCTTTCCAATGCGATGAATAATGGTTATTTCTTGAATATCCCAGCGATCGCGGGCTTTGTTTGCAATAACCTTAAGGGATTTTTCAGTCATTTGCGGATAATGTTCGAGTGTCATACTACTAAGTGAGTCATCTTCAAGGTCGCGCACTGTGCCAACAAAGCTAACGATTGCGCCAGTTGTTGAGTTATTCTCTCGAGCAAGCTTTACTTCTGTTGAAAGGTCAAAATCCTCTTTTTGCACAGTTATTTTATCCATAAGACGATTTTATCGCTTTTATTACTGTTTTATTTAATTTTGCATAATTTCGATTGGATTATAATTAATATTTTAATCACATAAATAAATATGATGAAAGTTGCTACTATTTCACTTGATATTCGTTGGCAAGATATTGAAGCAAACCTAAGGCGTGCTGAAGAATTTGTTATTCAGGCCAAAGCTGATGGTTGTGATGTGGTTGTTTTTCCTGAAGTGTTTAACAGCGGTTTTATTGCCAATATGGCTAAATGTTGTGAACCACCTAATTGCCGTACATACCAATCTTTGCAACAATTTTCATTAAATTACTTAATTAACATTATTGCTGGCTTTAGTGAAAAATCACCCAATAGAAAAGCCAATAACCTTGCTTTAGCTTTTGATCATTACGGCCAAGAAGTGGCACGGTATTCAAAGATACACCCATTTAACTATGCTAATGAGGGTAAGTACTTTGCCTCAGGAGATGAGACAGTTACTTTTGAGATAGCCAATACCAAATGCGCCGTTTTTATTTGTTATGATTTACGCTTTCCTGAGGTTTTCCGCCAAGTGGCAAAGGAAGTTGAAGTTATTTTTGTAATCGCCAACTGGCCCGACACTCGAGAATTGCACTGGCAACAATTACTTATTGCTCGGGCGATTGAAAACCAGTGTTTTGTTGTTGGCGTGAATCGTACAGGTGATGATGGGACTGGTCTTAAATTTAATGGTGCATCTATGGTTATCGATCCTTCGGGTGAAGTTTTGTTGCAAACTAACCAAACCAGTGAGTATGACTTTTGCGATATTGACACCACTGAGGTTGCCAAAGTTCGAAAAAAGTTTCCGTTTTTAGATGATATGCGCTTTGTTTAGCTTAATAAAGTGAATAATTTAGCTCGAGAAGATTTTATAAAGCTCGATATGCTTGACTTAATTAAAAAAGTTCGCGCCAATGTCTGTATCTATGAAAACCTAAATGTACTGCCTGCAAGGTAAATTGTATGACTTTGCACCAACTTCGGATATCGACATTCCTTTACCTATAGGGTTTAATAAAGAGGGTGCCATAAAAAGTGTATAAAAATCTTATATGGGTTTTGATAATTTACCAACTATATTAATCCCTAGTGCTACTGATGGGCCAATACCCAAAGCAAATATAACTGTTCCAAGTCCAATTACTTCTCCCAATAATTTATCAATATTATTA
>Ga0302118_10000282_pt1 | contig 23396 bp, 31 predicted proteins | sample AG5_331_MG_FD_203126 | JGI IMG/M metagenome (GOLD analysis project Ga0302118, IMG submission 203126) | Marine microbial communities from Western Arctic Ocean, Canada - AG5_33.1 | ecosystem: Environmental > Aquatic > Marine > Oceanic | place: Canada: Western Arctic Ocean | collected 2017-10-01 | reverse complement strand
AACGGCAGGCAACAGCTTGTCGTCTAGGACGGTCACGTAAGCATCACCTTGCCACCGGGATGCAGCAGCGGCCCAAGCATGTCAGCCACTAGCTTGAAATACTTCTGCTGCGATGCGCCAGCGTATTGAGTCTCTGTCTCTACAACGTCAGCCTTGAGACGCTCGCTCAGGATCGCGCCAGGGCTGTCTTGGTCTGGTGTGAGCCTGCTCGTGTCGTGTCCACTGCTGTCTGCAATGAAGCGCAGGGCAAGCTCGCAAGTCGCGTTCTTGATGAGTGCGGGCACTGATGCCGAGTCGATGGCGTAGTTGTCGTTGGTGACAACTGCCACGCGAGGCCATTGCAGTGCTTGTGTGCCAAGCAGTCGCGCACCCTTAAAGCGCAGCGCAAACATCGAGTCGATGGTGCGCGTTGCGTTGCGGAGTGCGATCTCGGATGCGGCTGTCGTTGCAGCCGTGAACACGTTCGACGATCCGCTTGCTGCGAGATTGTCCAGGTATGTGATCGCGTCAGCTTCGCTGATGTAGCTGTCTGCCGTGGCACTGCCTGTTCCTGTTTCAACTGTGAGTGCCATGCGTTTCTACTACTGGGGAACGGTTCCTGAAGTGACTAGACGCTTCACGAGTGAGGTCTTCGAGTCCATGCCAGTGTGATCGACTTTGTTCGCCACGCATAGCTGCCGCAGTTGCGACTTAGACATTGCGGCGAATGCTGCCTCGATAGCGTTGTCGCTCATGCGCTCAATGCTTGTCGCTACGTCACCGTCTGGGCCGGTGAGGTTGATGCCACCAACAGCTATGCCTTCGCGTGCATCAATCGGGCTGCGCTTTGCCCACACCTTGGCCTCTACTAGCCAGCAAGCAACGAGTCCGTTTTCGTCTAGCTGATGCGTTGAGATACTCACTTCGCTTACGTCTTTATTCATCTGTCCTTCTGTCCTGTCTCAAGAGTGAATGGCTGGCGACTGAGTTGCCGCCAGCCTGATCCATCAGCCCATCGTGCGCTGCGTCGAAAGGTATGCCGAGTACGTGATCGACTCCGATCCCGTCGCGGTCATCGTGACCTTCAGGCGCACGTAGCGATACGTGGTGCCGTTGGTTTCGTTCACGAAGGGCATGTAGTACACGCCAGTCGTAGTGGCTGTCGTGGTGTCGCCAGGGGTGGCACCCGTCAATGCGCCAATGCCCATGTGCTTGTAGGCAAGGATGGTGTTGGTCGCAGCCGAGAAGGCTGTGTCTACGCCGCCCTGCAACTCCAGTTCGTAGCCGTCGCCAGCAGCAACCGAAATGGATGTCAGATAGACAACCAATGCACCATGGCAAAGGCCATCCCCGAGATCGAGGTAAGCAGCACCAGCCGTATTCGTGTTGACTTCGGTGGCCTCGATTGCAGCCAAACCCGGCTCAAGCTGGAGCGCGGTATCGATCGGAAAGGTTCTAGTAAGTCCCATGAGTTTCTTCTCCTGTTAGACCGCGATGGCCGCGTCGGTGATGTCGCGTAGGCGGCAAGCCGCACGCGGGTGCATCAAAGCGATGCCGGACAACCACTCGATGCGAGTTCGCATGACTGGCTTGCTGTCTTGTTGGCCGAGATTCATAACCTCGATGCCACCGTTCTGGATGCCGGTCAGCATCCCCTCGCGCAATGAAGCGACGTAGATCGATGTCGTGACTGCGCCGCCGCCGCCGCTAGCCACTTCGTTGAAGGCTAGACCAGCGTAGCTGCTTGCGATGTCGCTGCTGTCAGCGATCAGGATTGGCAAGTCGTTGTAGCGGGTCATCGGCATGCCCATCTCGTTCTTGTCGAACGTGACGTAGCCAGCCACAGAAGCCGTTCGCTGCGCGGTGATAAACCTGCGCCGCATTGCCTTCGACATGATCAAGTGCGTCGGCTCGTCCACCGCGTCGATCGCTTCGTCGAGCTTGGCAAGGCTCAATACGCCGCCACCGCTACCGGCAGCGTTGATCACCAACTGCGTGCCAGTCAGGCGCGACTGCAAGCCATCGAACTCCTTTGGACTGGTGAACGAGTCACCCTTGATGAACTTGAGGTGCCACTGTTGCGCGAGTGCCTTGACCTTCATGGCCTCATGCACAGCACGGATGCCAGGGCCACGGGTGCGGATCAGTGAACGGTCTACGTCCATGTCGCCACCTGCGATCGTCAGCACTTCGGTGACCGGATTGATCACGCCCACGCCTTCGGAATAGCCTTCGTTAACGCCACGGAAAGCAACGCCGGGCAGCGCACCTTCTTGGTTGTAGGTTAGCGATCCGCCGGGAATGTCATCAAACGGGAGTGCAGCGAGGATGTCGCTGCTGCGAGCGAATAGCTCGATGATCCCGGCACGTTGGACGTTGCCGGACACCAGCTTCGCCGCTTCTAATAGAGTCAAAGCCATGGTGGCTCCTCGATTGGTTAGGGTGTGAGGCTCTCACCGGGGAAGCCAGCGCAGAGCAGGTTGAAGTGCTCGGTGTGGCGCATCCCGCGCTCTGTGGCATCCCGCCGACAGAAGACCGATCGTTGCGTTGCTGGCCTAGCATCCCGCTCGGGCCAACAGTCAATGGTGATGGTCGCACAGCACTGGTCTACTGTCAATGCCCTGCGTCAGATGACCTAAGCGGCTTGGCTCGGGTTGACTACGGGCGATCGACTACTTTGTCCGGCAGTTTTCTGGAATGACTTTGCCAGGGCCAGTCGCCGCGTACATTGTACATGCCAGTGGTAGCCATCCCTGTCCTGGGACGCTCACTTGATGGCTAGCCCATTTGACCGGAGTAGCCGTTGAGCAGGACAGGTGCCTAGCGATTGGCTGCTACAGGCCCGGCTGCGGTTCCCTCCCAACAAACGCGCCGCAGTCGGGCCGTCTTTCCCTTACGACTTGGGATGGCTGGCTTCGTAATACTGCTTGAGCCGTTGAGTCGGCGACAAGCCGTTCAGGCCAGCAGCACCAGCAGAGCCGCCAGCTTCGCCTGTGCGCCCGTCAATGCCGCCAGTGCCAGCAACACTCGATGCGCGGAAGAACGGCTTCAGGTCGCCGTTGCGGCCCTCGTCCACCATCTCGCCGACGTTCATCCAGGCATCGCTGCCGCTGGCCGGTGAGATGCGACGGTTGCCCTGGTCATCCAGAACGTGGACCTCCCACTTGCCCTCTGCCTCTTGCACCCGAAGCTGGTCACGCATCGCTGCTGCCAAGACCTTCGGGTTGATGGCTTGCGTGCGGCCATCCCGAGTGTCGATCAGGGCCGATGTCAGCGCGTCGTCGAGGATGTGCTTACTGATCTGCTTGGTCAGGCCCGTCACGCGCTCGTCGCGGACACCAAGCTCCTTGCCGTGCTTCTTGCTGATCGCATCGACCTGGGCTTGCACCGCAGCAGACACCTTCGACTCGATGTCGGCATTATCGCCTAGTGCTGCCAGCTTGCCCATGGCATCGCGTGCGCTTGATGCGTCAAGCAGGTCGCCGTCGTCGCCGACAAAGGCTGCCAGCTTGGTGGTTGCGTCTTTGGCTTCTGAACGGGCTGCGCTCAGTGCAGACTTGAGGCCCGCCACCTTCTCGACGGAGAAACCACCACCAGACTGCGCGTCGAGAACGAAGCCACCGTCCTCGTGCTTCTTGTAGTGCTCGCGAAGCGGTTCGGGAATGGTGTCAAGGTCTGCCGCATGGATCGGGATCGTCATGGTCTGTCTCTCTTGCTCGATTGTCTAACGTGGTGGAGGGCTTTGCGCGAGATGGATAGCACCGCCCAAGCCGTGATGGCTACTGCGCCGCAAAGTGCGCCAAGCCCGAACCAGAGGCACGCCAATGGTTAGGAAGCCTTGGCTTTGGCCTTGGCTAGATTCTCCTCGCGTGTCGCAGGACCACGGCGAAGGTTCACGCCAGTGTAAGCCAGGAGGAACGCTGCACCGATGTCAACGACATGCGCCATCAGCGTGTCCCATCCGCTACCAACGGAACTCACCAACTCGTCGCGGTGCTCGGCAGTGATGGTGCCGTTCTCGACCAGCTTGTTGAGCACTTCCATGGTTGCTTCGGTGGCTGTAACGCAGCCAGTCATCAGCAAACAAACTGCGGCCAGAGCCGCCCACTTGATCAGGTTCTTCATGGTTATCATCCTATCACTCTGTGTTTTACATTTCCGCCAAGATGGATGCGGCACCCCAGCCTTCACGCCAGCACTCACGCATCTGCTCATCATTCTCTGGGTTGTCCTCGATTGGCACACCGGCACTGAACGCGATGCGTCCAGCATCGGTGGCTATCTTGAGCGGCATGAACTCATCGGGTGTTTCGCCAATGATGAAGTCCAGGCCAGCAGTCTCGAAGAACTTGTCGTCTCGTGAGTTGGTTGTCATATGTCTACTTATGCGTCTACTAGTTCGATGATGAGCCTCTTGGCCTCATCCCATGTGCGGACGATCGTTTCAGTGGTAAAGCCTGTGACGCGGAACTTTGTGCCTTGCATCATAATCGACTCAAGCTCGCTTATGTGAACCGATACGGGCTTGACCCATGATCCAGCCGATGTCTTCACTTTCAGGAAAACCTGATACTGACCAGCCGCAAATTGTTCTGCCACCTGCAACTTGTCACTGAAGGAAGCCAACGCCTCCATCGTCCAATCTTGCCCCCTCGTCATCGACTTCACCAGACCCTGCCATGCCTCCTTGTGGAGGTTGTAACCTCGGTGGATCTCTCGCGGCGGGTATTTCGGCGATCTGGCGAGTGCTCTAGTTAGTCGGTCAGCCTTGACTTTGAATCGGATGGCATCGCCACGATCTAAGGGCGAAAACTGAGGCTTGCCGCTTGAATTGAGCGGGTTGAATCCCTGCGCTTGACGCATCTTACCATACTGGCCGCCAGTCCATTCTCGGAGCACCATTCGGTCTTCACTGCTTAGGGTGGCCTCCCACTTCGCCCAGGCCTCATTGAACTCGGTCTTGTTTCTGTACGCCCGGCGTGAGCCACCCGCCTTCTCCATCTCCTTCTGTAGCTTCTTAGCCGCCTTCGCCTTCGCCTTGGCAGCCACAGCTTCTTCTTTGACCTTCTTCGCCATGAGGTCGGATTGATGCTTCAGCGAACGCCGCCGAGCAATCAAAGTGTCGCGGATCTCTTTGGCTGCCTTGCCTCTTCCGTACACCGATCGAACAACCTCTTTGATCTGCACCTCGGTGATGCCGCTAGTCAGCTTCTTGATGCTGACCATCACCTGCTCTTCCGTCATGGTTCCGAATATCTGGCTCGCCTGCGGTGATATGTTCGGATTCCGAAGCTTTGAAAGCTCATCGACGTTGTTGCCGAACTGAGTGCCTTTGGGTGATCCTTGCGCTCGGAACTTCAAGGCTCCACCAGCGTCAATGCGAACAACCTTGCCGCTGGCGTTAAGTAGCGCGTTGTCGAACTGCATCCCAATGACATCCCAGTTCGCAAGCCACGCATCGGCGGCGAAGTCCTCTTGGATCAGCGATGATGTGAGCGAACCCTTCTGCGGCGACTGCAAGTGCAGCCTTCGAGAAACCACGGCTGGCTTGCCATTCCACATTGCCAACTCGACATCAGGCACGGCAACGCCGAGCTTCTTGTAAAGCCTGATAGCGAGAACTTCGTTGAGCGCATGATCGGCTGTCTTCGCCTGCTTGACGTAGAAAGCATTGCCAGCCGGGTCTGTGAACATGCCGCCGAGATTGCTGCCAGCTTGCGGCCCCACGCGAGTCCATGACCCATCGATCACATGCTGCGGCTGATACCCCAGATCGCTGGCGACACTGCTGACCTTTGGTGCCACCTTCGGCGGCTCGAACACCTGAACCGGCTTGGGCGGTGGTGGTGCTGGGGTGGGCTGCACAAACGGCTTCGGCTTGGGCTTCGGTTTGGGCAGCTTGACCCCCGCCAGCTTGGCTTCGATAGCCTCAAGCTCGGCGAGCGAGCGCGGCCTCAAGGCGTTATGGAAGTGCATGTCAGTGAACTTCTCGATCGGCACTTTGCCGCGACGGAACAACTTAGCCTTGCCCGTACCGAGAATCTGATTCTGCACAGCGACGGGCTGCTTCTTGAGCCATGGTCCGAACGTGATGTTGCCAGGAACCGGCCCGCCCATTGCTGCACGCTCACCCACTGGCAGCTTGCTGCTGTCGATGCCCGGTATGCCTTGCGGTGGCTTGACCACTGGGATCATCACGCTGCGGCAGTTCGGGTGCGCTGGTGGGCGCGGCCCCTTGTTGACCTCGTAGGTCTGTGAGTCAAGGCTGGCGCATATCTGCGAAGTGCGCGAGTCGAGAACGGCAAGCCACTGCACGCGCTCGACTACGTCCTTGTTCTCAGCGAACACTGCCTCGCGTGCATGTTGACCTACGTGGTTGATGGCTGTGCGTGTGACCATCGCCGCTTCGTTGCGTGTCGCTTGCAGCACGCCGTCCTTGAAGCCGTTCGCAGCCGTGCCTCTGATGCGGCGCACGATCGTCTCGACCCCTTCGCCCTGCGCGACACCAACCATGATGGCTTGGTTGACGTTCGTCGCCGTGGTAGCCCCGACACCCTTGGCCCAGTCCTTCAGGAACCTGCCGTGCATTGGCTTCGTCGTGAGTGCCGACTTCAGCAACTGCGGCGATGGCATCGTGTAATTAGCTCGCAGAGGAAGCCTGCGCTGCAACGCCTGCGCGGCCCAGTTGGCCTCGCTCTTTGCGAGCGTGCTCATGGTGCCGTTAAGCCTTGCGCTTAGTAGCTCGGTGCCGCCCTTCACCACCGCCTCCATGCCACGCAACTGCTTCATCAAAGCCTTGCGCCTGCGAGCGATGGCTAGCTTGCTGTAGCCCATCTTCTGATAGCGGGTCGCGATCTTGTCTGCCTTGGCGATGATCGATGGCATCACCTCCTTGTTGAGGAACGCCATCAGTCGTTTGATCTCGCCGTTCTTGAACTGCTCAAGCAGAACGGCGTGCCGAATCCAGTCATCAGCGAACAAGGCGTTGACTGATGCCACTGGCTACTCGTCCTCGTCCTGCTCAGTCTCGCCTTGCGGGTCTTGGCCTTCGTCATCATCAGCGTCAGACTCAAGGCCAAACGCCTCAGCCGAAGCGAGCATCTCAGCATCAACGCGCTCGGACTCTTCCTCGGGATCGATGCGGTCGCTGATCACGCCGCGCCGTGTGTATTCACCAATCGCAGTGATGCGCGACAGGTCGCCTTGCTGACGTAGCTGCCTGATCTCAGCGAGGTCTTCCAGCTTGGTCATCGCCAGCGCGAACTCGGACCAGATGTCGATCTGCCAACCCTCTGGAAGCGCATCGTCCATGCCGCGCCACTTGGCTGCGAGCACATAGCACTGCTCTAAGCCAGACTCCAGCAACCGCACCCACGCCTCGACATCAGTGCTGGCCTTGGCAGCGTCGATGGCCTTGCCTGTCGCTGTTGGGTTGCCGCTCTTGGTTCGCATTGGCTCGCTGCCAGCTTCTGCCATCTTGGACTCAAGGCGATCAAGCTCAGACCATCCAGCCTCGGCACCCTTTCCGCTGTGCTCTGCATATGCGAGCTTCGCGTCTGTGTTGGTGCTGCCGTTCAGGCGACCTGGACCGATGACGATGCCGTTGGCTAGCTCGTCTTCGCCCATGCCCGAGCCGAACAGCACTGCCAGCCTGATCGTGTCGATGTATTGCGTCTGGCGGCTGCTGCTCTTCCAGTGCGCGAGGTTGAGGTGCGCCACATCAAGCATCGGTGGCACGCACTCGACCAGACCATGCTGCTCGCCGAACTGCATGACAACCAACGGGATGCCTGGGAAGCTGTGCGTCCCTTGATCGGCGAGCAAGTACTTGCCATCAGTCTCGCTGAACCGCCACAATTCCCACTCGCCAGCAAGGTCTTGCAGTTGCTTGTCGCCGTTGTCGTCCTGCATCGCGATCGTGCGCGGTGCTCGAATGACTCTGATCCACGGCACATCGACCTGACCCCATGGGCCAACTGACTCGGTGCGCTTCTCCATGATGCGGACTTCGGCAAGCTCACGATCACCTGCTGCGTTGGTCGTCTCTTTCCAGCCGATCAGATTGCGCGGCATGATGCGCTTGAATCGCGGACGCAGATCAAGCTCCTCCTCGTCTGCTGCGTTCATGCCGTCTGCGATGGTCGGGTGATCAACCAGCACAAGGGCCAAGCCACGCGCAACTCCGTCAGTCATCAACCGGCGTGCAAGCTCGGTCATGTCTGTGCCTTCACCGTCTACGTTGACCGCAATGCGATCAAGCGGCTCAGGCAGTGTCTCGACACCTTCGGGTAGCTTGATCTCGACTGGCTTGGCGAACGGTCTGATGGCGTTGCGCTCGACTGCGGCTTGGAAGCCACTGTGCAGCACGGTCGCCTTGACGCGCTTGTCGTAGTCGATCGCATCCTCCTGCTCATACATGGGCAGGTAGTCGGTGCGGCCTGCACGCATGGCTTCAGTGCCATCCATCAAGTCATCGATCAGATCCCAGCCGCCGACGTTCTCCGTCCCGCTTACGAGCCAATGCTGCCCATGCAGCATCCGAAGGTATGCGGGCGAGCCAGTGTCAACTGTCGCCTCTCGTGGGGCTTGTTGGCCTGATGATACTGCACCCACGGCAGTCGTTCTGGTTACTTGAGACAACGGCATATCACACCACCTTCCTGCTGATCATCTTGCTCTCGTTGACCGGGTATCGGTCGTGAATGTAGTAGCCCACCGCATCGGATACGTGAGTGAGCGGTCCACCGTGATCCTTCTGGATCTCGCCTTTGCCGCCAACCGCAGTCTCGACACGCTCGAAGTCGGCGACAACGTGCGGACACTCCAACGGGTCTACGAGCAAACGACGTATGCCATCTGATGTAGCGATGCGTGAGTTGACCGCGTTCAGTCGAGCACGCTCTCGTGGGTTGGCTCGACGGTTACGCATCGAGAGCCGGTCGCCGAACTGTGCTTTGAGTTTCCGTTTGATGATGTCCCAGTCGCTACCGGCAACGGCGACGGTGGTCTTTGCCCCACCAGACGCATCACCGTAACACAGCACGCGACCGCGATGGTATCCCCAATCACCGAGAAGCCTGTCGCACACCATCGGCGTTGTGCTGTGCTCCTGAATCCATATCTCGCCGATGACGGCAGTGCTGTCTGGCGTTGCGCCTCGCGGCAGGTTGGGTCTGCGGCCTAGCTCCTGACATGCGACAGCAATGCCTGGGCTGGTGTTGAAGTCGAAGCACAGGATCAGGTCGGCATCTGGGTCGTAAGTGTCTGCCAGCCCTTGCACAATGTTGGCATCGCTCCATGCGTAGTAAGCCATGCCAGCGTATGACTCGAAACTGCCCTCAAGCTCCTGCCTGAACGTGCGCTCGTCCATGCGTTGACGGGCTGACTCGATGGCCTCTGCTGACATGATGTCTGCCGAGCACCAGTGGAACCGATCCCACGACTGACCTGCCTCGCGCATCTGTTGTGCCTCGGTCCACAACTCCCAGTAGTGGTTTCGTCCCTCTGGCACGCCGATGAACCACGCCCAGCCCGGTAGCTGGTTCGGTGTATCGAGCGCAGGGCTGATGTTCTCGGTCCACGCCTCTGGCTTCATGTTGGCATACTCGTCCAGCACGATGCCGTGCAGCGGCTCACCCTCGATGCGCTCTGGCCTGTCCATGCCAACCACGCACAGCCGGGTGCCGTTGACCAGCTTCAGTTCTAGCTCAGTCTCTCGCGGAGAGTCAGCCAGCCACGCCTGCGGCACCAGTGCTTTGAGGTCTGCCCAGTAGATGCGCTTGGCTTGGTCGCGGGTGGGCGCGGCGAAGCAATACTTGCGGTCTTGGGCGGCTAGGTTGCAGGCACGCTGCACGACCCACCGCTTGGCGATCTCGGTCTTGCCTGACCGCCTGCCTGCTGGCACGACGCGGAACCGGGCCTTGCTAGTCCAGAGCCGCCACTGCTCTGCGTGATGCTTGAGCTTGGTCCATCGTCGCGTCGGGGTTCCTGCTGGCCCTGTGAGGTCCGTGATCGGCTCTGGCTCCATAGTGTGCCTTGTCATACCAACGCCTAAGCGAAGCCATCCTGCGGCCCCTGGATAGACCCACGCATTGCCTTGGCGGCTGCCTCCAGATCGGCTGCGATCGTCTCAGCGTCCACCTGCCGGTCCTGCTTCAACTCACGGAACTCCTCGGTGCGTGTCTTCAGCCAGAATATCGTGGCTGCCACATTGCCTGCACGGATCAACTCCATCAGCTTGCCAGCAACGCCGACTTTGCCCCGTGCTGTCGCCCCTTTTATAGATGCCGAGAATGTCTCGTCCTTCCTGCGCCAGTCGAGCAGCGTGTCGCGATGGACCCCGGCGAAGTCAGCCGCCACCTCGTAGCTCAGGCCCACGCCCAGAGCCTTGATGATCAGGGCCTCGGCCTCTGGCGTGCGCTTGGTTGGCCTGCCGATCTTCTTGGCTGTGGTGGGCCTGTGAGCCTTCCTGCTGGCTCTTTTGGCAGCCTTTGCCCTGGTAGATGGCTGGGATTTGGCCCCATTAGAACGCGCCACAGGAGCAGCCTTTGCCTTGCGCTTACTTGCCACGCACCGCCTGCTTGCCTGTCAGGCTCTCCCACCGCTTGACGATCACATCGCAGTAGGCCGGGCTGATCTCCATGCCGTAGCACTTCCGGCCCAGCTGCTCGGCGGCAATCAGTGTGGTGCCGCTGCCAAGGAACGGGTCGTAGACAAACTCAGTGTCGTGGTTGCGAATGGGTCTGCCCATGCATTCGATCGGCTTCTGAGTGCCGTGGTTGTTCTTTTGGTTATCGTCAGTGACCTGGATGTCCCAGAGCGTCGACTGCTTGCGGTCGCCCATCCATCGAGCACTGGTGTTCTTGCGGATACTGTACCAGCACGGCATGTGGTCATCTTCCAACCCGCCGACAAGCGCACACCGAGCCTCGTCCAGCACAGCCTTCTCCTGAGCCTTGCTCAAGGTTGGCTCGCCGCGCATCGAGTAGAAGCATGGCTCGTGCTGCCAATGGTAGTTGCCCCTCGACAAGGCGAACTTGTTCTTGGCCCATATGATCTGGGACCGGACATCTAGACCGGCAGCAGCAAGCGAGTCAGACACGATCGATGCGAATCGACCAGCGTGCCATACGTACGCAACTACTCCAGGGAACAACCGCCAAGCCTCAGTCCAGTCTGCCCTCTCATCGTTGAGCACGACCCCTGTGCTGCCACCACTGCTAACGCCAGCCTCTTGCCTCCATTTCGGATCGTACTCAACTCCGTATGGGGGATCGGTAACCATGAGGAACGGCTCTGCGCCATCTAGCAACCTAGCGACATCCGCACTGCTTGTGGAGTCGCCGCAAAGCAATCGGTGGTCGCCCATTTCAATCAGGTCGCCCGACTTGGTCACCGGATTATCAGGCAAGCCAGGAACGTCATCCTGAACCAGATCACTGGACGCGAGCAGGGACCGGACATCGGAAGCGTCAAACCCGAGCATTTCCTGCTCGGACGAATCCAGATCACTGAGTAGCGATGACAATACCTCGTCATCCCACTCAGCAAGCTCGGCTGTGCGGTTGTCTGCGATGGCGAATTGAGAAGCCGTCGCGTTGTCATCGTCGAGCACGACCGCAGCGACATGCGTCCAGCCTAGCGACTTGGCTGCTTCAAGCGTGCCGTTGCCAGCGCGGACAACCATGCCATCCTTCTGAACGACGATCGGCTTGCGTTGCCCGAACTTTGTCAGGCTGGCTGCGATGGCTTCGACGTTGCGCTTGTTGTGCTTTCGAGCGTTGGCTGGGTCGAGCACAAGATCGCTTACGCCCTGTGCCAAGTGCTTGAGGTCTTCTGTAATGTTGCTCTTTTGGTTAACCATCGTGCCTTGTCCTAGTTCTTCTGTGCTTCTTTGCGCTGCTCTTGCGTCAGCTTCTCCTGGAGTTGCTGTAGCTGGGCGGCGACTTCTGGCTTGTCTGATGAACGCGCCGAGCCAATCAGGGAATCGACCAGAGACACGCCCTTCTTGTCGGCGGCCAGCACTGACAATGCAGTCATCGCGGCGATCACCTCTGAGGGTCCAGCCTCGCGCACGCGACCGCGCAACCGATGGATCGCTGGCAATGCTGCCAGTTCACTCATCGTGCGCTCGACTGCGCTATCGAATAGCGTGCCTCGGTCTTCACCGCTCTTCGCGTCAGCGAGGCGACAGGCTTTGTCTACTGCCTCAACAAGCCGGATGCAGCTTTGCCGCATCGCCTCCATTGCTGTCGCTGCCATGCGTGAATCATGCCACGCACAGCAGCGACACGCAAACAATCAGACGAGCCGCCAGATGATCTGCGAGCGCATCCCGCCGCGACCTGGGCCTTTGAGGTTGGTGCGTGCGATCAAACCCTTTCGCTCCATAGGCTTGAGTCGTGGCGTGATCGTGTTGCTGTCGATGGCTGGATGGTTGCGCTGCACGGCTACCACGATCTGGTATGCCGTTGCAGCGTTGCCCATGTCGCGGAACGCATCGAGGACGATGCGCTCCATGCGGCCAACCTTGGCAGCCATGGCTTCGGCTGCGTCGTGCGATGTAGTGGGATCGGTAGACCTTGCCGCTGCACGTTTGTGGAAGGCTCCCATTAGAAAGGGAGCGGCTCCAGTGGTGGTGGCGGAGTGACTCCTATGTGGGCACGCGCATGCCCGACATGCTCCAGGGCGAGGTGTAGATCCTTCAGATTCTGCGATGACAGTGCAGCCGGGTTACCTCCGTCGTAGTCAAGGCCCGCGCCGCTCTTCGCGATCTCGATGAACTGCGGCATCGACAAACTCAGCGTCTGCTTCATCTGCCCAATCCTCGTCACCAGTTCGGCTTTTGTCATACCGCTCAAGCTGATGGTCTTCGACTTCATCATCAAGTCGTAAGACTCAGCGTCAGTGAATCTCGCAGTCTTAGTGTCTGCACTTTTCGCAAGCCAGAACGCTCGCCACGCATCGACAACCACTGGCTCTTGATGCGGCGGCGGGGACTCACCATCGTCCCGAACCACCACCATCTCATCATCGTCCTCGCGAACCACCACCATCGGCGCGACGGGTTCGATCGCCTTCACCTTGCTGAATGCAGCAGCAACACGTTCGACCGCTGGTGGCCTAGCAGGCTTCGCCTTCTGCGCCTTGATCTCATGCGGCAAGTCCTCAAGCTCTTCCGCGCCTTGCAAGCCAGACAGCACATCGGCATAGATGTCGCGAGCAGCAAGCCAGAACGCTCGCCACATCAGCATGCGTGCGGGGTATTGCTTCCAGGGACCGCGACTGCCCAAGCCAGCACGCTCTGCGTCCTGCATGGTGAACGTGCGCTTGACGTTGATCCGTCCGTTCGGTTTCTGGCGACCGATCTCGCAGACGGCAGCCATGTCTCGACCTTCGCCGCTAGTCTCCAGAACGAAGTTGGCAAGGTCATGCTCTCGCAGCACCAGTGCCTTGCCTAAGTCGCCATAGATGGATGGCGTGCCGTTCACGACTGCGATGCCGTTCAGTGCCTGCAATGGCTGCACGCTGCCAAGCTCTGCGCCCCATTGCATCGCGACCAGGATGTCGGCTGGCTTGCCTTTGAACTTGTCCGGCACAAGGCCCGACTTGCTGAGGATCTCCGATGCACGAATGGCATCATCGATCGAACTGATATTGAGCAGCGACTTGCTGCGTTGTTGAAGTTGTTGTTCTGCCATCTGTCTCTCTACTTGTTGAGCAGCCTTCTGGCTGCGTTGCGGTTGACTGTCATGTTGCCACGCTTCTCCTTGCGAAGGTATAGCTCATGCAGTTTCGGGTGTTCAGTTTTGAGCGAAGCCAAGTCGAGCTTCGAGCACTGCTTGGCTATCTCGCTCTGCTCACGTAGGAATGCTTCACTGTCAAAGGCCTTGACCATTCGCCACGACACGATCGGCTTGCCTTCTGCGGTCAGACATTGGTGATCGCCGATGGCCTTCATCAAGCCAAGCCTCGCGTCTTGCTTGATGCCGTCTGCCGACTTGCCAGACTCTTCTGCCGTGATGAATGCAGCGAGCAACTCCTTCGTCTCCAGTGTTAGCTCGCGATGATCGCCGACTGGCTTGCTCCACTTCTTCTGGCAGTCGCGCATCGTCTCCGCATCAGGCGCACGATCACCATCGATATGAACATGCCACCAGTGAGCGAGCACCTCGATGATCTCAGGGCCGTGCTTCTCGTCTCGATGCAGAGGGAATATCTCGAAGGTGTTGCCGCCGAACAGCACTGCGAAGTCTTCGCGTGTCACTCCACCAGGAAGCACAGCGTTCGCGATCTCAATCTCAACCATGCCTTGCGCGGCTTCCTTGCTGGGGATGTCTGAGGTGTTAGCTGCGCCCCACTTGTCGCGGACAAACCGATCGCGGCACTTCACCTGCACAGTGGCCTGCGTGCTGGTTGGAATCACACGCCGGTCGAGGTGGCAAGTGATGAACGGCGCGTCTGGATGGCGAAGCGTCTGGTTCACGCGCTGCGTCTTCATGCCGGTGCGCGGCTCGTAGCCCTGACGCACGACGATGTCTTCGAGCACCGTGCCCCAGTGCGCTGCCTCATGCAGCGTGCCATCGTCTTCGCGCTCGCCCTTGATCTCCAGCCAAGCGTCATACGGTGAAGTGTAGGGGTCGAGTCCGAGAATGGCTGGCGCACGGCTGGCACCAATGCGACCAGTGTGATCATGCGCCGCCGCCTCTGCGTTGGCTTGTCTCTCTACTTTGCTCATCTGTCTCTCCTTGTTTTCTGGTGATTGATTCGGCAGCCTGGGCTGCATCTCTACTTGGCCGACTGCACGGGGGTGTGACTTAGACCGTCACGCCCTCGGGCGGTTGGTTTTTTTTCGCCATCCAGGCTTGGCGCAGTAGCTCGATGGTCACGCGCTGACCGCATGCCTTTCGGCTACCGAATGCGCGAGCGATGGCCGCCGCTCGCTTGTGCGGGAACTTCTTCGTCCGACTCGCGCTGCTGAATTGGTAGATCGTCTCACGGTGGTAGCCGCTTGCCGTTGCTAGCGATGCGAAGCCACCTGGGAAGCACCGCAGGATGTCAACTAGATCAGGCACCAGCCGTGGCTCAAGCTGATCCATGCGCCGCTCTAGATCATCGAGTCTTCCAGTGATGCACTTCACCAGCACGCTCCAATGGCAAGTGCGCCGATTGCGCCCGACAAACCAGCCAGCAGCCAGACGATGACCATCGCGCTAGCCATAGCCTCATCTCCTGACCTACCCTGACCGCCCTTCACAAGCGGTAGATCTTCATTCTCGTCCGTCATCATCGGTTCGTCCTTGGGTTGCAATCGACGCAGTGCGTCACAAACTCGCCCATGCCGCCGCTTGCGCTGGCAACATGAGTCTCAACTACATGCGGGACGCGCTCGCCACAAACGTCGCACGACTTCATGTCCATGGGTTCTCCTCGTTCGCCTCCGTTGCGCTGGCTTCAGTTGCGCTGGCTTCAGTTGCCAACTTGTCCTCTTCGGCTTCGCGTGCCAACCTGCGCTCGGTGTAGTTGCTGCTCTCCAGGTTAGGCTTCGGATGACCTTCGGGGATGGCTGCAACCACTTGGTCATCCATCCCAGCAACCAATCGTTTAACCTTCGCCATAAGACTCACGCACGAGTCGCAGGCGCACGATCGACATGTCGCCGTGTTGTTGCTGGCCCCAGACGTTGCAAGCCACCAGTCGTCACCCTGAGCGACAACGCGACCCATCTGCACCTCTTGCTGCTCGCCGCTCTTCTTCGTCACGGTCACCATGCCGCCCTCTTCGGGCGGCTGATCCTCTGACGATTCCTTGGTGCCTCGCAGGCCCCAATCTTCCGAGTCTCGTAACCTGCTGAATGTGATCGTTCCCATCTCTCTACTCCTTGGTGTTGTGAGGCTCGACGCTTTCCGCGCCATATAGACCAGCCTCCAAATAAAGCTGCTGCGCCAGAGGACCATCCCCCAGTGCTTCCTTGATGTCCATCAGCGTGCGGCAAGGCCAAGCCTTGCAGCGATCGATCTCGCCGTCCACGCTGCTGCGACCGATCTGCTCGCAGACATAGCTGCCTGCGCTCGGCGTGTAGCTGCCGAGTGTCTCAACCTCTTCGCCGTTGAGCGTTGATGCCTGTGTCTGATAAAGCCGAAGCTCGGTCCATCGCTCGCGCTTGTGGCGCGTGCTGACTTCGGCCAGCAACTCGCCAGAGAACGCGAGCGGCTTGTGCCTGTCTCGCCTGATCTTGTATCGCGTCATCGCTTCGCCTCTTGCTTGTCGTAGTACTTAACCTTGGCAGACCACTTGATCACGCGAGCGTTCGCACGCGCCAAGTCACGCTCTGCACGTTCTAGCATCTTGCCAGCATGAACCGCACGTTGCGAGACTCGCTCTGCCATCGTTGGCTTCGGCTTAGGTGGCACAGATTCTAGGCGCATGTCGTCGCTCCATCGAGTGTCGTGTTGCCACCACGACTGGCTGTTCGCCAGCTTCGAGAGCAGCGACATCAGGATACCTGCGTAGTGATTGATGTCGGCAGACTTGGCGTTCTTTGTTACCGCTAGCTCAATTAGCCAGTGATTCCTCGGCTTACCCTCCCAACGGAAGTGATGTAAGGTCGCTAGACGACCATGCGCCTCACTGGTGCGCGAGTAGTAGACGCGAACCTGATAGCCGCCGGTCTGCTTCCGCTTGCTGGCTGTGAACGCGCCACCAATCAACTTGGTTAGGTCGCGTGTGTCATACGCCGTTTGGTTGACCACGCGCTTACAGCAACCTTTTGGGTGCCGCCGCCAGTTGCGGTCGGCCCATGGTGCGCCCGACAAAGTCTGCCGATCTCTTGCTGCCTCACTCATCAGTTCATCTCCAGGTATGCGATGTCGCCGAACTTCGGAACGTAGTATTCGCCCAGGTTGCGCTCGGGCGTTGTGATGGCCCAGAGCGTCGGTGTGGCCGGGATCTGCTTGGGCGGCGTTGCATAGCCATCCGTGAAGTAGATCAAGCAGGCGATGTCCTCGTCGCTCTTGGCGGCAGCCTCGAATGCAGGCTCGAAGCGGGTGCCGCCGCCGCCGACGATAGTCGGCTGGATCAAGTCGCCACGCTCAAAGACCTGCTCGTTGCGGACTCGCGTATCGACGCACCAGACGATGACGCGCTCGGGGTTCACCTGATCGACTACACCTTGAAGCTCGCCAACGAAGACCTCCAAGGCCAGCGTGTCGATGCTGCCGCTCGTGTCGATGGCGACCGCGATCGTGCCTGCGCCTTCGCTGCTCAAGCTGGGCATGTGGATGTCGGTGTGCAGATGGCGGCGAGACGGGCGCGACCAGTCGAAGTCAGTGCGAACGGTCTGCGTCAGGAACTGCTGCAACATGTCCTTCCAGTTGACCTGCGCCTGCTTGGCATCAGCAACTGCGCGATCCATTGCCGCGCTGTCCTCGGTGCCATGCGAAGCAAGGTTCTGCGCCAGCTTGGCGGCTTGCACGACCTTGGTCTTCCAGTCTTCCTCGGCGGGTGCGTCAGCAGGCGCGTCACGCACCTCGCCAGGGGCTGGCTTGCTTTGGTCTTCTGACTGGGAGCCACTCTCGGTGCCCTCGCCAGCTTGGCCTGCGTCACCTTCACCTGCGCCGTCTTGCTGCTCTTCGCCTTCGCCTTCGCCTTCGCCTTCGCCTTCATCGCTTGACTGCTCATCGCTCGACTCATCGCTCGACTCATCGCCGTCGCTCGACTCGTCGCCGTCGCCTTGCTGCTCTTCTTGCTGCTGCTCGGCAACCATCGATGCGTAGATGCTTTCGCTGCTCATGCCCTTGTAGCGATCCTCAAGCAGCGCGTCGGCAGGAAGCTCAAAGCCGTCTGCGATCAGCACGCCGTTGATCGCGTAGTCGCAGGCGATGTTCCACATGCTCTGGTCGCGGTTGGCGCGACGGTAGTTGTGCCTCATCGCAACGTGCAGGATCTCGTGAGCGATCACGCCGCTGAGATGCTTGGTCGGAAGCGACATCGCGAAGTCGGGGTTGAAGCCGATGGCCTTGCCGTTCGTCCATGCCGTCTGGCATGTCGGGTCGATCTCAAGCTCTAGCTCGCAGCCGATGCTGCCATACCAGGGATGCTGCATCAGCAGGCGTGCGCGATGGCGGCGAATGCGGAGCTTGGCGGCTTCGCTTTGTTGGTCTTGTGTCGTGAGTGTCATGTCAGTGTCCTCGTGTCTGGGGTTGGGTTAGATTGATCGTCCGGCGCAGCCTTGGCCGGTGAATACGTGCCAGTGCGTGACTCGCTTGTCGCATACCGCGCAGGTGTGGCTGCGCCGCTTGTCAGCCCTCATGGCATCACGCGCCTGTTGAGCGCACGGCTTGCAGGTAGCGTCGTTAGCCGTTCCATCCAACGCGCAGCAGGAATGGATCTTGTCGCCGCAGGTGCGGCAGGTGAACCGACGCTTGTCGATGTGGCGGCGAGGCTGCTTGCAGCACTGGCAGTCGGTGGTGGTTGGCGTGAGTGTCATGGTCGTGTCCTGGTGTCTTGCGCGGTATTGCGCTTCCCCAGAGTAGGGTCTGGCCAGCCCCAGTCAAGCCTGCGTCCTATGTATTTCGGCCCTTTCCCCAGGGTAACTGAAGTATTCCCATGAAACGGGGGCGGATAGCCAGCCCCGCAGGCCGCCTGGGCGGCCTTACAGCAGCAGCCCGTCCATCTTGGCAAGGATGTCAGCCGCCTTAGCCTTTGCGTCCTGACGCTTGGCCTGAGCAGCCACCGAGCGGTCGTGTGCTGCACAGCCGCCCTGCTTCCAGGTCGGGTCGCGCAACTCGGTCGGGTCGATGCTGCCCAGCGTCTGCTGGATCTCGTCAGTCAGCGCGTCCAGCTTCGGGTCGTTGGCGATGTTGAGCGACGGCATCATCGCGGTCAGCGATCTGATGTTGGTGACCATGGTGTCGCGGAAGATCGCGTTCGGCTGCGACAACGTGGCGACCATCTTGCTGACTGCCTTGTGCAGACGCTTGATCGGATCCTTGGCAGCGCGAGCCAGCGCGGCCTCAACCATGCGCTGCGTGCTTGCCTGCACCGCCGCCATCTGATCGTCGGCGAGCGTCACGCGAAAGTCGCCAGCGGTCGGCACTGGCAGGTAGTCGATCGCCACACCGAACTTCTCGGCGATCTCGTCTGCGGTCGGGTAGTTCGCTGCGTCGAACAGATTGCCGAGGCGAGTCGCTTGGCGCGGGATCATCTCCTCGTAGTCTGCGACGAATGCGAGGACGGCAGCGCGGAAGCCCTCGACCTTCGCTTCGAGTCGCTGCGAGAAGTCCAGGAACGCTGCGCTTGCGATCATCCGCGTGCCGCCGTCTTGCCATGGCGTGCTCCACATCTCCCATGTGGTGTGCAGGTCGCGGCCAGCTTTCTTGACTGCCTTCCAAAGCGGCTCGTCCTGTGCGATCAGGAACTTGTCGGTCTTGGTGCTCTTGCCCTGCGTGTTGTTGTCGATGGCGATCTTGCTGTCGAGGTCGCTCGCCTTGATCTTGCCGGTCCACTCGCTCTTGCGAAGCGTAGTCAGAAGGGCGTTGCTGGCGTAGGTCGAGATGATTGGGTTCGTCGTGTTGGTCATCGGTCTGTGTCCTGAGTGTCTTGGTTGGGTTGGTTCGGGGAAGGCTGCGCGACTACTCGCCGTGCAACATGTGCTTGATGTGGTTGAGAATCAGCGAGTTGAACGCTGCGCCCGTCAGGTGATTGGCCTTCTTGCCGGTCTTCTTGGCGGTCAGTTGATCGACTTGCTGGATCGTCTGGATGGCGAACGTCGCGATCTCCAGTTGACCGTCTTCGCACATGCGCTCCAGGTAGCGGAACGCTGACTGGCTGCGAGCGTCGTCGGCCAGCACAGCGCGGAGCAGAGCGTTGCTGAGGGCGAACAGCACGTTGGCCCCGGTCGGGATGTCGGCGGCTTCTGGGTTGTCGAGGATGTCGTTGTAGTCTGGCAGCGAGTCGCACACCGCGAGGTGGCCCATCAGTTCGCAGGTGAAGCCTTCACCGATCGCGCCAACGAAGCATTCGCGCTGCACATTGGCTGGCATCTCCATCGCGAGGATGTCACTGCAACGCTCGTAGCCGCGAGCGGTCGGCACTGCTTGTCCGAACGTCTTCGGCACGCCCTGGTCACAGAAGCCGTCGCCATTCTTGCGGGCGACGAAGCTGATGATGCGCGGGTCGAGGTCTGCGCTGATCGCCCAGGCGACCCAGGCTTGGTGATCCGGCTCGCCGTGGATGATGGTGAAGCGGTCGGAAAGGGCTGCGCTCATCTGCTGCACGCCAGCGCGGTCTTCTGGACGGTTGCCAGCGGCAACGAAGCGAACGTGGTCGGGGATCTTGCGGTCGCCGATCATGCGAGCCTGCACCCACTGCATGAATGCGTTCTGCATCGCCATCGGTGACTGCGTGAGGTCATCGAGCACGACAACGTCAACCTTGCCTTCGAGGATGTCGTTCAGCACACCGATCGGTGCGTAGTGTGCTTGGCGTGCTTCGCGGTCAACGAAGAGCGCACCCTTCGAGTCGAGCGGGTCGCAGATAGCCCCGTTGATGATGCAGTGCGAGAGGCCAGCCTGCTCGATGCCTTCGACGATCATCGCGCTCTTGCCCATGCCGGGCGTGCCGAGGATCATCAGGTTCTTGTTGGCGGCGAGGTAGGCGGCGATCGTGATCGTGATGTCTTGCGTCTTCATCTTTGTGTCCTGAGTGTCGTGGTTGAGGTTTCGACCGTTACTGCGGTCATCGTCAGCGATGCGAAGTAGCACCGGACCTCCGTGAGGCATTAGAAGATGCCGAGCGCAGCGAACTCTTCAGCTGCGGCCTTGCGGCGTGCGACGTTTGCCGGATCAACCGCGAGGGCTGGGCACAGACCCCAGTAGTTGTTCTCGGTGCTGATCATGCCGGGAGTGTGCAAGTCGGGGCGAATCTGAGCGCGACGAAGGCCACGGCCAAGCTCGTAATCGCATTCTTCGACAAGCTCGACGGCACGCCAGTGGATTACGCGGTTGATGATGAGGGAAGCGAAGATGCAGTGCGAAGCGGAGTAGATGGCGTTGGTCATGGTTCGTGTCCTGAGTGTCTGGCCTTGGCGAAAGTGCCTTGGCTTGCTGACGCAACTGTCGCATGGATGACCAACGCCGTCCAGCCTGCGCTCTGTGTATTTCGGCACTTTACCTGGGGGAACTTGAGCGCGACCACCTAAACGCCCATGAATCCAATGGGTTACGGCTTCGGGTTTCTGAATGCCTGATCCAAAAAACCCAGCAGATTGTCGGGTGCCGCGCCCGAAAACGCGTCCCGTGCGTGCCCCGCCGCGATCCGACGCAAGCGATGCCCCAGGCATGCGCCGACTGATATGGCCGTGCCGTCAGCTACTACGTCGGCAAGGATCGCCAGCAGCACAGCAGGCGCATCGCAGCCCAGCCTGAACGCAAGCAACTGCGCCCACCGCAGTCGCTGGTTCCGAGCTTTGTCTGCGAAGCCAGCCACCACCAGCAAGCGATCGACAGCAGCGAACGAAGTCATGCCGCCAAGCTGGCGCAGACCGATGTCATCTGCCAAGAACGCACGCACGCGCTCGACAGAGCCGTCACCACTACGCGCCGCAGTCGATGGCGCAACGCTGTGCGTGAGCCGCTGCACGATCTCGCCGATGCTCTTGGCTGCGCCACCGCGATGCCACTGCTTGCCTGTGTCCATTGTCTGTCCTTGTGTCTGATGGCTAGCCATCCCCATGAGCGACTAGACTGTACACGTACGTACAGACACCAGCATGACGGGCCAAGCATGAATCCAGACCGAGCCGAAAGTCAACCAGATGACAGCCGTGTCAGAAGGCCAAGCGCAGATAAGCGTGCGCGGTGGGTGCTCTGTGACCACTGCCCTCTGTTCTGGTGCCGACTGCACGATCAGCACACGCACGATTGCGAGTGCCCGGCTGTTCACGAGATGACGTTCGACCCATACTCGGAGACATGACCAACAGCAGAGCCAAAGGTGCCAGGGGCGAGCGCGAGTGGGCGCGTTACCTTCGTGCCATCGGATACGAGCATGCGCGGCGCGGTCAGCAATACAGCGGCTCGCCTGACTCGCCTGACGTAGCTGACGGCATCCCTGGCACGCACCCTGAAGTCAAGCGCGTCGAGAAGCTCAACATCCACGATGCGATCCTGCAAGCACAGACAGATGCAGGCGCAGCCGTGCCCTACGTCGCGCACCGTCGCAACAATGGCGAGTGGCTAGTGACCCTTCGCGCTGATGACATGCGACGGTTCGCGGCTGCGCTGATGGATGACTAGATACCCTTCAGCACCAGCGCGGCCAGAACGGGGAGCAAGCCACCGATCAAACCCCACACGCCTGCCTTGATCTTGAGGCCATGCACCTCCAGGGCGAGTCGCTGCAACTCATCCGACAACCCCATCTCGACTTGCTGCCGGTTGCCGCGCTCGTGCTTGGTCACTCGGTCCACACGAATCCCGATCTTCTCGATGCTGTTGTCCAGCCGTGTCGCTAGCTTCTCAACACTGTCGTCCAACCGGCGAAGCTCATTCAGCACGAGCTTCTGGTATTCACGCCATCCGTTGTTCTCATCAGTCATGTCACGCCAGTGCTAGCTGTTCGCTAATCTCTTGCAGCTTAGTGCCGTCGTAAACGAACGTCCACATGTCCACCAGATCCGCTCCGTTGCTGCTGCTGGCTGACCCACCCGTGAAGTTGTAGATCGCGTTCCAGGTGATCGTGGCGCGTGAGTAGCCCTCTTCGCCTGCGCCGGGTTGAATCACCTGGATCGTGTAGATCCACCCGGTGTGCAGATTGGTCGGTGCGCCGATGGTGCGGCTTGCTGTCAGCGTGACCTTCGCGTTGGTGCCCTTGCCAGCATCCCATGCGACAGTCGCTGCATCTGTCAGCGTCTGGAGGCCGCCGTATGCAATCCACGCGCTACCGTTCCACAGCACATCGACGTTCTCGTCCTGCAAGTAGACCGAGTTGCCCTCGGCCTGCGTGATGAACTTCCAAGCGTCGGTAATGTAGACGGCGATCTTGTTGTCTTGTGAAGCCCAGTCGCCAGAGCCAGCAGCCTTGACGATGTAGGTGTCGCCGTCAGTCGGGCTACCTGGAGGTGCAGACAGGTCGCGATCGATGACTGCGCGGCTTGCCATTGCTTCGAGCAGCCTGATCGCATCGTTGTGCGTTGTCTCCGCGTTGGCTTGCTGATCCGATAGGTCGGGGATGCCGAACTTGGGTGTGGTTGTCATGGCTTAACCTACTCGGACAACGGTCAAAACCATGTCCTTGATCGTGATGGTGGTGGCTGCGCCGAGATGAGCATAGACATCGAAGTCGGTGCCTGCTGTTGCGTTGACCAATCCACTAACAGCAACACTGGCAACGTCGCTTGCCGCTGATGTCGTTCGGTT
>Ga0302118_10000280_pt1 | contig 23419 bp, 19 predicted proteins | sample AG5_331_MG_FD_203126 | JGI IMG/M metagenome (GOLD analysis project Ga0302118, IMG submission 203126) | Marine microbial communities from Western Arctic Ocean, Canada - AG5_33.1 | ecosystem: Environmental > Aquatic > Marine > Oceanic | place: Canada: Western Arctic Ocean | collected 2017-10-01 | reverse complement strand
GTCAGCAAAAGCGTATGAGCCGCCCGCGCCCGCATAACCAAAGCACCGATCGCCCGAACCCATAGGTGTAACCGGTGGGCAGTTCATCTCAAATCCATGAGAGAACCTTAATTCGAGGCCGTTGACTAAGCATTGCTGTCGAACCGTTTCAGTGTGGGCTAGTGCCAGCGTGCCTTCAGACAAAATCGAAACGCCATTGAGAGAGCTACCGGGTGTCAAGGCGCCGTAGAGTTTGGCCATGGCGCGCGCATTGGTATGCCCCGTACCCGCACCGTTCTCCGCTTTGCGCCAGGCTATACTGTCATAAGTTTCGCCGGGATCGCGACCTTTCATGCTTTTAGCGAAGTTGGTGTCTGGATCGGATTCTATAATCCGCGTGAACATCGTCGGGTCATGTTGGTAAACTGTCGCCAACCGAGGGATCACATCGTCGGGCACCGCGAAATGCCAATCGAGGCCGAGGGGTTGTGCAAGTTCTTCTTGCCAGAATTGAGCGAGGCGCCGCCCTCCGTTCACTTTGGAACATAGGCCGGCAAGCAGATACCCTTGGGTCATATTGAGGTAGCCGAGTTGTGAACCGGGGTCCCAATTAGGAGATGTTTGCTCTAACGCTTCAATCATGACGCTCCAGTCGCTGACCTGCCCTTCCGCTAAATCAGCATCAACGTAGGATAGGCCGGCTGTATGATTTAGAAGATGTCGCACCAGAACGCCTTCTTTGCCGTTGGTGGCAAAGGCTGGCCAGTAGTCAGCAACAGGGGCATCCAAATCAAGCAGGCCCTGGTCGATCAATCTCAAAGTTAAGAGCGCACCCGTGGTTTTCGAGACGGACCAGCAACAGCACAGTGTGTCTTTTTGCCACACGCGACCTTCTTTAGCATCCGCATAGCCACCCCAGAGGTCCACGACAAGATCACCGTCAATCACGACCGCACAGCTGGCCCCGACCTCACCATTGGTGCCGCGCCCCGTCAGGTTTTTCTCGAACACATCTGCGATGGATTGAAATTTCGGATCGCATTGCCCAAAAACATCAGGTTTTTTGCCATTCAGGAATGGGTTTAGGCCACTTTCTTCGCTTGTCATGGGAAGGTCCTCGCAGGTTTCAGCTTGCATGGTGATGGGGCAACAAGGGTATTCTAGAGCTAATCAATAATCGAAGGGGCGCTGCAATGGCTATGAAGTTGTTTTATTCGCCGATACACGGGTTTATTCATAAGGTTCTGGTGACGGCACATGAGGCTGGGGTCTGGGACCAACTTGATTTTGTGCCGGTCTACCCCATTTCCGATGGCTACTCGATTGCAGCGATCAATCCACTTCACAAAGTTCCGACGCTCGCACTCGATGATGGCACAGTTCTGTACGGCAGCCAGACCGTTGTGGAATTTCTCGATTCGCTTTCGACGACGGGCAGCCGTCTGTACCCAGCCGACGGCCCCCTGCGTTGGGATGCCTTGCGCCGTCTTGCGCTGGCAGACACATTGTTTGAGGTAACCGTTATTATGGCGCTGGAACGTCTTGAGAAACCACCACGGGAAATTGTCTTTAAATGGCATTGGGCAAAAGTCGTGCGTGCGGTTGATCAGATGGAAGAAGACGCCGCCAAGGGGTTTTCTAGTTTTGATATAGGCCAGGTATCAGCGTTGCATGGATTGTCTTACTTGGACCGTCAGACTAGTCGAGGGCTTCACGCCCCGGTACCAGAAGGTTGGAATTGGCGTTGTGGTCGGCCAGCTCTGACAGCTTGGTGGGATGACGTGATACAACGCCCCTCTGTCTTGTCGCACTTTAATAAAGAGTATGAAGGCGAAGACAGCGCGGAGTATTGCCAGCAGAAGGTCGCCGAAGTGCTCCGTGCGCAAGGCAAGCCTGCACCAGAGCCATCAGTTCCGCTTCCAGTCGACTTTGTCCCGGCAGAGGATTAAGGGCGGAAGATTGTGGTGAATTATCCCAAACTTCAGACACCGTTTAAACTCGGGCCGGTTGAGCTAAAAAACCGAGTCATCATCCCTGGTCATTCCATGGTGCAGGGTGATTCGACCGGGCACATCACAGATAAATATCGCGCGTATTTGGTCGCACGCGCCAAGGGTGGCGCGGCGCTTGTTGGTATGGAGTCCGCGCCGATCCATGAGCAGTCCAAAACGTGGACCGGGCAGGTTGAGTTGTGGCGCGACGACATCGTGGGGTCTCTTACCCAAACGGCAGACGAAATTCATGCGGCTGGGTCAAAGGTATCGATTATCCTATGGCACGGGGGGCATAACGTCGGTCACCGGGGCGGGGCACCGGCTATGGCGCCGTCCGTTGTGCCTTCTGTTCAGATTGGTGAAATTCCGCGGGCTATGTCGGTCTCTGATATCAAAGAGATTATCCCCTACTATGTCGCTGCGGCGAAACGATGCGCGGATGCGGGGATCGATGTTCTGGAAGTGCAAACGTCCTCCGACTATTTGCTCGGTTCTTTTTTAAGTCCGCAATTAAATCGGCGGACTGACAACTATGGCGGGTCTGTTGAAAACCGTTGTCGGGTCGTTCTGGAGATTCTTGAGGCCATTCGTGCAGAGCTTTCGTCGCATACTGCCCTCGGTATTCGCACTTCAATTTACCATGCCATTCCGGGCGAGCCGGATGGTTATACGATCGACCATTCACTTCCAGCGATGCAGCATATCGCAGCATCAGGACTGATTGATTATCTGAGCCTCATGGGGGGCTCGAACGCGAACTTTGCTGAATCGGTACCACCTATGACGCTGCCGCGGCCGCAAATCACTTACCTGTCTGCCAAGTTCAAGCAGGCGCTAGACATCCCGATCATTGTTGCCGGGCGTATTGTTACGCCGGAAGAGGCGGAGGCCGTGCTCGTCAATGAGCAGGCAGACATAGTCGGCCTTGCCCGGGCGTTTATTGCCGATCCCGACTGGATGAATAAAGCCGAAAGCGGCCAAACTGATCGCATTCGCTTATGTACGGGATGTAACCAAGCGTGCCTCGGTTTTGCTGGCCGATCATTACCCGGAGGGTGTAATTTTAATCCAGAAGCGGGCCGAGAAGATGAATTATCACCTTTGATGCCGGCTTTAAAAAAGAAACACATTGCCGTTGTGGGAGGTGGGCCTGCAGGCCTGGAATGTGCGCGTGCTACGGCAGAGCGCGGCCATGCCGTAACGCTCTACGAAGCAACAGGGCGTCTTGGTGGTTCTTTGTACCTTGCTGCTAATTGTCCAAACCGTGGTGAATTTAAATACCCTCTGCAATGGTGGGAATCTGAACTGGGGCATCTCGGGGTTGAGGTGAAGCTAAACACGACAGTCGAGGACCCCAACGTTCTCGGGGTCGACGAAGTTGTTTGGGCGACGGGAGCGGAGCCGGCTTCTATTTGGCAGATGCGGTTTCGTCCCAGCATGGTCGAAGGCATTCCTGGCTCTGGTGACATCCCACATAGTCGACAGGTTTTAGCGGGCACAGCGCCTGTTTCGGGGTCGGTCCTAGTGATTGATGAAGAAGGGGGGTGGCCAGCCCTTAATTTCTTGGAATGGCTTGTCGCTCACAACGACGTTGATCATGTGACTATAGCAACAAACAGCGCGATTCTTGGTTTGCCAGACCTAGCCGTAACAGGGGAGCTTCCCTTGTTTTCCGCTCGTCTAAAAGATGCGGGTGTCAAAGTCCTTCCTGGTCTTTTCATCTCATCCGTTGATGGCCGGTTTGCAGCGGCGACTGATGGCCAGCAACTAGGCCCCTTTGATTCTATGGTTTTATCCATGGGGGCGATGGCGCGCCCGGTCCCTGATGCTGTTCACGCCATTGGAGATTGCGTGGCGCCTCGGAGCATCTGGGCCGCGGTGCAGGACGGAGCCCGCTTGGCTCGAATCCTCTAATCAAAACTGTTCATTGGCGGAACATTTACTTGGCACCCCTTTCTCTTTGATGCCTTGGCGGTCATGATCCCCTCACACTCACAGGGGGTTAATAACCAATGTCGTATCCAACTCGTTTACTTGCTTTTGCTTTTGCTGCTGCTTTAGCCTTTCCCGCCGTTGCCGCAGACGTAGATGTTAGCGCTGGCGCCATTTTTAAAGACTGCGCTGATTGTCCAGAAATGGTCGTCGTGCCGCCGGGCAATTTTGTTATGGGCTACGACGGCGGCATTGACTTAGATAAGCCGGGGCTAGAACGTCGGTACGAAGGCCCAGTGCGCACCGTCACTATTGATTACACCTATGCTCTTGGGCGGACAGAGGTCACCCAAGCACAGTATCGGGAATTTATAGATGCAACAGGCCATGTTTCTGGCACAAAATGCGCCATCTGGAATGGCGAAACCTGGTTGCACACTGAAGGCTCCGACTGGCGCGACCCAGGGTATGGTCGCCCACCCGCCGACAATGAACCAGTTGCCTGTGTAACTTGGACAGATGTCAAAGCGTATACGGTTTGGCTGGCGGAGAAGACCGGACAGGCCTATCGCCTGCCAACGGAAGCTGAGTGGGAATACGCAGCACGTGCTGGCACCACGGGTGAGTACGCCTGGGGTGATGACCCTGACGGAGGCTGTGATGTTGCCAACTACTATGACCAGTCAGGCACTGACCCCAAGCGACCTCACGATCCAGTTGGTTGTGATGATGGCTATGCCATTGTAGCCCCCGTCGGGTCATTGCAACCCAATGCCCTCGGCCTCTACGACATCATCGGCAATGTTTGGGAATGGGTTGAGGACTGTTACTTCATGCCGGTTCCGCTTACGCCAACGGACGGTAGCGCAGTACAGGCTAAAGGGGCTTGTGAGAATCGTGCTGTTAAAGGCGGAAGCTGGTCGTCTCCAGTGTTTTGGGACCGCCCGACATTCCGGGGCCGTGATCCGGAAGATCGCATAAGTCATCTCTTTGGGTTTCGTCTTGCGCGTGATTTAACCAAGAACTAACGGTAAGGACGGAGCCATGCGTGTCTTCTATGCGATTGCGTTTCTACTTGTGTCTACTGGGGCTACCCAAGCTGATACGTTGGCCCTGAATTCAGGAAGCGTGTTTTCAGATTGTGCAGATTGTCCGCAAATGGTTGTTATCCCGCCGGGTGATTTTGTCATGGGTTTTGACGGTGGCGTGAGTGAAGATCGCTATGAAGGCCCTACACGTCGGGTGACTATTGGATACAGCTTCGCCTTAGGCACGCTCGAAATTACCAATGCCCAGTTCCGCATGTTTATTGATGATACAGGCTACATCCCAGGAACGGACTGCCGTATGTGGACAGGTAAGTCTGTCGAAAATGTTCCGGGTAAGGATTGGCTCGAACCAGGGTATGGTCGCGCTCCACGCGACGCTGAGCCTGTCACCTGCGTCTCTTGGTTTGACTCTAAAGCTTATGTCGCATGGCTTGCAGAAAAGACCCAGCAACCCTACCGCCTCCCTACGGAAGCGGAGTGGGAATACGTTGCCCATGATGGCGGACAGACGATCCATACTTGGGGTGAAAACCCTGAAGCAGGGTGTGCAGAAGCCAATTACTACGATCAGTCTGCTGCGGGGCAGCGGCCTTGGGACCCAGTTGCCTGTGATGATGGCCATGCCATTGTTTCGCCGGTTGGGTCGTTAGCCAAAAACGATTTCGGCGTTTACGACATCATTGGCAACGTGTGGGAATGGGTCGAAGACTGCTACATCATGCCATACGGTACTCAGCCGACAGATGGATCAGCCCACCAAGTTGATGGTTTATGTGAGAAGCGCGGTGTGCGCGGTGGTGCTTGGCATTCTCGTGCCACATGGCAGCGCCCGACCTTTCGTGGCCGTGATACGGAAGGTTTTGTCACCCAAGTGTTTGGGATACGTGTCGCTCGCGACTTACCCTAGGCTGAAACATCTAACTCGCGATCTTATTACGGTAACCGTTTTTTCAGTTGTCTAAAAAGTTTTCTATTTGCGCCGCATAGGCAGACACTTCTTTCGCTGTAGCGGTGAGCGGGTCTCGCGTCATGGCGGGAATCCATTCAGTTGCATCCGGAATAAGAGCAAGGGCGTCTTCACCACGGACCATAGTTTTTGCTTTTATGCGCGGCAGCTTGTCCTCGACCGGATATCTGTAATAGGCCGCAAATACGAGGTGCGCCGTGGTCGCCATTTTTATTTGCTCGATGAACGCAATATGCATCAGTCCTGCAGACGGAAGGCTCGTCTTGCGCATATTTTTTGTCTTGCGTTTAAACCAAGGAAAATAGGTGTACAGATCACGCAGCCGGCTCCAAAGGAATTGAACGTACACTCCACTTTGATCTGGCGTGACTTTTGGGGCGTGTTGATTGGCCATGTCTGCATGGGGTTGCCCATGCATAATCTTTACTTGTCCTAGCATCAGTCGTCGCAAACGTGTGGGGTGAGAAACCGCGATATCCATGCTAATGCGACCACCCAACGATGAGCCATATAAGTCGAAGTTATCAACTCCCAGCGTGTCTAAGAATCTCATAACCGCGTCGGCGTAGTACGGTACCTCTGGAGGGTTGCTTTCGTCATGGGGCGGCGCCGCTGAATCACCCATCCCCATGATGTCAGGTGCAATGACTGTGCGTGTTTTACTTAGAACTTCGAGCAGAGGGAGTTGAATGCGGGCTGTTCCGGGCCCAGGGTGGAGCACAACCAAAGGTGTGGAGTTCTGGATCTGCGCGCTTGAGATCCAGTAATGGACCTGTCCTTCATCTAAATCTGCGAATGCCCGCTTAACGTGGCTCATTTTCTGTCTTGTCCTCACCCACCAGGAGCTAACTCTATATTTTCTGCCGCTTATAGATACTCGAGACCGTCCCCTAAACTAATTTCAATAAGATCGGATTGTGATCTATACCCATTTTGTCTACTATACGGTCAGTCCAGCATTGCGGTCTCTAGGTGACCGCGCCATTGTCGGTTGAAGTAAAACTATACGTTTAAAGCCAATCGGGGGTACACCGTTATGGGACAACAGTCATCCGTTCGAGCGCTCGAACGCGGCTTAGATATTATGCAGTTGCTTAATCGTCACAATGGATTGACGGTCACGCAGGTTGGGCAGATGGCAGAACTCCCGCGTCCAACAGCGTTTCGGCTGCTTCGCACTTTGGAATCTCTTGGGTTTCTATTTCGTGACACGCAGGACAAGAAATATCGCCTGACCCTTCAAGTTCGCACCCTGAGCCATGGCTACGATCAGGAAGAATGGATTCCAAAAGTTGTTCGCCCGACCATGGTCGATCTGTGCAAAACGATATTGTGGCCGCTCGCGCTCAGCTCGATCCATGGCCAACAGATGCTGGTACGTGATACGACAGACTCAATTAGTCCTTTTGCCATTCGTCGTCACCGCGGAGGATTCCAAATTCCTCTCTTGAGTACAGCTTCTGGCGCGGCGTACCTTGCGTTCTGCGAGCCTGATAAGCGGAACGAGTTGATTGAATTTGCATTAGCCGAAGACAAAGGCGCGTTATCGCGCTGCGGTACAAACCTAGATTTATACAAACGCTCCCTGGAGACCGTTCGTACGGACGGATATTCCTGCATGCGGGTTATCGAGGCAAATCACAACGCATTGGCATTCCCCATACTTGTAAACGGCGAAGTTTTTGCCACGCTTTCTGCTCGGTTCTACACAACCGCAATGACCCTGCAGCAGGCCGCGGAACGGTATGCTGACGATCTGCGTGAGGCTACGAAGCGTATGGGCGTAGACATTGCCGCTTGGAAGGCGCAATTACCCGATGCTGCCTAGCGTAATGCTGCTTGGTTAGGCCACCGCTTCGGTGGCCTTGTCTGAATCCTGGGGAAACGGCATCCGGTAGGTCGCCAATAAAAATATCAACGATAAACATCCAGCGATAAGCATGCTCGTGCGCGGCGTCGTGAAAGCTGCAACCGTGCCCCAAAGTGGGCTTCCCAATGCGTATCCAGTCATCAGTGTCATATTGAGAATTGCAATTCCCCTTCCCCTTACTGTGTTGGGAAGGATGAGTTGAGCTGAGATTTGCAGTGCAGACATTACGAAAAACCAAGCTGTTCCGGCGCACAGTAGGATAGCGCCCATCGCAAAAGAGTTGGCTGTTGAAGAGAGGAGCATGAGCATCGTTGCGTGAATGATGATCGCTCCGGTCACGATCGTATTGCGGGAGTAGTGGGCGGATAGCCGCCCATAATTCACTGCCCCCGCAATAGCCCCCATGCCAAAACACCCGAACACCAATCCATAATCAGCAGAGTTGGGTACAAGCATTGGCATCATGGCGAGGATGATAGATGTGACAGCAAAGAATAGTCCGCCGCGCAACAGGACGGTCCTAAACTGCCCTGACTGTTTGGCAAACTGAAACCCGGTTCGCATCGCCTTAAGAAACCCTTCTTTGGACGTGTCGGCGGCCCGCGGTGTTCTTCGCCACCAAATCAACACGATTAAAAGAAACACATAGGTTGCTGCATTGATGCCGATTACGGCGGCGCCTCCGATGATAGGCAGCAAAACACCAGCCAAGCCTGGCCCCATTACTCGTGCGCCGTTGTTGGCGACACTGTATAGGCTCACGGCAAAGGGCACGTTTTTTATGCCTACGATCTCGGGCACGACGGCTGATTGGGTTGGCTGATTGAGAGAGAAGCCGATGGCCAATAACGCTGAGAGGCCGAGTAACATCATGGGGTCTTCGTTACCCATGGAAATAAGAACTGCTAAAATTGCGGCGGCAATCATCATCCAAGTGTTGGCTATAATTAAAAGTCGCCGGCGGTCAAGGGTGTCCGCTAACGTCCCTGATGCAACGATTAACAATACCGTCGGTAAGAAGTAGGCGGTTTGTACCAAGGACACGAGAATTGGATCGCCGTCGGTCCAATCTTTCATCAGCCAAGCGGCTGTGATGGTCTGCATCCAGTAGCCGAGATTGGAAAAGCAGATGCCAATCCAGATCCATCGAAAAAGGGGAAGGCGAAGAAGGTGCCAGATACTGGTTATGGGTTGCGCTGTATTAGCCTCGTTCACGCCGCAAGACCTTCTAAAACCAAACTATTTCTCCTTGAAGCAACCGCGCGTTCTCCTGGAAGCCAAGTTGCATTTGGGATTTGATCACTGGGTGGGCGGCTTAGCAGCATGCTCTATTGCCTGTGTAATAGGATAGAAAGCATGATCTCATAAGGCTAAATACACACTAAGGAAATCCCATGATTAAGAAGAGCATGACTACGACGCGTCGGACCGCCCTCAAAACTAGTGCGGCTTTCGCGGCAAGCATCATGACGAGCCCGCGAGCAAGCGCAGCGGAGCACAGCGACGTTATCGTTATCGGGGCTGGCTTCGCAGGCCTGAATGCCGCCATCATGCTGGCCGACGAAGGCTTGAGCGTCACAGTTCTCGAAGCGAATAACCGGGTCGGGGGGCGCGCCTTCACAGCTGACCATATCTACGGCAGCCCTGAACTGGGGGCCTCTCAGATTGGTCCGTACTATGCTCGTGTTCGCGACACGGCACAGCGCCTCGGGGTTGAGCTTTCTCCTGGGTCCAATATCAATGCCCCCTTCACATACGCCCTCGGCGATACATTGATCCGCAAGGAAGATTGGGAGGGTCACAACCTTAACAAAACGGTTGGAGCAGAGCGAGCGGTCCTGCCGCAGGCAATGCAGGGTTACTACATGGGTAAGTACAATCCCCTTGAAGGGTTTGATGATTGGCTCGAGCCGGAAGCGGCACGCTATGACATCCCTCTTGCCGAATGGCTCATTGAGAAGGGGATCTCTGAGGAGGCTATGCGTTTGGTCAATGCCGGTCTTGTCGCGCCGGATGCGTGGAATGTGTCTCTTCTAACGCTGCTCCAGGAGGCGACTCGTGGACGGTTAATGAGTGGCGCAGGCGACGCAAAAGGCAAGGATCAGTTTGAACAGTATGCGCTCGCTAGTGCCCATGTTGTCGGCGGCACGTCTCGACTGCCAGAAGCGATGGCACGGTATCTTGGTGATTCGGTGTTGTTAAATAAAATCGTGTCATCCATCGACATGTCTGATGGCGGCGCTGACGTGACATGCCTTGATGGAACCCGCTACCGGTCAGACTTCGTTATTTCCGCTATTCCGTTTGGGCCGCTTCGTCGAGTCTCCATCACACCTACGCTGGAAGGCGAGCAAGGAGCAGCGGTTCGTCATATGCCTTATGCGACTAACACCCAAGTTCATATGCGCTTAAAAGGTGAACCCTACTGGGAACAAGACGGGATGGATGCATCCCTATGGTCTGATGGAGCACTCAACATCGTACGACAACCCTTTGGGTATGACGGGAGCCGTGATCGATTGCTCGCTGTTGGGACTGGAAAGAAGGGTGAGCGCCTTGATCAATTAGCGCCTAAAGACCGGGGCGAATTCGTGGTGAAAGAAATTGAACGTCTACGACCCTCAACAAAAGGGAAGATTGAAGTTACGGGCGTCCATTCTTGGCCCCAGTATAATTTCATCTACGGGTGCAGGCATTCCTATGGCCCTGGCCAGGTCACGCGGTTTGCCCATGATATGATTAAGCCGCACTACCGAATGCATTTTGCTGGAGAACATACGCGCCGACTAGAGATTGGCATGGAATCAGCCATGGAATCAGGTGAGCGTGCCGCGTTCGAAATACTCGAACGCACGATTTAGACAAGGACACATTATTTATGACCTATACTTTGAAAACACACGCCATGCTCACCCGCCGCGGATTTGGTCTCGGCCTAGGCGCAGTAGCATCGTTGCCGCTACTTGGCCGCAAAGCGCTCGCCTTTGAGTCGGCGGATGTTGTTGTCGTTGGTGGCGGCTTGGCAGGGCTCAATGCAGCGCTCAATCTGGAAGCGGAAGGGTATAGTGTCATCGTCCTGGAAGCGGCTGATTATATTGGCGGCCGGACCCGCACTCTTGATTTACCTATCGGCCCCGTCAATGCTGGTGGTCAGACCATCGGGCCATACTACGCTCGCGTGCGTGATCTTGCCCATCGCCTGGGCGTGTCCATGATTCCGGCGCCGGGCCGTGTTGCCACAGGCAACTACGTGAATGGGGAGCTGGTTGCATCAAAGGACTGGTCTGGGTCCAAAGCTAATAAAACCGTCGGCGCGGAACGGGTTATCCAACCTGGATCGATGGAATTTCATTATATGGCCAGCAATAACCCACTACCCGATGTTGAAAGTTGGACGGACGGTGGACAGGCACATTTAGATGTTTCCATCGCGCGTTACATGCTTGGCAAGGGGGCATCAGAAGAAGCCCTCCGTCTCGCAGCTGTCACCATGAACGTCTTTGATTTGTCGACCGGTTCAGCATTGGCTTATCTACGTGACCTCAAGCGCCTAGCTTGGGGCATGGAAAATACTGATGATAAAAGCCGGTCTACCTATGGCGCTAGTGCATCTGACGGGTTCGAGTATAACGAGATTGCAGGTGGCACGCAGCGTTTGTCGGAGGCAATGGCGGGGGCACTAAAAGGCGAGGTTCGCCTAAATCAACCGGTCCGGTCGATATTGATGACGGGCGAGTCCGTTGAAGTCCAGACAGCCAATGGTGAGCGATTCAAGAGTAAGTACGTCGTTTCGGCAGTACCCTTCTCAGCACTTAGAAATATTGATGTATTCCCACATTTTAAAGGCACACAAAGGACGGCGGTGCGTCATTCTGGCCACGGAAATACGGTGCGAGTGTTTATGGAATATTCAGCCCCATTCTGGGAAGATGATATCGGTGAAGCTGGTTTATATACCGACACAGCAATTGAGCGCGTGTTTGCGCTCACTAATGAAGAGGGTGAGATTTACGGGCTCAACTGTTGGGTTAATGGCAACGCCGCCTATCGACTAGACCAGTTACCAACGGAAGTTGTCGGTGACTTCGTCGTTGAAACACTCGGAAAAATTCGACCAGCATCAAAGGGTAAGGTGAGGGCACTCAAGGTGCATTCCTGGGCCAAACATTCCGCGTCAGGCTGCTGTCGCCATGTCTTCGAGGCCGGGCAAGTGACAGAGTGGGCTGATGTCATGGCGAAACCCCACAACCGCCTCCATCTTGCCGGTGAACAAACCCGCAGCATTGAAAATGGCTTGGAAGCCGCGGCTAAGTCTGGCGAGCGCGCTGCTTTCGAAATTATGGAACTTCTTGGGTAGGGCCTCAAAATGAAAACCTTCGTCGCGTTTGCGCTTAGTGTTTCGTTATTCTTCGGTCACTTGGCGCGGGCGGATGCCCTTCTACCAAGCGCCACACCCGAAGATGTTGGGATGACGTCGGTTGGGCTGAATGCTTTATCTACCAGTATGCGTGGTTTGGTTGATGAGGGGCTTCGCGCTGGCATCGTTTGGGGTTTGGTCAAAGATGGCAAGCTTGTCCAATTGGAAGCCTACGGGCAGCGCAACATGGATGCCGGCTTACCGATGGAGACGGATACCGTATTCCGTCTTTACTCTCAGACGCGTGCTGTTACGGCAGCGGCCATTCTGACTTTGGTGGACGAGGGCAAGATAGGTCTGGATGACCTTGTTGCTAATTACTTTCCGCAAATCGGAGAAATGCAGGTCATTTCTGAACTGCGCCGAGGCCGCGTAGCGCAGACCGTTCCGCAAGACCCGCCCATGACTGTCCGCCACTTGTTTAATTATACTTCTGGGCTTGGGTATGCGCGAAACTGGCCCTCCGGCGAAGGCATGAAACAACGCGACATTCTGTCTCTCGATGGTGATCTCGAAGACATGATTGAGAAGTTCGCCAAATACCCTCTGTTGGCGCAACCGGGTGAACGTTGGATTTACGGGTTCCATTCCGATGTTCTTGGGGCTCTGGCCGAAGTGGCATCGGGCCGCAAGTTCAATGATTTTCTTGACCGGCGTTTACTGAAGCGTATTGGTATGGACGACACGGGTTATTGGGTCCGTCGTGGATCCAATAACCGTCTCGCTGAAGTTTATGGCCCTGGTGATGATGGTGCGCTTGTTGCTGTCCCGGCACCGCCATCTGGCCCATACACCAAGCCTGGCACGATGTTCTCCGCCGGGGGTGGTCTTGTTTCTACGGTTCCTGACTATCTTCGCTTTGGTCAGATGGTTTTGAATGGCGGCGAATTAGACGGTGTGCGCGTGCTAAAGGCTGGCACTGTAGCTACTATGGTCACGAATGCGCTAACGCCCACCCAGGGCACGGTGTCCTTCGGTGATGGTTTTAACCCACCCAAGCCGTTCAGCGGCTATGGCTGGGGGCTTGGCATTGGTGTGAGATTGGTAAACGCCGTCCATACCGTCCCCGGGTCACCGGGTGACCTGGTGTGGGGTGGCCTAGCCAACACAACGTATTTCTTTGACCCAGTTGAAAACATCGTCGCCGTCGCGATGACGCAATACCTCGGGCCCAATGCTGATGAGGTCGTCTTCCGCCTGCGTGAAGGTGTTTACAGCGCGTTAGCGGATTAGAAACATGAACTATATTTTTCGCTGCGTTCCGGCTGCTCTAGCTTTGTTTCTAATTCCTCAAAGCTGGGCCATGGGCGCCGTAGATACTTTAGACGTTGGCGTATCGCCAGCGGCAATAACCCACCTTGATGCGTCTATGACGGCTTTGGTTGAAACTGGCCGCCGGTCCGGTGTGGTATGGGCAATCTCAAAGAACGGGAAGCTGATCAGTCACAAGGCCCTGGGTCTCCGCGATATGGAGAACGGCTTGCCGATGCAGACGGATACCTTGTTTCGTTTATATTCCATGACCCGCGCCATCACGGCGGTTGCCGTTATGATCATGCATGAAGAAGGGAAGTTTAACCTCGACGACCCTGTCTCCAATTACATACCGGCATTTTCTGATACGCCAGTTCTTAAGAATCGGAAAGGTGACCCCACAGATACGGAAGCGCAAAAAACACCACTGACTGTTCGTCACCTACTGACTTATACGTCTGGCTTGGGGTACCCGTTTGATTACGACCCGTCTCTCGGTATTGATCGAGGGTTCAAAAACACGTTGGCGCCAGGCCTTACTATTGAAGAGGGAGTTAATTTCCTCGCGTCCAAGCCGCTACTCTTTCAGCCAGGAAGGCACTGGTACTATGGGTTCTCTGGCGATGTTTTGGGTCGCCTCGTCGAGATTTGGTCCGGTCAGCCTTACGATGTGTTTTTGCGCGAACGTATTTTTGAACCACTAAACCTTAATGATACGGGTTTTCAGATTGCTGATGATCAATGGGACCGCCTTGCCAAGGTTTACGCGCCAGGTAAAGACGGGGCTCTCGTCGATGCAACTCCACGGGCACCGATGATAAATTCCTACCGAATGGGCGACACCATGTTCTCTGGCGGCGGCGGCCTGGTTGGCACGGCTATCGATTACCTGCGTTTTGCACAGATGCTTCTCAATCATGGCGAAATAGACGGAGTTCGTATTCTCAAGGCTGATACCGTCGCACTTATGTCCCGCAACCATCTCACACCGGAGCAAGGCCCTCTCAATTGGTATGTAGAAGGTCGTTTCACGGAAAATGACCCTTGGTCACGCTTAAACGGATACGGTTGGGGCCTCAGTATTGGTGTGCGTATTGACGGCCAGGCTCATACGGTTGGCGGTGGCCGGGGGGAATTTAAGTGGGATGGTCTCGCAAACACTACATTTTTTATCGACCCTAAAAACCAGATCGTTGCCGTAGCGATGACCCAATACCTTGGGCCGGGACAGGATGATTTGGAGATGGTCCTGCGCACATCCTTGTATGGCGGACTGCTGGACTAAACTGCGATTTCGTCGATATCCAAACCGGATTTGAGACTCGGCAGCATTGCCGCCGCGAGTGTTGCTACTATTGCGGCCGGAACTGCCGCCCATGTGAAGGCTTCTCTCCAACTTATAAACTCAACAAGGTAAGATACGCCGAGTGGGAAAGTAGCAAACGACAAAAGCCCCCCTGCGAGCATCACCGCTGACGCTGTTGCTCGCGCTCGTGTCGGAAACAGTTCCGCTGCGAGTGCCCACATCGCAGCAGCCGATGCATAAAAGGTCATCGTCATAGCCCCAAACCACAAAATATTTTCACCGTAAGTTTGAGGAATCCAAATCAAACCGGCCAACGCAGCGGTACCAAAAACCATGCACCCCAGCACAGTGTTACGCCGCGTCATAAAAAACTCACCAATTATGGCAACTGCGATATAGCCGATGACGCCTATGCCGTAGGACAACCCGACGATCTCGGCAGCCTCTCGTTCCGAATAGCCATGCACCACACTAAAGAACGTAGGAAAATAGAAGGCGGTGCCAGCGTAGGCGCCGCCCTGGAAAAAAAATAATAACAGGCACCATGTGGTGCGGCCACGCAGCGCCGGTTCCCATAGCACTTGGAGTTTTGCCGTCCAGGCCGATAAATCCCAAACGCCTTTTTGGTCGGCAGTATATTCCTTAGCCTGAGCGACAAAGCGAGCGGACTCTGGCAGGGCTCGGGCGATAATAAACGCGATTGGGACGATGGCGAGTGCTGGCAGGAAAATATAGCGCCAGCCGTAGGCCTCAAGAATCGGCCCGCCGATGAGCGCGGCAAGAAACCAACCAAGGGCATACCCGGTTTGCAATAGACTAGTCATGAGCCCACGAACACGGGCTGGCGCGGCCTCTGCCATATAGGCATTTATCAGTGGCAGGATCCCGGCGCTTAGACCAAAGGCGCATGCCCGAAGCATCGTTAAGGTCACGAGGTTTGGCGCTAACGCGTGAACACCGACTAAAAAGGCGGAGGTCGCTAGGCAGAAAATAAACAGACGCCGTCGCCCGAAGCGATCCGCCGCAACACCAATGGTCACTGCAGCAATCGCTGCGAAACCAAAAGAAACCGATAGAATGCCGCCGATTGCTGGGAGCCCCACTTCAAAGGTCGCCATAATGCCGGGGATCGCATAGCTAAACAGGGATTGGTCAAAGTTGGATAATGTTTGGCCGACCATGCAAATAGAGAATATTAATAGCGGGGTCCCGCTGACTTGGGCGACGACGCTGCGGAAACTTGTTTGTTGCAATGTCATAGTCTTCATCGCGCCAATCTAAGCTTATCGACTGCCAGTTGTTTGTGCCGGAAGGGCAGGGCGCCAAATTTATTGCTAGCCGCGATTACATCGACAATCTGTACAAGGAAGACTGCTGGCGCGAGATTATGCATAGCTAAAGATAAGTCTTGCAGCGCTGCTTCTCGTTTTACCGGATCAAACATGCCATGGGTAGAATCGATCATTGGCATTAAGTCGGGTGCGCAGAAAAATGCCCCCGTTTTTTTACAGGAGAAGATCTCGATGGCGCGAATCACGTCCCAATAGGATGCGCCGTTCCAGGTGGCGGAAATGGCGTCCCCTTTGCCCCAGTTGCCACTAAAATACTTTTGAATCCATTCAGGCCCTTGAAGAGGCTTTATCTCCATTCCGACCCCAATAGCCGCAAAATCCTGAGCTATCTTTTGGTACATGGTTGGGGCTTCTAGAACGCCAGTAATAAGAACTTGAGCCTTAAATGAGAAGCCATCTCCGTACCCGGCATCCAACAAAAGCGCTTTGGCGCGTTTTGGGTCATAAGGATAGGGTGATACGTTGGGGTTGTAACCGGTCATGCCCGGAATGCCAGGCTGACCCGCTGGCGTGGTGGTGCCAAACATAATTATATCGGCGATTGCATTCTTGTCGACGGCATAGTTGAGTGCTTGCCGCACCCGCTGATCTGCAAACGGTTTATCTGGATCGGTGTTGGACAGGGCGATGGAAATAATCTGGCCACCCGGGCGGGTGACGACATTAAATCCCATCTCACTCAGGGCGTCGATTTCGACGACACCGAAATTGTACCCGAGATCGATCTGCCCAGACATTAGGGCCTGCACTTGAGACGGCGCATCTTTAACAATCCGGATGTCGACGCGGTCGAATTCAACCGGTGCGCGCCAACTCTCAGCGTGAGCAACCAAAAGGGGGCGCTGTTCGTCAGACCGCCAATCCTCAAGCACATAGGAGCCAGTGCCGATAGGCGCCTGACTAAATGCATCAGGACCGATGTCTTCATACAACCAGGGCTCTGGCATGGGGATGGTACTGAACCGCCGAGGTAAAAGGACGTCGGGCACGAATGTTTCAACCTCTACCGTGAGGTCGTCGATCGCACGGATGGACTTGATCGTGCGCGTCTCTGCAGAAATCACATACCGCCTAGCCGCAGCGCTTTGTAAATAGTTGACCGTCTTAACCACAGCCTCCGCCGTGAACGGTCGACCATTAGAGTAATGAACACCTGGACGCAGGTCGATCCGCCATGTGTTGTCCGATGTAGGGTTTGCGGTGAGGGCTAGGCTTTGTTCTAAGGCGCCGTCCGTTGAAATGGTGAACAGCATATCGTGGATCATGGAGTGTGGATTGATCACGCCTTGAAACAGCGATGCAAAGGGGTTGAGCATGGCGGCAATGTTGCCCGTGCCCGCCGCCCGCAGCGTTTCTGCCTTCGCGTTGAGGGCTAGAGTGCAGCTAAGCGCCGCAATGACTAAGAAACGCACAGGGTTCGTAGTTTTCTTACACAGATGTTCAGTGCAAAAGGTTTTGGCCATGGCGCCTAAATGACCTGACATCACCGGGGCTGCTGGTGGTCTGCCGGGTTCACCATGGCCGGGCTTCAGTAGGCTGCCCCATTGGTGTTGAGGCCGCGCCGCCCGCCGCGCCGGTCAAAAGAACGGAGCTGCGGGATAGCGTCGAAGTCATGGGCACGGTATTAGTGCCCTGGCCCGCCACCGACTTTCTGCAGGTACTTCATGACGCGCGCTGCGTTGGCGCCGATGTCACCAAACCCAACCCGTGATTTGGAGCGGATATCAATTTCGTAAGCCATGGGCGTTTCTTCTACACGTATCACGACGTCATCGATGAAGCCGAACCAGGCTGTTTTTTCATAGGCTTCGATGCGGCCTAACTGTGGATTGGCGGACACTAATGTCCAGTTCATGTCTTCTACGCCTTGCAGTGCTTTTTCGAAGACCGCTTCGTAGTTCATACCCTCAAAGCGTAAGGGCTGAATATCGGGATAAACGTCTTTCTGAGTTTGCATAACGTCGACTGTGCGGCCAAACCCTTTAATGACGGGAACGTATTCGGGTGGGTTTGCTGCGTTGGTTGCGACCCGTAGTGGAACGATATCAACAAAGGCAGGTGGGTTGTCGAAGTCGGTGGTAACTTCGTGGATCGGTGGGGCGTTACGGCTCATTTGGCTGTAAGGCACCAGGAATACGGCGCCTGCAATAATAATGCCCAACAAGCCGTTGGCGGCATTGCTCAACACATCGCTTTTGAACGCGATGAGACCAAAGATAAATCCAATGGTGCAAATCACTGCACCGGCCCCGAGCGCGTAGATGGAATACCGTAAAACATCGAAGGCTGGCATTAGACCAACGACGCCGAACTGATAGAGTTGACCGGATAGGGCGGCGACAATGGCGCCTAAAATAACGACGGTTAAGCCTAGCGAGCAGGCCTTCGCCGCATATTGCTCAGTAAAGCTTGGTCCTGATGCTTCAGCCATGGTTCTCTCCCTCAAATCTGAATACGTGAACACCCCCGGTGCTCGGTTTTATGAGGGGATCATAACGCTCACGCGGCTGTAGTCCAAGCCTCGCAGATGTAGCCCCGCTAGTTGGCTTTAGGCCCCAAGTTGAGGGTTGAGTGAGTGTTCTAACCGCAGTCCGAAATAGCGCGTTTTACCATCACACCGATTAAATGGGCCCGGTATTCTGCGGTTGCGTGAAGGTCGCCGTTGAGATTGTCTGCTGAGACGGAAATGTTAGAGATGGCGTCAGCGTTGAAAGATGATGTGAGCGCTTGCTCCATCTCAGAAACCCTAAAGACAGTCGGGCCAGCACCCGTGATGGCAACGCGGATGCCGTCTTTGGTTTTAGCGACGAAGGCCCCCACCACCGAATAGCGCGATGCCGGGTTTGGGAATTTTCGATAAGCCGCGATTTTCGGTGCTGGGAAAGTCACCTTGGTAATCAACTCACCCTCTTCGAGGGCGGTCTCAAATAAGTCTGTGAAGAAATCATCCGCGGCGATCTTTTTCTTTGTGGTGTGGACCGTTGCGCTAAGCCCAACCAAAGCGCCGGGATAATCGGAGGCGGGGTCATTGTTGGCAATCGACCCACCGATGGTGCCGCGATTTCGCACCTGCGGGTCTCCGATTAACGATGCCAAATGGGCCAGCGCTGGAATGGCTTTTTGAACCCCTTCTGATGCGGCCACGTCTGCGTGGCATGTCATTGCGCCGACGGTCACAGTGCCGCCGTCAACCGAAATGCCACTCAAGCCGTCAATGCCGCCCAAATCAATCACGTCAGAGGGCATGGCGAGGCGTTGCTTCATGGTTGGGATCAGCGTCATGCCTCCGGCCATAAACGTGCCGTCGTCGGCTGCATCAAACGCTTGCTGCGCTTCGTCTAGGGACGATACTTTTTTATACTTAAAATTGTACATCAGGAGCCCCCCTGCATGGCTTTGGACCCGGCCTCAATCGCTTTTACGATACCTTGGTAGCCCGTGCATCGGCACAGGTTGCCTTCTAATTCTTCGCGAATAGTTTGTTCGTCGAGCGCTTCGCCGTTGTGACGTTCAACCATTGCCAGAGCTGACATAATCATTCCCGGTGTGCAGAAACCGCATTGCAGACCATGGTTGTCGCGAAAGGCCTCTTGCATGGGGTGCAGTGGCCCATCGGCGGGCGCCACGCCTTCAATTGTCGTGATGTCTTGGCCGTCAGCTTGCGCCGCCAGTAAAGTGCAGGCTTTAACGGAGCGCCCATTCATATGAATAGTGCAGGCTCCACATTGACTGGTATCGCAACCAACATGGGTGCCCGTAAGACCAAGCTCGTAGCGGATGAATTCTACCAGCAGGGTGCGGGGCTCAACCTCGCCAGTTTCTTGTTTTCCATTAATCGTGAACGATATTTTCATCGTATCTGCGCCCGTTTTTTTGCGGTTGGTGGTGTGTTTAGCCGAAGATAGTCCAAATTAAGCCAAGAGCGAAGAGACCTAAAATGATTGGCAGCCAAATCTTAAATGAAATCGGCTTAAAATTGTTTAAAGAGTAGAGCTTTTGAAGCGTTTTCGGCGAGAAAGAACCGGATTGGGTAGTTCCAGAAACGGCTATTTCTTGTGCCTCTGGCACTTTGAGTTTAATCTTAGAGCCCGCTTCTATGTCCCCAGCCGAGAGAGCCGCGGCTTTCTCACTAAATTTCGAGAAAAATTGATTAGCCATCTTTTTGGCCGTTGAATCAATGAGGCGGCTACCGATCTGTGCCAGCTTTCCGCCGACGTTGGCTTTGACCTCATATGTCAACGTTGTGCCTGCACCCGCTTCAACGAGGCTCACCTTCGCGCCGCCCTTTGCGAATCCTGCGGCGCCACCTTTTCCTTCACCAGAGATAGTGTAGCCATTTGGCGGGTCCATATCAGACAGGGTTACAACGCCCTTAAACTTAGCTTTGACCGGCCCTACTTTGGCGGACACCGTTGCTTCCAGCTCTGTGTCCGAGTGCTTGGTGATTGATTCGCAGCCCGGGATACAAGCCTTTAGGACCTCAACGTCGTTCAGCGCAGCCCAAACGGCTTCACGTGGTGCGGCGATGTCGTATGACCCATGCATATCCATAGTGTGTGCCTCCTGCGCGCAATCTTTGGCATGGTTTGCCCCTCCTTCGCATAAATTGCAACTGCTCAACCAGGCGTGATTGCGGGTCGCTTACCAGTTGGGTGAGTGATGCAGCTGGCCCTAGCGTTTGTGCGCGACACCTACACCAGACGGCAATCGAATATCGTCGACAAGGTCTTGAACTGCCTTCGGAGGTGGTGCGGTTGAGCGCGCGACAAGGCCCGCGACAGTAAAGTTGAGTAACGCGCCGATAAAGCCAATGCCTTCGGGTGATATGCCAAACAGCCAATGAGCCGCCGTGTTGCTGCCTGGACTAATGAACTTGAAGTACACGATATAACTGAAAGTGAATATGAGCCCGGTGACCATTCCCGCGATGGCCCCCTCTTTATTCATGCGTTTCGAAAACACGCCCAACAAGATGGCCGGGAATAATGACGCCGCTGCAAGACCAAACGCAAAGGCAACAACTTGCGCAACAAAGGCCGGCGGATAGATCCCGAACAGACCAGCAAGACCAAGGGCAACTGCAATCGCGATCCGCGCGTAGAGCAATTCTTGTCGCTCACTCAAGGTTGGGGAGAAGGTTTTCTTTAGCAGGTCGTGAGACACAGCGGCTGAGATCACCAGCAGCAAACCAGCAGCTGTTGATAGTGCGGCCGCTAAGCCGCCCGCGGCCACCAGGGCAACAACCCAACCGGGCAGGGCTGCAATTTCGGGATTCGCCAGAACTATAATATCGCGGTCGACATAAACCTCGTTGTCTGTGTCCGTGGCCGCGTTAGCTATTATGCGTTGTCCGGACTCTCCGCGCTTATCTGTAAAGTCAGGAGCGCCCGCGAATGGGATCCCCGCCCGGTACTGCAACCGCCCATCATCATTCTTGTCCTGCCAAGCAACGAGCCCGATGTCTTCCCAGTTACGAAACCAAGCTGGGGTGTCTTCATAAGGTTTTTCATTTACGGATTCGACGAAATTGAGCCGTGCAAAAACGGCTACAGCTGGAGCGGTTGTGTAGAGTATCGCAATAAAAACGAGAGCCCACCCTGCTGAGCGCCGCGCGTCGGATACTTTTGGCACCGTAAAGAAGCGGACAATCACGTGCGGCAATCCCGCTGTACCGATCATCAATGCCGCCGTGATCGCGAATACGTCGATGGTTGATTTCGCTCCCGCTGTATAAGCCCCAAAGCCAAGATCAAGGAGGACCCCATCTAGGGTTTCCAACACCGCGCGGCCTGACCCATCCGCCAGGGTGCCACCAAACCCGAGTTGCGGAATGGGCGACCCAGAGACGAGGATCGAGATAAAGATCGCGGGGACCATATACGCAAAAATTAAGACGCAATACTGAGCGGCTTGTGTGTAAGTGATGCCTTTCATGCCGCCGAGTGCTGCATAGATAAAAACGATACCCATGCCGATCATCACACCAGTCGCGATTTCCACTTCAAGAAACCGAGAGAAAACGATACCAACACCTCGCATCTGACCGGCGATGTATGTGAAGGAGATGAAGATTAAACACACAACGGCAACGACGCGCGCCGCCTTAGAGTAGTACCGCTCGCCGATAAAATCAGGCACGGTGAACTGACCAAACTTACGTAGGTAAGGCGCAAGCAAGAGGGCTAGCAATACGTAACCACCCGTCCAACCCAGCAAGTAGACGGCGCCGTCGCGACCCATGAAGGCAATAATACCGGCCATGGAGATAAAGGAAGCTGCGCTCATCCAATCTGCTGCCGTCGCCATGCCATTCACAACAGGGTGCACACCGCCGCCCGCGATATAAAAGTCAGTGGTAGATTTTGCCCGTGCCCAAAGCGCAATTGCGATATAAATGGCGAATGTGATACCAACAAAAAGATAGGTCAGAGCTTGAACACTCATGATGTTTGCTCTCCTGTCGTATCGCTGCCCTCGTCATCATCTTCGACACCGTAAGCGCGATCGATTCGGCTCATGCCGATGACGTAGACAAAAATCAAAACGACAAAGACATAGATGGCACCTTGTTGGGCGAACCAGAACCCCAGCGGGAAGCCAAGGAATGTGTATTGATCCAGCGTGTCGGCAAAAATGATACCTGCGCCAAACGAAACGGCGAACCAGACTACAAGAAGGGCCCCCAAAAATTTCAAGTTGGCCTGCCAGTAGCCTGACAGGCGGGATTCTGAAACCGTATCGCCGTCATGGCGACGCACCGACGTCCCTTGTTCCTGTTGTTCCTCGGCCATTTCCACTCCTTAAATGTTTACTTGCTTAATCTTCGCTCTAATTTCTTGGGATAATAAGGTAGCGCGCTATGATTAAACAACAAACTGACATTGTGCCGTCGCCAGTTCAAACTGGCGCTGGAGGGCTAAACAATGGCCGAAAATGATCTAGAACTCAGTGATGACAAACTGGTCGCGTACGCTGACAAAGAACTCACCGAAGAGGAAATGATCCGCATTAAGCCATTGATAGAAGCCGATATCGGGGCAACCGAAAAGGTCGAAGAGTTTCGGAGGAGTGCCGATCAGCTCCGGGAGTATTTCTCGGTCGATACGCCAGTAGTAACGCCAGTTGAGATTGCGCAGAAAATACGGGGGATGAGTAGACCTCAGGCATCATCTAATAAAATTGTATCGCTGACGTCATACCGGCAACGTCTCTCGCGAGGTGTTAGATCGTTGGCTGCCGGCGCGGGGCTACAAAAAATAGCGGCATCTCTCATTGTAGGTGCTTTTATCGGGGTAGGAG
>Ga0302118_10000276_pt1 | contig 23580 bp, 23 predicted proteins | sample AG5_331_MG_FD_203126 | JGI IMG/M metagenome (GOLD analysis project Ga0302118, IMG submission 203126) | Marine microbial communities from Western Arctic Ocean, Canada - AG5_33.1 | ecosystem: Environmental > Aquatic > Marine > Oceanic | place: Canada: Western Arctic Ocean | collected 2017-10-01 | reverse complement strand
GCGCCCTGACGAGATGTATATCGTGAGCGCTCATATGGATGGTCACGGTGTAAACGAAGCGGTTAACGATGATGGATCCGGTACGGCGCTGGTTATGGAGCTCGCGCGTATCATGAGCGCACCCGGAGTCAAGACTGAACGCTCCATACGCTTCGCTTTGTGGAACAACGAAGAGACAGGTCTTAACGGGTCATCTGCCTATGTTGAACAGCGGAAAGACTTGCAGGGTATCGAAGAGCCGGCAGGCTCTGGCAATTATCCGGAACCGACTTGGCTAGGAATGATTCAGCACGACATGATGCTTTGGGATCATGGTGCGCCGCGTGCAGACGGCACGGTGAGTTGGGATCAGCGTCCAGAAGCGGATGTGAACATCGAGTTCCAGTCTGTTTCTGATCTTGCCGATGATTCGATGCGTCTCGCCTTCGTGTTTAAGGCGGCGGCGGATGCCTACAACACCGACTATCCAGCAACCGTCGGACCGCACATGACGAATACAGATTCCACGCCCTTCATGAACGAGGTTCCTTCTGTCAGCCTGCGCGAGAACGAGCGCGGTGCACATACTGGCGGCGGGTGGAATCCTACTTGGCATTCGCCCTTGGATGTGTGGACAAACTTTACCGATAAAGATTTCAGGCTTGGATTAAATGCGGCACAAACCACACTTGCCGCGGTCGCGAAACTCACTGGTGCTAGCTTAAGTGAATAGTTGACTATCTGTCCTGCTCTCTGAATTAGTTCAACAGGAAAGCCCGTGTTACGCCCTTCTTGCCGAATGAACTTTCTATTTATGGTGTGCCAAGGAAATCCAATTTTCCAAGTACGACACCGTTGTGGCGCAGAATATTGTAGGCCGTGGTGACGTGAAAATAGATGTTTGGTAAGGCCCACATCGATAGATAGGTGGCGCCAATGAAGTCTATTTCTATGGAGCCGGCCTGGAACTTGATAGCTTTTTCTTCTGTTCCATCTATTTTCCCTGCTGGCACCGAGTTTAGAAAAGCAATTGTCTTGCTTATGCGCTCCTGCAGTTCTTCAAAACTCGATTCGTTATCCTCAAAGCTAGGTGCTTCTTCGCCAGAAAATCTAGCGGCAGCACCCTTGCTTACGTCACAGGCGATCTGCACCTGGCTCGATAGAGGAAGCATGTCGGGGAATAGACGGTTTGTCACAAATATAGAGGGGTCTATTTCGTTCTCCTGCGCATGTGCTGCACCCTTCTTGAGAATAGCTGATAGATTGTTTAGTGCACGGACGAAATAAGGAACGGATGCAGAGTGCATTGATAGTGACATGATTTACCCCAGGGTGTTTTTGTGCTTCATGCCCAAAATGGGCGATTGAAAAGACAGGGGATTCTAACGCAGTCTATACTCATGAGATACGGCGAATGACATCGCCACAGGTTCTAATCTGAGCTACGAGGGAATGATTGTGACTGAAGGAAAAAGAAGCAGCGATGGGCTGAGCCAGCTGACAAAGAATAATTTGTGATCTAGTTAGATAGCTAGCACCACTGCGAACAGTCGCAGAATGAGCAATTCCTTGCTTTTATGCCCGTAGTTGCTACATTGCGTCCATGTCAGAATCCAGTACATCGTTACTCCTAAAGTCCGCCTCTTTTTTAAAGCCCTATAAGAAGCAAATTGCTATCGCAGCAGTCGCTCTAGTTTTTACGGCGGCGCTGACGTTGGGCCTCGTTCAGTACGTAAGAATCATCGTCGATAGTGGGTTTGTCGAGGGCTCAACCGAAGCTCTCAATACTGCCGTATTGGGCTTTTTCCTCATTGCCATCTTTCAAGCAATTGGTACCTTCGCCAGATTTTATTGGGTGTCTTGGTTGGGTGAACGCGTCACGGCCGACATTCGGATGGCGGTATATGCCCACATCATCCACTTGCATCCCGGCTATTTCGAAGACAACCTCAGTGGCGAGATTCAGTCGCGTATCACTACCGATACCACACTCATTCAATCCGTCATCGGATCGTCGGCTTCGATTGCGCTGCGTAACATACTGATGATGTTAGGCGGCACGATATTTTTGTTTATAACGAACCCTAAACTCACTAGCGTGGTGATGATCTGTATCCCGTTGGTGATTGGCCCAATTATGTATTTCGGCAAAAAGGTGCGGCTGCTCTCGAGAAGTAGCCAAGATGAGATTGCTAATGTTGGTGCCTATGTCGGTGAAACTATTCAGCAGATAAAAACGGTGCAGGCTTACAACCATCAGAGCCATGATGATAAACAGTTTTCTGATCACGTAGAGACTGCCTTCAATGTCGCCTTGCGTCGCATCATGATGCGCTCTTTTCTCATTACAATTGTCATAACGCTGGTATTCGGTGCATTAGCGGTAATGATCTGGGTCGGTGGTCAGGATGTAATTAATGGCACGATGTCCGCTGGCGAACTCACTGCGTTCGTGGCATACGCGGTAATAGTGGCGTCGGCGGTTGGGGCAATAAGCCAGGTAATCAGCGAGCTACAGCGTGCCGCAGGCGCGATGGAACGGCTGATGGAGTTGTTGGAGGCCGTGAACGAAATCAAGGCGCCGAAGAAGCCGCGTCAGCTCAATGGTAATTTCAAGGGCCTGCTAACCTTGACGGATGTCAGGTTTGCCTACGCCTCGCGACCTGAAATTCCAGCGCTGCACGGCGTCACATTGCAGATTCGCTCAGGGGAGAGTGTTGCTTTAGTAGGACCTTCGGGCGCAGGAAAATCTACACTCTTCGATTTGGTGTTGCGTTTCTACGATCCACAATCAGGATCTATTGCATTGGATGGCGTAGACATTAGAGAGCTCGACCCACAAGAGTTAAGAAGTCATATCGCAATCGTATCTCAACAGCCCACTATGTTTACTGGCAATGTCTGGGACAATATTCGCTACGGCAGACCCGATGCCAGCGACGAAGAAGTTCGTCATGCCGCCGAATCTGCCTATGCGAGTGAATTCATAGACAAGCTACCCGAAGGCTACGACAGCTATCTCGGTGAGGCCGGAATTCGCCTATCAGGTGGGCAGAAACAGCGCATAGCAATAGCTAGGGCAATCCTGAAAGACCCGGAGATTCTATTGCTAGACGAGGCAACCAGCGCCTTAGATGCCGAGAGCGAGCGCAAGGTACAGATGGCGTTGGAAAAACTGATGGCGAATCGTACTTCCTTGGTCATCGCACACCGTTTAGCAACGGTAATGAATGTGAGCAAGATAGCCGTGCTAGATTCCGGCAAGTTAATCGCTCAGGGTTCCCACAAAGAATTGCTGCTCGAGAGCGAGTTATACGCAAACCTTGCCAAGCTTCAGTTCTCTGCCAGTCTAGAAGAGGCTGATAGTTAGAGCTAGAGCTAAGGCTAGCAGGTTTTCGTATCATCTAATGTGACAATTGAAGCGATATCTGAGAGGGCTCCATGCTACAGCATGAAATAGTGAAAAGTGTTCGTTATTGGTTAGTAGCATTCGTTATCAAGCTCAACCTCTGTCCCTTCGCAAAGCGCGAGTTCACTAACGAGCGAGTGAAGTTTGCGGTAAGCGATGCGAGTACCGAAGAACAGCTACTTGCCGACCTACAGCAAGAGTTGTCTCATCTTCAAGAAGATAACGAGATAGAAACTACGTTACTGATCCATCCTCATGTGTTGCAAGAGTTTGATAACTACAATCAATTCCTGGATATTGTTGATGCGCTATTAGATGAAGAGGGACTTCTCGGGGTTTATCAGATAGCGAGTTTTCATCCAAATTATAGATTTGCAGATACAGAATTCGATGATGCAGAGAACTATAGCAATCGCTCTCCGTATCCAATCTTACATCTGTTAAGAGAGTCCAGTCTGGAACGGGAAATAGCTAGGCATCAGGATACTTCTCTAATTCCCGAGCGCAATATTCAGCTATTGCGTGAACTGGGTGCGGCCAAGCTGCAGACGCTTCTGCAGCAGACCGAATAAACGTCTGCGGAAAAGTAGAAACTAAAGCTTGTCGAATCGAATCAGCTGAGAATTTCGAATGGCTTCTTCGCGCAAGTGGCTGATGGCTTGATAACTAGGTAGCAAACACCATGCGCGGAAGAACTACTTATGACACAATGCGTGAAGATGTTGACCCGTCTACGATGCATATCCGCTCCATCCTGGAATTTGTGCAATTGGCAGAAGCAGATGCCGACAACGGATTGTCGTTCGATTGAGAATATTACGGCGGTGTGCCATTGGTCATCGAATACGACCCCTTCCGATTTACGTTTTCTTGGTATTCGCTGATAGGCTTGAGTGACAAGTTATATCTGGATACCACAGAGTCTGCGGAGCAACTACTGGGATTGGGTGGCAGCCACTATGATGCTGTGTTTCTCAAGCTTGGTAATCGCGTTTTGCCATCGGAAGGCTACATCAATTTTCATGCGCAAGGTTTTCTCGATGCTAGCCGTCCTAATGTGGCTCTAGTTTTTCTTAATTTGAACCTACAGAATTATCCTCAGAGCGCTAATGCTCATGAGGCCTTAGGTGACTAGTTCCTGGTTCAGGAAAGTACAGAAGAAGCATTGCAGAATTTTACCACGGCTGTTGAGCTCGGTGCCGGCGAGAATACTCAAGAGAAAATCACTGCACTGCTTGCAGATGATTAAGTACAGACTGCTCGCGTGAGCTTCTAAGAAAGTACACTATGAACCAATCACTATTGCCAGATGAAGATTCCGAGCAGCGTTATAAGCCTTTGGCTGCGAGGCTGCGCCCATTAAATCTAGACGAGTTCGTTGGGCAAGGTCATCTATTGAGTCCAGGCAAATCTATCTATGAGGCAATCCAGAACAAGCTACCGCACTCGATGATTCTTTGGGGTCCGCCTGGTGTAGGCAAAACTACTCTGGCGAAGATAATTGCTGCCACTTGTGACTATCACTTCGAATCTTTGTCTGCTGTGCTCGATGGTGTAAAGGAAATTCGTGCGACGATAGAGCGCGCCAAATATCATCAGGCAGGTGGTTCCAGCCAGACCATCCTGTTTGTCGATGAGGTGCATCGTTTCAACAAGGCACAGCAAGATGCCTTCCTGCCTCATATCGAGAACGGAACTGTACTGTTTATCGGTGCTACCACAGAGAACCCATCCTTCGAATTGAACAATGCCTTGCTCTCGAGAGCACGGGTATATCTGCTTAAGCCTCTGACTGAAGATGACCTGTTAGGAGTCATCGAAAACGCCCTGGAGGACGCGGAGAGAGGCTTAGCCGCGCTCAATCTAGATCTGAGCGGGTCGCAGAGACAGATGCTCGCCCGTGCAAGCGATGGCGATGCGCGCCGCGTCCTCAACTATCTCGAAGTGTTAAGCGACATGGCAGAGGTAGAACAAGGGCATAGAACGATAGCGGACGGCCATGTTCAACAGGTAGTGGAAGAGGGCAGTCGACGCTTCGACAAAAGTGGAGATAGTTTCTACGAACAAATTTCAGCTCTTCACAAAGCAGTGCGAGGTTCATCTCCTGATGCCGCCTTGTACTGGCTGGCAAGAATGTTGGATGGCGGCTGCGACCCGATCTACCTGGCACGACGCTTAGTGCGGATGGCGTCTGAAGATATTGGTATCGCAGACCCTAGAGCTCTGCCACTAACACTTAGTTGTTGGGACACCTACACGCGTCTCGGTAGTCCCGAAGGCGATCTGGCCCTAGCGCAGGCGACGATATATCTGGCTAGCGCGCCGAAGAGCAATGCGGTCTATGCCGCGTTCAATGCCGCGAAGCAAGCGGTGAATCAGAACGGTAGTTTGGAAGTTCCACTCCATCTAAGAAATGCCAGCACCTCCTTAAGTAAATCACTAGGCTATGGTGAAGACTACCGCTATGCCCATGACGAAGAGAATGGTTTTGCCGCTGGTGAAAATTATCTACCGCCGGAGTTGAAGGATGAGCAGTTCTATCACCCTAAAAACACCGGATTGGAAACCCGCATAAAGGAGAAACTAGAAGCATTTCGATCCTTGAATGTGCAGGCGAAAAACAAGCGGTATGAAGATTAATGCTGTTCAAATTTCTGCTGTTAATACTCAATTGACAGCTTATGACTCACTGGTTAAAGTGGTTTACAGTTTGATTATTGGACGAACATGAAAAAATCTTTCCCCCATTTATTTTCCTTTGCGCTCATTGCAGTGCTGCTGAGTGCTTGCTCAAGTGTTGCAAGCCAGAACCTCGGATCCGGCGAGCAGTTCAGGCCACCCACGCTGCGCACGGCGGCCAATGATGAAGAGGTGATGGCCAAGTGGTCTCGCAGTTGTGCTCTGTGCCATATCACCGGCGAAGCAGGAGCCCCAGTTGTAGGTGACACAGCCGAATGGCAGCGAAGATTGCAGCAAGGTGAAGAGGCTATTATTAACAACGTGGTTGAAGGCTTTAACTCCATGCCGCCTCTTGGCTATTGCATGGCTTGCGAGGTCTCCGATTTTAGAGCGATGGTTGCTTACATGGCGGGGACAAACCCATGAAGAAGCATTCCCGTAGGTCATTTCTAGCCTCCAGCGTGAGAGCGGCGATGTTCGGAGCCTATGCAGGCTCAGGCGCGGCGTTCGCACAGTCCGCGTCTTGGAGTAACTGGTCTGGTGGTCAGACCTGTCAGCCTGCCGGTCGTTACGACATAGGCAGCGAAGAAGAGCTAACGAGCCTGTTGAGAAATACACTGGGGCCAATTCGCCCAGTTGGGTCAGGTCACTCATTTAGTCCACTGGTGCCAACCGACGGGCATCTCGTCGTGATCGATCAGCTTAGCGGTATCCTAGATTCAGATAGTGAAAACAATCAGGTGACATTGGGCGCTGGTTCTCGCCTGGGCGATCTCGGAGCACAGCTCGATGCGATCGGCCAGGGCATGATCAATCTGCCTGACATAGACAGACAGACCGTAGCAGGTGCGATAGCAACTGGTACGCATGGTACCGGCGTTACTCTCCAGGCATTGTCATCGTTTATAACGTCCTTGCGCCTCGTGACCTCGAATGGCAACGTCATGGACATCGATTCCAGTGACGAGGACTTGCTGCACGCTGCTCGCGTGAATGTGGGAGCGCTTGGCATCGTTACCCAGGTGACCATGCAGAACAGAGAAGCCTACAAATTGAAGAAGCGCGAATGGGCGGCGCCAACCGAAGACATCCTCGCGAACTTCGATGAACTGGCTGCGAACCATCGACACTTTGAAATTTTCCCGCTGGTGTATTCCGATTATTCACTGGTGCTATCTATCGATGAGACCGATGAGCCTATCGGCGAGGTGGAATTGGATGCAGAGCCTACTAGCGATGCGTCGATAGCCGAGTCCCTGGGTCTAAGCGACAACCCAACTCCAGCCGAGCGTCTTCGGCAATCGAATGCGACTGCGTCACGGATTCAGCCAAGCGAGTCTGTCGATATATCCCATAAGATACTTAGCAATGTGCGCAACAGTCGTTTCAATGAGATGGAGTATTCTGTGCCTGCGGAAGTGGGTGCTGAATGTCTACGAGAGATTCTTAAGACAATCTACGATCAGGCGATCGATGTAAACTTCGTGTTGGAATATCGTTATGTCGGTGCCGATGATGATTGGCTAAGCATGGCTTACGGAGAACATCCCCATGCGACGATTTCGATTCACCGAGCGGCTAGCGAAGACTATCGACCCTATTTTAACGTCATCGAGCCCATCTTCTGGAAATACGGCGGACGCCCGCACTGGGGGAAGGTTCACAATCTCACTCACCTTAAGCTGACCGAGCTGTATCCACGCTTTAAAGATTTTATGGAGCTGCGGCGCGAGTTAGATCCGCAGGGAAGAATGTTGAATCCTCATCTGCGAGCCCTATTCAACGCATAAAAAAGCAACGCATGAAAAAGGGAGCGAAAGCTCCCTTCTACTTTACTTATGTCCTGTCTTAGGCTGACATGCCCCTCGCCGAGATCGGCCACACTGCCTCGACCTTAACCCCACGAATCGCGTACATCTGATCGTAAAGATTCACGACCGGATCGCAGTGCGAGACGATGACTTCGAGTTTGTCTCCAACCTTATAGTTCCGCGAGGGGTCGTCACCATAGATGATGGTGCCAAACTCGTCAGAACCAGATCGATAGGTAATATCGGACTCGCCCTTGACGATAGGCCAGGGCTGATTGATCGTGCAGGCCTTGGCGCCGGCATCGGAAGTAGCGCGACCTTCGTATTGATCGTTCAATACCGTCGTCATCACAGTCAGTGAGGTGGCGAAGTCGGAATACACCTCGATGTCCTCTTCGCCGCCAATTGAAATGTACTGAGCGTCCATGAACACGTAGCTGCCAACCTGTACGTCGGTCATGCCCTTCGTTTCATGGTCAATGTTGTAGGTGCCGGTACCACCGCCACTGAAGATCTCGGTATTAAGTCCAGAGCGCTGCATGAGTTCGAGGGTGTCGGTTGCCTGTACCATGCGCTCGAGCGTTTGTGCTTTTCGAGTCTGGAAGCCGACCACGTGCTGTGCAGCCGCATCATAGCAAAGCATGCCGCGAAAGTTTAATCCAGGCAGCTGATCGATGAGCTGTGCTAGTCGCAGAGAAGGTTGTCCAAAGGGAGTGCCGGTGCGACGTATGCCAGGGTCTACATCGACCACCACGTCAGCAACGATACCCATCGCCACGGCAGCCTCAGAAAGCAGGCGTGCATTCGGCTCAGAATCGGTCGCCTGAATAAAGCCTGAACACTGTGCGCGAAGGTTCATAGCGCGTCTAATCTTTGTTGGCGTTACGCTTCCTGTGGTATTCAGGATCTGGTCTATCCCATTCTGGAACATCGCTTCCGCTTCGCTGACTTTAGCTGTGCATATTCCGACCGAGCCGCGATCCATCTGCATATGAGCAATAGTCGGGCACTTATGGGTCTTCGCGTGGGGTCGGCTCGCTATGCCGTTGGCAGTCATTGTGGAGGCCATATGGTCGAGGTTGGCTTCTAGGAGATCTAGGTCGACGCAAAGGGCTGGGGTGTCTAGCTCCCATTTCGAGACATTGGTGGACATCTCGCCATTAGCATAGAAGCCTCGCATCTCCGAGGCTGTATAGCCGCGAGCAAGTGAGGGTAATCCGATAGCGGCTGCGCCACTAGCTTGAATGAAACGACGTCGAGAGATAAAAATACTAGTCATAGAGGCCTCGCTGCGCTCAATTGGAATTTCGATCAATAATCATACTCGGCAAACACTATGTAGGCTATGCCTAACAACGAATCAGTAGTTTGTGTTCAGTTTGTCTGAGATTCGAGATCTAATGCGATTAAGCGCAGGAATAAGAGGTTAGGGGGCTAGTAACCACTGTATATACACCCTGACTCCATTTAAAATCATCAGCATTTGAGAATCTCCTTTGGAATTTATAATGTTGTACTCAAGAATAATAGTAATAGTGTTACTTTGTGGAATTGCTGCCTCAGCAATAGCGCAAGAAGCCACCGAAGACGAGTCCACAGTTACCTACCCAGCCTCTTTCTTTACGCAATACGGTCCTGTGTCAGTCAATGACATGCTGAATGTTATCCCCGGTATCAGCGTGGCGCTTGAAGGGAATGAGGTTCAAAGCTTTAACGGTGCAGACCGAGGCCTCGGTGCGAGCGAACAGATCCTGATCAATGGCAAGCGCATGGCTGGTAAGGCGAATGAGGCCAGTAGCCAGCTCGACAGAATTTCCGCAGACCAAGTTCAGTACATTGAAATCATTCGTGGTACCTCGGGCGACCTCGATGTCCGGAATACTGGTCAACTGGTCAATATTGTTTTACTTGAGTCGCAATCGAGTTCTAGCATTTCGACCGAAATAGGTGCGACACATTTCCGTGATGGCCAGGTCGAGCCTATAGGGACTTTTTCCTTCAGTGGACAGACAGGCCAGTTTGACTATCTCTTAAGCGCTCAAGTTGCGACGGGTTATCAGGATTTGGAAAGCTATGAAATCAGCGTATTACCTCCTGGACTTGGTCTGAATGATGTTCGCGAGATCGAGCGTACCCAAGATCAGACTACATACACTCTAAATTCTAATATCGCCTATCAGATATCAGATGGAAGCAGAATTGCTTTCAATGGTCTCTACCAAGAGAACGATCCGCCTGCGAATTTGGTGCGGACTATTACCAATTTCCAGAACTCACCACCGTCTATCCGAGTAGAGCGCGAAGAGCTTCCTGCCAGTTCAGATAACTGGGAGTTTGGTGGCGACTACGAGTACAATTTTGATGGTAGCGGAAAATACAAAGTCCTCTTCATCGTAAACGAGGATAATAACGCCGTTACCCGCGAGCGATTTTTTTCTTCTGGCCTAGACGGGCCGGAAACCAAGAATCTATTCCTAGATACCAGCAGCCGTGAGCGAGAACGCATAGTACGTACCTCTTATACATTTGATCCGGCAGATGATCAGAACTTGGAACTGGGTATAGAGAGAGCACAGACCATACTCGATTCTTCATTGAAAATTGGTTTACCCCTTGGTGGAATTGCCTCCCGAGATCACGGTGGCCTAAGCCCAGTCGCCTTGCCGAATGCAGTGTCTACAGTAGAAGAGATTCGCTACGAAGGATTCGCTATACATAATTGGCAGATCAATCAGCGGCTGTCTTTGGAGAGCAGTCTGTTCTATGAGGACTCGGAGATATCGCAGTCCGGTGATGTAAATGTGAGTCGAAGTTTTGACTTCCTAAAGCCGAAATTCGATTTAAGATTTAATATGAGTAGCAGCTTTCAGCTTCGCATGTCAGCTGAACTCGATGTGTCACAACTGCGCTTCTCAGACTTTTCGGCCGCCGCTAATGACAGAGATGAGACTCAAGATATCCTTGCTGGGAATCCGGAGTTAGAACAGGAAGAAGTTTGGCGTTATAACGTCAATCTTGACTATCGGCTCCCTAATGATGGCGGCGTGCTCAATTCCAGTCTGTTCTACTACGATGTCGGTAATTCGATTGACCGTATCGATGTTTCTACAAGCGAAGCCAATCTAGCGACAACCAACGGCAATGTGGGTGACGGCACAGTCTATGGTCTCAATCTTAATGCCAGCATCCGTTTGGGATTTTTGAACCTCCCTCAGGCGGTAGTTACTGCAGGTGTATTGGTGCAGGATTCGAAAGTATTTGCGCCGCTAATTGGCAAGAATAAAAAGGTCCTGCCCTTCGATAGGGGGAGTGCCCGTGTAGGGTTTCGCCATGATATACCATCAAGAAACTTCAACTATGGTTTTAACTATCGAGACGGTATTGATGGTAACCGACCTTTCTATGACATCGATAATGTTATCTGGGTAGGCTCGGGTTTTGTCAGCAATCTAAGTTTGTTCGCTGAGAAGAATAGTGTCGGTAGGTTTACATTCAGGTTCGAAGCGGACAATCTTCTGAATCAAGACGCTTGCCAGGAGCGAAGACGTTTCAATGGACGTCTAATCAATGGAGATATTAAGGAGATCGAACGTTTCTGTACTACAACCGGGCCCCGCTTTACGGTTAAGGTCCGAGCCACGTTTTAGTACAGCTTCGTAAAATCCCAATTATTGCCAGCAATCTATTCTTAAATAGTTTCCATTTCCTTAATCCTATGCATAATAGGCAGCGCCGCCGGCTGGCGTGAATTTATTAGGATAGGAGTAGGAAGCTTGGAATTTGAAACACTGGTACAGACGAGACGCAGCGTGCGTGGTTATCAAGATAAGCCGGTAGCACGAGATGTCATTGAAGAAATAATCCAAGTTGCAAAGGGGGCACCGTCCTCTATGAATACCCAACCTTGGAATCTGTATGTCGTCACCGGAGAGCCTTTAAATAGAATCCGCAAAGGCAATACAGAGAATATGGTTGCAGGGGTAAAGCCACAGCGCGATTTCCCCACTAAAGAAGCTTACGAGGGAATTCACCGCCAACGGCAGATCGAGATCGCCGTACAGCTGTTCGAGGCTATGGGCATTGAGCGCGATGACAAAGCGAAGCGCACCGATTGGGTGATGCGGGGCTTTCGCCAATTCGATGCACCAGTATCTATAGTGCTTACTTACGACAAGATACTAGAGCCAGCCGCGATCGCGCAGTTCGACCTTGGTGCGATTTCCTACGGTATCTGTCTTGCTGCATGGGAGAGGGGCCTTGGCACGGTCATCAATGGCCAGGGAGTCATGCAAACTCCGGTTGTTAGAGAGCATGCTGGAATTCCCGATGACCAGAGTATTCTTACCTGCATTGCTATGGGCTATCCGAATGATGAGTTCTCGGCCAATAGTGTAAAGTCGCGCCGGGCTGAGGCTGAGGATTTTGTTCATTTTGTTGGCTTTGAATAACTCCTGATCTAATGAGTTCACGTGCTCGCAATTCCATTTATCTTAAGTTTGCTCTAGCTTACATAATCTTAGTGATGTAAAAAGGCGCCATGAAAATACCTAAGCGAATCCAGCCCCTTATCGAAGAAGGTCTAATTGATGAAGTCATCAGTAGACTAATGAGCGGTAAAGAGGCTGATGTCTATGTAGTTCGCTGCGATTCCGAGATCCGCTGTGCCAAGGTTTACAAAGAGGCGGCAAAGCGCGGTTTCAAGCAGGCTGTGCTGTATACGGAAGGCCGAAAGTCACGCAATAGCCGTCGCAGTCGAGCCATGGACAAAGGTTCCAAGTTTGGCCGCGAGCAGCAGGAGCAGACTTGGCACAATGCCGAGGTAGATGCGCTGCGTAAGCTCGCTGCTGCCGGTGTGCGAGTTCCAGAGCCTTACACCTGCGTTGATGGTGTCTTGATCATGGAGCTGGTTACCGATCATGAGGGTCTTGTGGCGCCACGCCTTAGCGAGGTGTCTATGTCGGCAGAAGAGGCTGTTCAAGGCCATGCCGCGGTCATGCGTTTCGTGGTGCAAATGCTCTGTGCCGGTTTGGTACACGGTGACTTATCCGAATTCAATATATTGGTGGATGAGCGCGGGCCCGTGATTATCGACCTGCCGCAGGCGGTTGATGCCGCAGCAAATAACAACGCCGAGTCCATGCTGGAGCGTGACGTTAATAAGATAAGTAGTTACTACGGTCAATTCGCTCCGGAGTTGCTGCAGACCGGATACGCGAAGGAAATCTGGAAGCTGTATGAAGAAGGCGATTTGCGGCCAGATACTGAGCTTACTGGGCTGTTTGCTGAGAACACGCAGGCTGCTGATGTGGATGATATGTTGCGGATAATAGAGTCAGCAATTGAAGAAGAAAAGGATAAGCAGGAGCGAAAGATTGAGGCGGAAAATCAACCTTAGCAGCGAAGAGTGTTGCTGCAAAAATGGGATCACAGTAAATGAGCTGTACTTCGCATTTACTCAGTCCCCATTTTTATTGGCTGTTCGCTAAGTTCGTATCGATTTAGTCATAAAACGCGGGCGCTAAATTTAGACTCTCGGCAAGCTTTTTGCTGTGCTCGATCCAGAAAGTTGCTCCGCTCGATATCAACAACTCCTCGATTTTGTCCATAGAGTTCAATGTGTCCTCGACGTTGGTATTGAACACAGGTATGCGGCGCAAGGCCCTGCTTGCCTCAAAGTGATACAAATCGCCTGATAAAATGAGTGGGCCATAGTTGCTAAGGTCCAAATACAAGACTTGATGTCCGGGTGTATGTCCTGGGGCTGCGATGATTCTAACGCTACCGTCGCCAAAAACATCGTAATCGCCATTTAGGCTACGTCTATCTGCATTCCTAAGCCCATTATAGAGTTCCGCCCTAAACACCGGGTTATCTTCCGGATGCTCAAATGCAGCTACAGCCTCGGTCTCCTGAATAAGCAGCGTAGAATCGGTGAAGGCGTTGGCGGCACCGACATGGTCGTAGTGCATGTGAGAGAAAGCCACGAGGTCAATATCCGAAGGTGCAAGATCCATTTCTGCAAGTTGGTCGAGAAACGATTTCTCGTAGCGTGAATTTCCACTTGTCTGCCCAACATCAGTCAGTGGCAAGCCTGCATCCCATACCATAAGATGTTCGTCATGCTGAATCAGATAGCAGGGCACGAATAGTTCGCGCACGGACGTTTCGTCATTGCTTAACCCGAATGCACTGACATCGGGAAAATTTAGTTGGCCACAATCAAATACAGTGAGTTTTAAGTCGGCGTGAACATAACTTGAAGCTAGTAAAATTAACACTGACAACATTTTGAACATGGAAATTCCTCTTTCCGAATAAAGGATGTTAGAAATATTGAAATTTAGGCCGAGGGAAAAGACAGAAGTGAATTTTCGCCGAACCTATTTACACCTTCGGTAGTCTATATACTCGCTGTGCAGTATCGTGAAACATTGCTGCCCGTTCGTCAGCAGAATAGCCTACCGTCAATTTCTTAAATTGATTCCACAACACGGTGTACGAGCACGACAGTTTGTCGACAGGAAAATTACTCTCGAACATGCAACGCTCTGGCCCAAACTGTTCGATTATGTAGTGATACCAGTCTTGATTGGTCTGCAGCAATTGGTCCGATGTTGGCGGTCTGTCCATCTCGTGCCAGCCGTAGCCATTAACCACCATCTGGATTCCACCAACTTTGGCTACAACGTTGGGGCATTTAGCAAGCTCGGTAACGGCAGGCTTCCATGCTGCGAATACTTCGTCACGCCGGCCCGCATAACTACCAATTCCGATAGGGCCGCCGAGGTGGTTGAATATAATAGTTGTATCAGGGAAGGCCTTGGCTAAATCGGTAAGATCGGCAATATGCGTGTGATAGAGCCAAGCTTCAAAGGTAAGTCCATGGGTACGAAGATGTGCGTAGCCCTTACGGAAATCTGGGTCCAATAGAATATGATTGGGTGCGTCGGCAGCCCGGCTCGGGGTCACGGACAGGTCCGCCCAAGCGGCACGATGGCGAATGCCGCGGAAGCGCTGCGGGCTGGCTGCAATCTGTGCTTCCAACACCGGTGCGACTCGATCTCCCAAGCGCAGGTCGGCCGAGCCGACAATGCCTGTCGCCACACGTGTTTCACCATAGCCACCACTGGCACTCTTAGCGGCAACGCCTTGCACAAATTCGGTTTCGCCAACAACCTTGAGCTCTTCTGGTCCGTCTGCGCGGTACATCGACGTGCATTCTACAAAAACAGTCTGCCGAACATTATGTGCGGCGGTGTCAAGAAGCAGGTCCTCGAGCATGTAACGGTTGCCAGGCCTGTCCCATAGATGGTGGTGGGGATCGATTATGGGGAGGTCTGGCTCAAGTGCAGCTTCGTCTGTTAGCGAAAGCCAGTCGGGCATTGGTTGCGCGTGCGCTGCCCCTGTCATGAGCCCTGACGAGCTAGCGCAGAGGGCAATGCCCCCCGCTGCGTACAAACCTGCATGATTAATGAAGTCGCGTCGTGTGATCTTGCTCATCGCAGTATCTCCGTTAGGCTGTTTCTTACTTGTAGGTCGAGTCACTAGTAAGGAATTAGAACTCAAACAAGTACTGATTATTTATCTTTTGCGGCTTACTGACAAGCTAACTCTCAATTGAGTCTCTAAGCGATATGGCACATGCAGCTGTAGGGGCGTTACGGTAAAAATTGGGGTAAGAGTAAAAATACAGTATTCTATCTAGCCTTTGCCTCAAAAATGGATCAGGCGAACACTAATGAGAGACTATTCGCGTAGACAATTTTTGTTAGCGTCCTCAGTACTTGTCCCTGCTGTGCTTGCCTCTGGCGCCGTGGTGGCTCAGGCAACTGGCGCTGGCGTAGAACTACAGCCGTATCCTGCTACATGGTTGCCTGCAGGAATTCGCTCCCGTTTCGTCAACGATGTGAATGGCCTGCGAATACATGTGCTGGAAGCTGGCTATGAATCTAGCGACAGACCAGCCCTGTTGTTGCTGCATGGTTTTCCTGAACTCGCCTACAGTTGGCGGCGCATCATGTTGCCACTGGCAGAGGCTGGCTATCATGTTATCGCACCTGACGTGCGTGGTTATGGGCGTACTACCGGGTGGAGCGTCGATTACGACACAGATCTGACACCCTTCCGTCGCCTCAACAAAGTTCGTGATGCATTGGGTCTGGTTGCTGCCTTTGGCTATGAGTCGGTGGCAGCTGTTATTGGCCATGATGCAGGTGCGCCGCTCGCCGGCTGGTGTGCGCTTACCCGTCCTGACATTTTCAAATCTGTGGTCATGATGAGCGCGCCATTTGGCGGGACCTCAACTTTGCCTTTTGATACCGTTGATGACTCTCCTCGATCAGCGGCCCCTGCTGCATCCGATGTTTATGCCGATTTGGCCAACTTGCCACGGCCCCGAAAGCACTATCAGCGTTATTACAGAACTCGTGAAGCGAATGAAAACATGTGGCATGCCGAGCAAGGCATTGCTGATTTTATTCGCGGTTACTACCATTTCAAGAGTGCCGACTGGGAAGGAAACCAACCGCATAGACTCGCCGGGCGTACAGCGCAGCAATGGGCGTTGATGCCTGAGTACTACATCATGAACCTCAATGAAGGCATGGCAGAAACAGTGGCGGCGAAAATGCCTTCTACTGCAGAAATTGCCGCTAACGTCTGGTTGCCAGAAGATGCGCTTGCGGTCTATGCACAGGAATATGGACGCACCAGCTTTCAAGGTGGCTTAAATGGCTATCGCATGGGCGGCACCACGTTTGGCCGGGCAGAAGTGGAGCTATATTCCGGTAAGACGATTGATCAGCCTTCCATGTTTATCAGTGGTGCGAGTGACTGGGGGACTTATCAAAGTCCGGGATCGTTCGAGCGCATGCAGGAACGAGCCTGCACGGATATGCGAGCTGTGCACCTTATTGATGGTGCTGGACATTGGGTGCAGCAGGAGCAAGCCGAAGTCGTTTCTCGATTAGTTCTAAATTTTCTGGAAAACACTAACTAGCATAACTATCGTTACTTGGAATTATTGAAAGTCCATTAATAATTGGAAAGATAAAAATGAAAAGACTTGCCGTTTTGATGACGATCATCTCGTTGCCTTTGCTCTCTGCCTGTGCAGAGTTAACACCTGAACGATCTGTATCGATCGCAGCGACTGTTGCCTTCACCGAAGGGCCAACCGTGTCAGAAGACGGCACGGTCTATTTCACTGACCTTTACAGTAGCCGAATAATGCGGCTATCAACTACTGGGACGGTCTCTGTATTTCGCCAGCCTAGTCACCGTGCGAATGGTCTCCTATTCGACAGCGAGTGGCGCTTGCTAGCCTGCGAAGGGGGTGATGGCGATTCGATACTGCCACGCGTCACTCGAACCAATATGGACACAGGTGAAATTGAAGTCATCGCCGATGAATACAACGGCAAGCAACTGCACCAACCAAACGATCTAACTTTCGACGCGCTTGGACGCATCTATTTTACCGATAGGCCAGGGCCCAATCCACGGCCAGAGCAGACTGGAGTGCACGGCGTATACCGAATAGATCTAGATGGGTCGATTGAACGCATTCTCACAGAGCCGGAGGTAATGCGCCCAAACGGTATAGTCATTTCTCCCGATGATTCCACCTTGTATATCATCGAGACCGAGCAGGCCGAAGGGGGGCCAAGGCTGATTCGCGCCTATGATTTGAACGCCGAGGGTCAGGTCAGTAATTCGCGTGTGTTTCACGACTTCTATCCCGGCCGCAGCGGTGATGGCATGACCATCGATAGTGAGGGCAATTTGTATGTCGCTGCGGGTCTAAACAATCTACGCGGCACCAGTGAGACGCTTGCAACCGTTGCGGGAATCCATGTGCTTTCACCGTCAGGCGAGCTGCTTGAACATATCCCAATTTCCGAAGACACGATTACCAACGCGGCGTTTGGCGGGCCGGACCTGCGTACTTTGTATATTACGGCGGGTAAGACTTTGTTTAGTGTTAGGACGGATATTGTGGGGACTAGGAGATAGCCCGCTTCAAATGTGTTAAAGGAGTCAGAACAATTAGTCTTTACTGCTTATTTGTTCTGACCCCAAATAATTAATTCCCACTCTCTCCCGCTGCCGCACGACGCTCCTGCATGCGTTCTCCACGAAGGATATTCTGCATGCCATAGTTGCCTTCATGGCAGCCATATTCATACAAGATGCCTGCCACTTTGGTCATTGGCATCGTCGCAACAATCTTATCCGTAAATGTGGAAGGGTCTTCGAGCGTCCACTCGTACTCAACTGTGAACTGGTCTGTACGCGTAAATCGCTCGGTGAGTAGCTTGTCTTTGGCGTTTCCAAAGCGGCTAAAGCTGGGCGTCAGCTCGGTGAAATTTCTAGTGGTTACGACCAGCGAATCTTCTTCCCAATAGCCGCGAGAATCACCCGACCACTGGCGAATATCATCATTGAGTGCGCCACGATCATCCAGTGGAACGATGCGGGCGTCGTGAACCATCTCGGTCATAATTACCGCATGGTCCTTGTTCTGAAAAATCTGTACATTCGCGTTGTAACCACCGCCGGCAAATGGAGGTCCGGCATTAAAGCCAATTAAGCATCTCTCGGATAGGCCTCGGTCTTCCGGCCCGTCCTTGCCAATGCCGCCGAAGACGGCAAGCACAGGCCTGTCGCCTTCAACATCGGGCCCGAGGTTTGCGGTATGCACCGTTGCGCCTTCGACTCGATCAGGAAAACGGCCGTTCGGCGGATAGACGATAAGCGACGTGCGCACGTTTTCTCCGATGCTCGCAGTCTCATACCAGAAATTGTTATAGCCACCGGTACTCTCACCAACCGGCGGAGCTTGGGGGTTCAGCACAAGCTCGGCCTCAGCTGCATCGGCGGCAATACGCCGCTCTTCTTGCTGGGCTTGGTCCTGCTCTACTTCTTCCGACGTCAGAAATTCCTGAGTGCCGAAGCGCTCGGGTCGCTGCATAGGTGTGCTGGAGTTGAAATTCCAGACCCCCTGCAAGTCGGGTTGGTCCCATTCCGTTCGGGGAGCAACATAGTCGTCAGCCGTTTGGGCGAGGGATGCACTAATTGGGGCTAACAGGATTGGAACTAATATGAGCAGTTTGGTTTTCATGAGTTCTCACCGTATTTTGCAGGGTATGAGGCTTAAGTTATTATCTTGCAGGGAACTAATCAACAAGAAACAATAGAGGTCTGGGTAAATAGTCAGTACTGTCTACGTACTGCAACCCCAATAACTACTGAAACCGTGAGCTAGCAAGGGAATACACGATGGAAGACTTGAGTATCCCCGCAACTCTGAATGAGGCCATATCTACCGAACCGCTGTGGCTACTTGCCTGGGTGATGCTGGTCATCAGCGGCGATCCCCTTTGCTCTAACCAAGGTCAGGGGCGCCTGAATGCTGCATAGTGAATGTGTGGCGATCATTGTGGCGTTCGTAGTTGCAGCCATTCTGATGGACTAGATGCATAATACATTCGACTATGTGCACTTGCGGGGGATGGCCCATCTCGTCGCTTGGACACCGGCGTTTGTGTACGTACTTATGCGGCGCAAGCAGCTGGGTATGACCACGGTATTTGGCAAGTAAATCCACTTCGATCTTGTTTTTGCCGAGCTATCGTTGGGTATCGATTTACTGGATGTGGTTCGTTATTTGTTGGGAGATGGTGAGCTTTATTTGCGTTGGGAGTAGGGTGTCCAAACGGGGTCAGCAAAACAACGTGTATGAAAAGTGCGGTACATGACACTAGAAAACCCCAATTAAAATAAGAAAAGGGTGACGTAATGGCCGATCAGCAAACAACTATTCATATGTATGTCAGCTTCCAGGATGACGACAAGATCTCAATCTTTACCGTGAACCCGACTAGCGGTCAGTTACATTGGCAAGAGGATGTAGCTATCGAGGGTGGGCCGGCACCTCTGGCTATCAGTCCGGACAAGAGTGTACTCCATGTTGGTCGTAGAGCCAGCCAGCAGCTGTCCAGCTACCGGATCGAACGCTCCAACGGCGGGCTATCACATATAGGCGACGTGCCGTTGCAGGGTGAGCCGGTGTATGTGGCAACCGACCGCAGCGGCCGGTTCGTACTCTCGGCATACTACTACCAAAGCACTGCGGCAGTTCACAAGGTGGGAAATGACGGTGCAGCAATTTTCCCTCCGGTGGAATGGCGATACACTTCGCACGGGGCGCACGCCATCCAGACTGATGCCTCGAACCGCTTTGCGTTCGTCCCCCACATCGCCAACCGTGGGCCTAATGCTATTTTCCAGTTTAAGTTTGACCAAGCCACAGGCCGCCTGACAGCTAACGACCCGCCGCGACATTCCCCACAAGCGTATCTGGGACCACGTGCGTTTGTCTTTCATCCGTCATTGAATGCCGTCTACTTTTCTGACGAACAGGGTGGCAGCGTTACAGCCTATCGAATGGATACGACGCGAGGTACGCTGACACCATTTCAGACCATTTCCACCCTGCCAGAAGGATACAACGAACCAAATACTTGTTCACAAATTCACATAACACCTTCCGGGAAGTTCCTTTATGCCCCGAACCGCGGCCACAATAGTGTCGCCAGTTTCGGTGTTGATGCCGCCACTGGACGACTGACCGCTACTGGTCGCGTAGCTACCGAGCCTGTGCCTCGAGCCTTCAATGTTGATCCATTGGGTCGCTTTGTCTATGTCGCTGGATTGGACTCCGGCCGAATCGCCTCATATCGAATAGATCAGGGCAGTGGCGAACTGACCCCTCTGGAAACCTACGAGGGTGGCAACAGACCAATGTGGGTGTTGCTGACTTCAACTTAAAAAAGATCAAAGGGGTCAGAGTACTTTGATTGCTCAATAGATAGACGCTCGAGTGAGGAAATAGCGAAATATTTCTCGAGACTGTGTACTGAATGCAATGTATGTGCGACGCTTTCGGCCATAAATTGTAATTACAGAACAGATGGGGATCAAGAGTATGAGTCATGAAGAAGAAGTTGCCTACGCAATTGCATCCTGGCACCGATTTGACTCACAGGTAAGCGATGACCTAGCACGTGCCGTGATCAGCGCTTTCATTCTAGTGGCTGTTGCTGACGGTGATCTCGCACAATCAGAAATCGACAAATTCATCCAGATGATAGGAGCGCAAGAAGATTTAGTCGCTCCCATAGGTATCGATCGAATCCGGCTACTGTTTCGCGACATAGGTTCTGCCATCATGAGTGACCCGATCGCTGGACGAGAACATGCTCTCGAACTTATTGCGGCGGTAAAAAGTAACACCAACTACTGCGAATTAGTGCGCTCTGCTGCAGAGATCGCCGTTGTCGCGGATAATCGCGAGTTGGCATCCGAACAGGCAGTCATGAAAGTAATTTGTAATGCGATGGGCATCGAAGTGCGGAATCGAGGATGAGTCGGGTGTTAAGAAATCAAAGGAGTTAGGGTACTTTGATCTCGAATGTTCCTGCGTGAGGAAATATCAAAACACCCTGGCCCTTTTGATTTGTTGTGGCATTTAGTCGTCTTTGCTGTCGGATTCTGCGGCACGTTGTTCTATGATTCGTTCTCCCCGCAGGATATTGCTCATAGCATAGTTTCCTTCATGACAGGCGTATTCGAAGAGTGTGTAATCATCCAATCTAGGCATTGGGCGTACAACAGTCCATGAGCTGGTATATACACTAGGGTCTTCAATAGTAAACTGATAATCAATCATATTATCCGCAATCCGAGTAAAGCGTTCGACTGCTTTCGTGTCGCGTGATGAAGGATATCTGTGCATAGTCTTGTCACTAAAATTAGTGGTTTCAACGACTAGAGTATTGCCATCCCAATAGCCTCTGGAATCTCCGTTCCACTGGCGAATATTGTCGTTTAACCTAGGTTTCTCTGTTATTGGAATGATGCGTACATCGTGAATCATTTCCACAACGATGGCGACGTAGTCCTTGTTTTGCAAAATTTGATAGCTGTTGTTGTAGCCTGTCGAGATCGGTGGTACTCCGTGATAGGTGATGCAGCGATCCCAATTGCTTCGATCCAACCAAGAATCAGCAGGATGTTGCTGAGCGTACAGAGCAGCTTCCTGTTGTTTAGCGATGGTTTCCGGCCGCAATGGAAGTCGACCATCCGCAGGTTCTGAAATTAAACTTGTGCGTAGATCAGAAGAAATTTCACCGCGATCAAACCATTCAAAATTGTAGTTGCCTACATCGCCTGGACGCTCAGTTGGTTCAGTTTGGGTTCGGGCATAGATTTCAGCAGCTTCTTCTTCAGTATAAAACTCCTTATTTTCCAAACGCAGCGGCCTTTGTAACGGCGTTAAGCTGGCGTAGGACCACTTTCCCATAATGTCGGGGTCGCCCCAGGGAGTGCGCTTGTTGTATTCATCGGAATCAACTTGGGCAATTACCATAGTGCTTGAAATAGCGCTTATTACAGCAATTACGATAGCCCATGCTGCGAAGAATATTTTCCCCATTTTCTTCCTCAATCATCAATGACGTTAGCGCTATCAATCATTCCATTATTGGCTTGGCGTTTAGGGGAGCGCTAATTTGCAATTCTCACAGCCTAAACCATTCCTCCACAATAGTATGTAGGTAATTAAAGTGGTCAGATACGAGACACTGTCTACCCCTTTAGAACAAGCTCGTTTTCTAAGCCCTACACCCTGCACCCTACACAACAAAGTTATTGCTATTGGTTGCTGTCCTTGGTATCTATGTAGCCTTGTATTAATGGGTATTAAGTAATCATAAAAAAGAGTTTCTCCCTATGGGTCGACTTTTATACACACTGTTTATTCCATGCATTGTTATTGGGTTAGCCACCTCTGCGGCTTCTGCTCAGGAGCCCGATTCTACCGATACGGCAAACACAGCCTCAACGCCAAGGCCGATTGAAGAAATTACGGTCGTTGGTCAGAGGTCTCTTGCTCGTTTACGCTATCGCATCAACGAGAAAGAAACAGAAATCTATAACTTCTTTAATGCCAATAATAGTTCTCGTCGCATGGACATCATTTGCACTAAGCGGAGACCTACAGGAACTCACCTGCTGAAAAAAGAATGCGAACCCCGGTTTCTGAAACAATTGCGAGTGGAAAAAGCTCGAGATGGCAGAATGGGGATTGGAGTAGGGTACAGCCAACTTGATTTAGTTGGCTGGTCAGCACAAGACTTTGAAAATCTGCAGAACGAATTTCTCGCGCTTATGGCCAAGAACAGTGAGTTTGCTCGCTACTTGGCTGAACTTGTTGATTTGACTGAGAATTACGAGACACACCGGGAAGCAATGTTCGGAGTGCGGCAGGGCAGCGGAGGTTTATAATGTCCGCTCTTGGCTGTGATCTCATCAGTATGGCTGAAGCCGCGATAAGAAAAGGAAACTACTTTAAAATAGGGGTCAGCTTCCTTTACAGTTTCTAGGCCTTTCTAGATTGGAGGTCAACTAATCTATTGTATTTGTTGAATTTTTATTTCTGTTGTGATACTTGCTTCATTATTAGCTAATAAGTCTTTGTAGTTTGAGACTAGGTCTAATGAGAAATCTGTAAGGAAGAATGCAATGTTAAAACTTGTCTGCTCCCTCTTTGCCAGTTTCGTGTTGCTGCTAATGCTGAGATTTGGTTTTTGTGAATCAGTACAGGCAGCTACACAAGCAATCTCTGTATGCTTTATAGAA
>Ga0302118_10000275_pt1 | contig 23658 bp, 18 predicted proteins | sample AG5_331_MG_FD_203126 | JGI IMG/M metagenome (GOLD analysis project Ga0302118, IMG submission 203126) | Marine microbial communities from Western Arctic Ocean, Canada - AG5_33.1 | ecosystem: Environmental > Aquatic > Marine > Oceanic | place: Canada: Western Arctic Ocean | collected 2017-10-01 | reverse complement strand
ACATTAGGTAAGTTGCGCGTTCTGCGTTGTCGGGGTCGCTTTTCACGAGTTCCATGAGGTCGGCTTGAACCTTGGCGTACAGATCGTCTACTTCGTCATCTTCGTTTTCGAGATCAATGCTGAGTTGCCGGACGAAGTCGGCATCACGACTGATGAACGCTTCAAGCGCTCGTTTCAGCATGGTGACTGCCATGTCCCCCATTCGAGGAATGTCGATCAGTTCCTTAAGAGGTGGCTGACTGCCCATGTTGATACTAATTTTCGCGATACCTTCGGCGTAGTCACCGATTCGCTCAAGTTCACCAGCGATTTGCAGAGACGCAACGATGCGACGAAGATCTCCAGCCATCGGAGACTGGCGTCGAATTAGCTCGACACAGTAACGTTCGATTTCTAATTCGGTTTCATCGATGTGGTCATCTTCATCGATGACTCTCTGTGACCTGTCGATGTCACGGTTCTTCAGCGCCTGAAGCGCGTCGAATATGGCTTTCTCTACAAGGCCACTCATTAGGATGAGTTCCGCCTCTAGACGACCGAGTTCTCGGTCGAATGCTTGCCTAGCTATTGGAATAATGCTGCTCTGTTCGCTCATGATCGGTGCAGTCTACCTCGTTCGAACGTTAGCCGATACGACCAGTTACATACGCTTCTGTTCGCTCATCTTTGGGGTTTCCGAACACTTGATCGTTTGTCCCGTATTCGATCATTCGGCCAACTCGTTCTTCTCCGGCCATCATTACTGCGGCGTAATCCGAAATTCGAGTTGCTTGCTGCATGTTGTGAGTAACGATGACGATCGTGACTTCACTCGAAAGCTCTTTAATCAGTTGTTCGATAGCTTGTGTAGAAATTGGGTCGAGCGCTGACGCCGGTTCGTCCATGAGTACGATTTCTGGGTTTACGGCGAGAGCCCGTGCAATACAAATTCGCTGCTGCTGACCACCGGAAACGCTAAGGCCGCTGTCGTTTAATCGGTCTTTTACTTCATCCCAAACGGCAGCACGTCGTAGTGACGTTTCAACAACTTCGTCGAGATTATCAGTCATACCGTTGATACGAGGTCCAAACGCTACGTTCTCGTAGATGCTCTTTGGGAACGGATTAGGTCGTTGAAAAACCATTCCAATGCGGAATCTAATTTCGGTGGGGTCGACGTCTGGAGCATAGATGTTTTGGCTGGCGAAGTTGACCGTGCCTTCAACCGAAGCACTAGGAATCAAGTCATTCATACGGTTGAAGCAGCGTAATAACGTGCTTTTTCCGCAGCCGGAAGGGCCGATTAGCGATACGACGCTGTTCTTTGGAACTTGAAGCGATACGCCGCTGACAGCGGTTTGCCCGTTATAGGAAACAGATAAATCTCGAGATTCGAGCAGGGGCTCGAGGTCATCGAATTTGAGAATATTTTCGACCGATCCAGCCTGTGAAAGGAGGTCGGTGTCGTTGATGGCCATTGGAGACTCCGCAAGGGAACATGATCGATATGCGTTCATCTTGAAGTTCAAATATTAGTGGCGCAACGTTAACGGAGTGAAAGAATTTTCGCATAATTTCAGAGCGAGTTAAGAATAGTGGGTGATACTAATTCCAGTGGATGGCGGCATATGCGCTCGTTCGTCTGCCCCATTCGGCTTGAACGTTTAGCAGATAATACAAAACCATCACCGCTTCGTTAGTCGCCCAATGTCTACTTCCGTTGCTAGAATTAAATTTTACGTCCTCTAGATACTCCTCACTCCCTCCGATGACCACTCCTTCTTTCCCTTCTTCCGAGCCGACCGCCGTAGATGCTTCAGAAGCACTTAACGCCAGTACAGCACTCCCGTCCATACTCGAACTTTCACGCGATCGACTTACTGCGACCCTGATCGAATTGGGCGAGAAGAAATTCCGGGCCGAGCAGGTGTGGCGCTCTATTTACTATGAAGCGGCGGCGAGTTTCGACGATATGTCGACTCTCAGCAAGCCGTTCCGAAAGTCGCTTAGCGAACAGTATTCAATTTCATCGCTCAAGCAGGTAATGTTCCTTACGTCTGCCGATAAATCGACGAGCAAAGCTTTATACAAGCTACGCGACGGTGAATTGATCGAAACTGTGCTGATGCGATACGAAAGTGACGGTCACCGTCGAAACCGTAAGACTGCATGTATCTCAACTCAGGCAGGGTGTGCGCTTGGCTGCACGTTCTGTGCAACAGGTCAGCAGGGCTTCCGACGTAACCTCACCGTAGGCGAAATTGTTGCTCAAGTGATAGAAATGCAACGAATCGCTTACGCAGAAGACGAAGTCCAGATGGAACAGGGCAAGCGCACCAAGGGTGAACTTCAGGGCGTGACCAACGTTGTATTCATGGGCATGGGCGAACCTCTTGCCAACTACAGAAACGTAGTCACCGCTATTCGTGTGCTCAACGACAATCAGGGTTTGAACATCGGTGCAAGGCACATCACGCTTTCGACAGTTGGATTGATTCCACAGATATTGCAACTCGCTGAAGAAGAACTCCAGATCAATCTGGCGATTTCTCTTCACGCACCCGATAACGCCACTCGTTCGCAAACGATGCCGATCAACCAGCGATACCCGGTTGAAGATCTGATTCGTGCTTGCCACAAGTATGCCAATGCGACTGGACGCCGAATTTTCTTCGAGTACGTTCTCCTTAAAGAGCAGAACGATTCAATGGAACAGGCACAGAAACTCGGACGACTGCTAAACGGACTGCACTGTCACGTGAACCTAATTCCAGTGAATCCTACCAAGCTGGGACCTTTCGATCGTACCGACATGGGCGCTGCCAAGGATTTCCAAGGTGGCTTGAAGCAGTACGGTATTCCTTCGACTGTTCGAATGGAAAAGGGAATCGACATTAACGCCGGTTGCGGGCAGCTACGTGAGCGTGCAATCGACATTCTTGGTGCCAAGTAGCTGGCTCTTGACCGCGGACACCACAATTCAGATGTAGAATTCCGACTCGTTAGGTGGGCTCGAACTGAGCTTACACAATATGAAGTGGAGTACTCGCATGACCGGTCGTGTTTGGCCCGAGGTTTATAAGAAGCTCGGAGTTGCGCCCATCATTAACGCTCAAAGCTGGGTTACAGCCCTAGGCGGATCGATTATGCGTCCAGAGGTCGTTCAGGCGATGAACGACGCTGCAAATGCCTTTGTCGACGTAAAGAAGCTCAATCTCGCAGCCGGTGAAGTGGTCGCTCGTTCGTGTGGAGCTGAACGTGGGCTGGTCACCGCGGGTTGCTCCGCTGCTCAGGTGTTGATGGTTGCTGCTTGTATGACAGGTCAGAGCGAGACGAACGTAGAGCAACTTCCCGATACGACCGGGATGAAAAACGAAGTCATACTCTTTAAAGGGCAGCGTAATCGTTATGACAAGGCGTTCATAACTGCAGGGGCGACTCTGATCGAGTACGGATCAGTCGATTCAGTTACTGTCAATGATCTTGCATCTGCTATCAACGAGAACACAGCATGTATTGCGTTCGTAGTAGCGCCGTTTGTTCCTGAGGGCATCGGTCTTGAAGAAACCATTCGAGTGGCTCACGAACACGGTGTACCAGTAATCGTCGATGCCGCTGCCGAAGTGCCACCACGTTCGAATCTATCTAGATTCCACAAAATGGGCGCCGATATGGTGGCGTTTAGTGGAGGTAAAGGTATTGGCGGACCGCAGTCATCGGGTCTTCTCGCCGGTAAGGCCGATCTCATGGAAGCCGTAGTGATGAACTCGCTGAACCTCGATTCATCAGTTGCTGGCATTGGCCGACCTATGAAGGTCTCTAAAGAGAACATTGTTGGGTTGGTAACCGCTCTTCAGTTGTTCACCGATTCAGATGAGGCTGCCGAATGGGAAGGGTGGCACTCGAAGGCGCAATTCGTAGCAGAACGGCTTTCTGGAATTGCAGGACTGCGTGTGGAGATAGAGGATGATCCTGCAGAACGGCAAGGGCCGCAGCCGGTGCTGTACTTCGATGATGATTTCGATGGCCCTTCGATTGCTGACATAAAGAAACATCTCGAAGATGGCGACCCTGGTATATACGTTGGCGGCGGTGGAAGCCGTGATGAGATCAACATCGTGATGGTCAACGTACAGGATGGTGAAGAGATCATCATTTCCGAACGTTTGAACGAGATACTTCGTAGTTAGTCAAACATCAAAGCCCAACTTGTAATGCTCCCTACCAGATTACGTGTGGTAATGAACCTGAACTAGCAAATTCAGACTTCGTCATTTGTATATGCAGTACCCTTGTTCGTCCCGACCGGACAAACATGTAGTGTTCAGATCGTGCTGACTAGTGCGATTGAACTGGAAGATCTTTGAGCAGGCCAGCGTCGTTCATCGAATCCCATTCACCTAAGAACGTCTTGTTCCACTCGTCAGTTAGGTGGCTCTGCATCATGTCTCTGAACACTGGCCAGAAGACGATAATTCCATCGGCACCGTCACGCAGCGCAGCTTCAGCTGTTGCAAGAGATCTGACCAGTGCTGCGGTAATAAATGGCCGATCACCCCAACCATCGAACATGTCCTGGCAGTCACGTATTAGCTTGGTTGGGTCGCCACCGACGTCGCTGAACGGCTCACAGAACGGCAAAACGTGAGTCACTCCGGCTTGTGCTACAGCAGCAGCCTGAGGAAGCGAAAATATGGTTGTACAGAAGGTCGGGACACCAGCCTTCTTTAGTTCTGCGAATGCACCAAGAGCGTAGGTCGTAGCTGGGATTTTCAGGATGATCTGATCGGACATTTTCGTGAAAACTTCACCTACGTCGAGCAGCTCTTGAGTTGAATGCCCGTCTATCTCAATTACTACTGGCTTATCGGTAATATCCAGATATCGCTGCGTGAGTTCGGTGATCTGCCCATATTTTTTAACCATCTGGTTAAGTACCACAGTGTTGGTGACAATTCCGGCGGCTCCAGCGTCGAGCCATTCGGGCAGATCTTCCGGGTCGCCAGCTAGCCATATTGCCGGTCCGGTCCCAGTCATCCGGGCGTTTTCAGCTGTGCCGAACAGTGGTTCGGTAAGTTTTGCCGATGTTCCATTTTGGGTAGCCACAGTGATACTCCGTACTCGTCTAAGCTCGAATTGAGCATTGCGATTGGCATTAATTCAGACTTGGTTGTCAGATGACGGAAGTGTACCGCTTGCAGCGCGTGTCGTGTTCAGTTTCAAGAAAAAAATGTGTTGCTATGATGCTGGTATTAAGGTTTAATCTCAGAACAATGTACAACCGTCAATCTTAACGAAAGCATTCTGCTAAACGGGTATTCGACGACTGAACTGTCGTGTAAACCGACTTTCGACTGCTAGGTAAAATCACGTAAACGGCAGGCATTCACTAAGTATTTTGACCGAGAATTATCACCATATATAACGATATTACATACGGCAAGGCATCGCTTAGCACGACGTTTCCTGAAGGCATTTTGCTTGGAACATTGGACGTAACTGACACCGCTGGATTGGAAGATCGAGAGAACACTATTCGAGAGGCAATCGAATAGCGTATAGGTCTCGATAAGATCATTTTGATATTGTCAATCCCGGTGAAACAGTATCGATTGTCGTCCCTGATTCCTTCCGTACAACACAGTGAGTTAAGGACGCTGTTAGAACAGCATTCTCCGATTTGAATGCCGCTGGACAAGATAATCTGACCGTATATCTCTCATACCTGCAGCCGCCTACACCTTTCCGCTCGCGTAAGCCGTAAACGAGTAATAATCGTTAGGCAATCCGAAGAATTAGTCAAAAAGTGCGTCGGCGAGAATTTCTACGACGTGGCGGGATTTGCGTTCGGTATTGAACCCGATCTGCTCACGACATGAAACCCCTGATGTCGCAATTTCTGTAGTCGAATTAGCTTCTCTAATGGCAGGGAATAATCGGTCTTCACCTGCAGCGGTCGCGACATCTATATGCCCTTTTTCGTAGCCGAAAGAACCCGCCATGCCGCAGCAACCAGCTGATATTTCGGTTGCTTCGAATCCGGCAGGAATGTTGAGTGCCTTGACCGAATTTGAAGTTCCGGTGAGTGCCCGCTGGTGACAGTGACCGAAGAATTTAATCTGTTTCTTAGCGTCTGACCAATTGATCTGCTGGCCATCGTCGCCGTTGGTTTTGACGATCAAATCTTCGATAGTCACAACGGATGCTGCAACTGCTTTAGCTTTTTCGTCATTGCCTAGAAGATCTGGCCAATCGTCAGTCATTGCCGACACGCAGCTTGCTTCACAACCAATGATTTTTACGCCTTGCTCTACGTAAGGGTGTAGCAAATCGACGTTGTGTCGAGCGTTGTCACCAGCTTGGTCGAGTAAGCCTTTAGAAATCATTGGACGCCCACAGCACTTGCGCTCGTTCAACACAACAACTTCAAAGCCAAGTGCTTCAAGAACTTGGGTCGCCGACATTCCAATAGTTGGGTGGTTGAAGTTCATGAACGTATCGTGGAACAAAACGATCTTGCCGCGTGAGTTCGTACTCTGCGGTTTGTGCTTCAAAAACCACTTTTGGAAAGTGTTCCGAACTACTTTGGGTGAAGGTCTGGAGCGATCAAATCCTGCGACCTTTTCGAATAACAATCTCACCGGTAGCGAACGAGTAACAGCGTTGGCTATTGGTGCCACGGGTGCCGAAATTGAACTAATTCGATGAATATCGGATACGAGTTTCGAGCTCAACGGAATCTTGCGAGTCTTGTAGTACTGATACAGATATTCGTACTTGATTTTCGCCATGTCGACGTTCGACGGACATTCAGATTTGCACGATTTACAGCCGAGACAAAGATCGAGCACGTCCAACATGTTCTTCGAGTTAAAGCTTTCAGTTGGTAGCGACCCTGAAAGAACTCCCCGCAAAGCGTTCGCACGCCCACGAGTAGTGTGTTTTTCTTCTCGAGTAGCCATGTACGAAGGGCACATAGCACCGGCGTTAACTTTCCTGCATGCGCCCACGCCATTGCACATTTCTACAGCGGCGGCGAAACCACCCTCTTTCTTGAAATCGAGCCGTGTTGTGATCTCAATCGTTCGGTAGGTGTCGCCGAAACGAAGATTCTCTTTAATATCGGGAGTATCGAAGATCTTGCCAGGGTTCATTATCCCTGTTGGATCGAAACTCTTTTTCACTTCACGGAACGCATCAGTGAGTTCTTTACCGAACAGCTTTTCAGTAAAGAAGCCTCGTACGATTCCATCACCGTGCTCACCTGAATATGCACCATCGAATTCTTGAACTAACTCGGCGATATCAGTTGCAATCGCCTCCATTTTCTCCATGCCGTCCCGTGTTTTGATATTGATCAAAGGACGTATGTGGAGGCAACCAACGCTAGCGTGACCGTAGTATCCGGCTTCCGTACCGTGACTCTTCACGATCTCGTCGAATCGTGCGACGTATGCAGGGAGTTTTTCAGGGGAGACTGCTGTGTCTTCCACGAAAGCCAGAGGCTTGGCTGGCCCGTCGATGTTCATTAGCAGACCAAGACCGGCACGCCTGAATTCGGCGACCTGGTTTTGTTCAGCCGCTGTGTAGAGCTTGGTGGTAGCGAATCCGAGTTTCAGCTGATCGAGCTTTTCGACCATGTGATCGAGTCGAGATCGTGTCTCAGCTTCGTCTTCGCCACTGAATTCGACGACCAAAATGTCGGTAGGATCGCCTTGCAGAAATCCGATTGAACGAGAGAATCCGAGCGAGCGTCGGGATTGCTCAATGATGAGCTGCCCAACATGTTCTATAGCTGCAGGCGATTCTTCTAGGATCGCAACGGTTGCTTCCATCGCCTCTATGAGGTTAGAAAAATGAACAACTCCGAATACTTTGTATTTCGGAATTTTTACTAGGTTGAGCTTGGCCGCTGTTACGGCAGCAAGAGTTCCCTCAGAACCGACCATGACTTGAGTTAGGTTCAGCGCTGAAGCGTCTTGAGTACGGTCGATGTTGTATCCGCCGACGCGTCGGAGGATTTTCGGAAATTTGGATTCGACCAAGTTCGCTGCATTAGCAGAAATCTCGGTTACTCCACGATAAATATCGCCTTCAAGACCAGGCTTACGGAGTAGACCTTCGAGGGCAGCGGCATCTCGCATTCCGAAGTTGGTCTGCGTACCGTCGGAGAGGGTGACGTCCATTTCCAGCACGTGGTCGACGGTCTTGCCGTAGATGATCGAATGGGTACCGCAGGAATTGTTACCCATCGCACCACCAATGTTGGCACGACTCGATGTGCTCGGATCGGGAGTGAAGAACAACCCTGAAGGCTTTAATTGACGGTTCAGCTCGTCAATGGTCACACCGGGCTGAGTACGTACCCACTGTTCTTCTTTATTAATCTCGATCACATCGTGCATGTACTTTGAAAAGTCCACTACCACGGCGTGATTCACTGTTTGTCCCGAAAGTCCGGTTCCGCCACCACGGGGTAGAACCGCAACGCCGTTCTTGCCAGCAATTTCTAGAACCGCTTGGACATCGCCGGCATCGCGAGGAATCACAACACCAACCGGCACCATCTGATACATCGAAGCATCAGTGGAATACATCTGCTTCGAGACGTCATCGAATCGAACTTCTCCGGCTATCGTCTTTTTTAGCTCGTTTTCTAGGTCAGCGGACGCGGACGATACTCGTCCGGTGATTGCAGCCTTCGAAAGTGACGAAGTCATGAGGCTATACCGTGTTCCTCAGCTTCCTCATACGGAGCAGGAAACATTTTCGAAAGGATAATCGCAACAGTAAATATTACGGTAATTACTGCGAGAGAAAGGAATGGTGCTTCCATGATCTCTGGAAGGTGGAAACCGAACGTGTGTGCCGCTTCCTCCAATACCATTTTGATTCCGATTAGAACCAGAACGACAGCGAGCCCATACTGCAAGAATCGGAATAATTTCACGAGCCCTGACAAAAGGAAGAATAGCGGTCGTAGTCCGAGCACAGCCATCGCGTTGGATGTCCAAACAATGAACGGATCCTGAGTGATTCCGAAAACCGTTGGTATCGAATCGATGGCAAACACGATGTCCGTGGTTCCCAGCGCAATAATCACAAGCAGGAACGGGGTCGCTGCCTTCGTGCCGTTTGGTAATCGTTTAAAGAAGTTGTGACCGTCGTACTCATCGGTAACGGGCAGAAACTTTCGAACCACTCTAACCACGGGGTTTTGCGCTGGATCGACTTCTGAGTCGCCGACAAAGGCAATCTTGTATCCGGTGTAGATCAAGAACGCCCCTAGAATGAAGAGTACCCATGAGAAAGCTGTTATCAGGCTGATACCCACAGCGATAAATATCGCCCTAGCTATCAGTGCTCCGATAATGCCGAAGAACAGCGCTCGGAGGCGAATATCTCCTGGTAGTCGGAAGTAAGTGAATATGATGAGAAAGACGAATAGATTGTCTACACTCAGCGCCTTTTCGACGACGAATGCGGTGGCATAGTTCACGCCTTGTTCGTAAGTGCCCTGATTGAAAATCCAGAACCCACAAACGGCGGCAACTCCCCACCAAAATGCTGTTAGCCAAGCAGCATTCTTCATACTCACTTCTTTATCGTTTTTTGTGAGGATTAAGAGGTCAAAGATCAGAAGTACAACGAGAGCAACGTTGAAAATCAGCCAGTCGTTAAAGCTCTCAAGCAACAGAGATACGTCTTTCTACGCTTTTTTTGCGTTATTAGGTGCGGGCTCGTCCAAGGCGACTAAATTAGCACAGTGGAATAAGAGTCGGTGAAACTACCTACTTAAGAAGTTTTACTGATCTTGTACACCTGCTCGCCACGAGGAGTCTTTACTTTGACCTCGTCGCCGAGCTTATGACCAAGAATTGCAGATCCGACAGGCGAAACTATTGAAATCTTGCTAGCCAGTGGGTTTGCCTCGTTAGGCTCAACAAGCTGGTACTTGACTGTTTTATCGCTGCTTATTTCTGTCAATTCGATTTTGGAACCTATGTGGACTCGGGTGTCATCCTGACCCTTGGCGTCGAGTATGACAGCCACTTTAAGGGTTGCCTCAAGCTCCATTATCTTACCAATTGTCATTCCCTGAGCTTCGCGGGCTGCTTCAAGTGGAGCGTTTTCACGCACGTCTCCGTCGGCCGCAGCTCGCTGAATGTCTTCAACCAGGTGGACTCGCTCTTCTTGCAATGTTGCAAGTTGCTTGGTCATTTCGTTGTAACCGTTCAGAGTCAAACGAACGCTTCGAGTAGGGTTTTCCAGAACAATGGCTTTACCGGAGGTACGTGACTTACGGAGTCGAAGGTGCTGCGCAAGATTAACCTTGATATGCTCCTTCTTTTTAAGGAAAGTGAGGAAAAGCTTTACTGTGCTGAGTCGCTCGGTGGCGTCACGCGTAGCGGTCTTAGCGCCGAAAATCTCGTTGTACTCGCCTATTTCAGACGGGATTATAGAATCGACCAGACGCTCTGCGCCGATCCAGCGGACGAACTTGGCAATTTCTGGCTGAGCTGCCTTCTTAGAGTCCTGAGGCATCTGTCTTACATATGTCTGAAACGCTTGATTAAGCGACAAAATCGCTAGCTCTTGCTGATTATTTTCCGTTGCTTCAGACTTCGTTGCCATGTTTTGCCTATTTCTGTGAGAACAGTTGAGAGCTGTTTCCCACTGTTGGATGTCAGGAGAACAATTACTTAATGATAGTGACGCATTTTTGAGACCGCAAATAATTCATTGCAAAATTGTTTGACACTTCTACTGTTGCGAACTTAAAATCAATGTTTACCCAACTGTAATTAATTCGGGCTACATCGCCTAAGGGTTTGAAAATTCGGAACCTGAAGGCTTCCTACTACTAATATGCCAAAGCGTACCTATCAACCAAAATCCCGCCGACGCCAGCGCGTCCACGGCTTTCGATCCCGTATGAGTTCTAAGGGGGGGCGTGCGATTCTCGCACGACGTCGCGGCAAGGGAAGGCTACGGCTAACCGTTTAGTAAGCCGAAGCCTGTGTCATTACCCACCAAGCAACGAATCAGGCGACCTGCGGAGTTCCGAAAAGTTTTTTCGCGTGGTCGCCGATCTTCGAATGCTTTCACTAACGTAGTAGTGCTTCCAAACGATCTTCCTTATATAAGGGTTGGTCTGGCGGTAAGTAAGCGCGTGGGTAATGCAGTTGAGAGGAACCTTATGAAGCGTCGCATTCGTAATGCATTAGCGATCATGGATATCTCTGGAGGCTGGGACGTCGTAGTCACTGCGAAGCCCGACTCATCCAAAGTTTCATATGCCAAGATCGACCAATCTATCAAACAATCTATACAGCGAGCCGGTATTCTATTTGCGACTCCTGATTCTCAGGTGAATGTGTAATGCGAAAAGCTTTGCTACTGTTCATCAAGTTCTACAAGTTGGGGATTTCACCTTACTGGCCCGGCCAGTGCCGATACGACCCTACTTGTTCGGTGTTCGCTGCTGATGCAATTCAGACGCATGGAGCAGCTAAGGGGACTTGGCTTGCGACGAAAAGGATTGGTCGGTGTCATCCCGGCCGACCGCGGGGCTACGAGCCCGTCCCTGAAAAAAACGTGAAAAACGTTAATCACGTAACGCAAATATCTAAATAACTACACAAATACTGGGCCGGGTTGCCAATCGGCATTCCTTACTCGGTTCAAAACCTCCGGAGGCCTAAAACGCCACCGTCAATACCCCGCACGATCCGAGTCAAAAAAATCGGATCCGAGCCAACAAATAGAAAACTTAGTAACCACAAACAGCTACCTGCTTTGTTTGCACTCGTTGTTGTTATGATCGCAGCAATTGGTTGTGTAAATGACCTAACGCCTGAAGGCGGGTGGTCGGGACCCGTTGCTGAAGGCGAAAGCCTATTTATCGGCAACGGCGACGGTAATCTCGTAAAGTTCGACACTGAATCTGGCAACCTCGACCAAAACTGGCGTTACCCATCAGGCGATGGCCTAGGTGCGATGTACAGTAACTCAGTTGTTATTGGAGAGAACATTTACAGTGTTGGCTACACCTGCCGTGGCGATAAGTGTGACGGTGAAATATTTGGTCTAAGCCTTGTTAACGGAACTTCAATTTGGGGTCAACGCGGGCTCGAACTGAAGACTAAGCTCGTTGGTGAAATCGGAGTTTCAGGGGATACTCTATATGTAGGTACTACAGGGATTGAAGAAGAAGAAGATGGAGCCGAGGGCTACTTCTACGCTATCGATTCTGCAGCCGAGGCTGCTTCGATAACCAAATGGAGAATACCTCTCGACGCCAACTCATTCAGTGGTGTTGCAGTAGAAGGCTCTACAGCGTTTATCGCTACGATGGCTGGAACTATCTACGCTATAGACATTTCAGATTCCGATGATGCTACTAGTCCTTCAGACCGCATAAAGTGGACCTTCCAAGCTGACGGAGCCGTTGCTGGTCCGATCAATGCTGTAGCTGGAAATATCTACTTCGGCGATTTGTCAAGTAATGCTTACAAGCTCGACTCTACTTCTAGGTCGGCTGCGTCACAGATTTCCGAAGTGAACCCTGGCAACGGTGAGTGGAAATACGAAACAGTCGCATGGGTATGGGCAAAGCCAATCGTTGAAGATGGCACAACCTACATCTCTACTTTAGACGGAACTATTATTGCCGTCGATGATACAAACGGTGCCGAGAAGTGGTCAGCCTCTATCGAGGGTCAGATCGTTTCTGCTCCAACTTTGTTCGACAGAAAACGTGGTGAAACCCGTGAACGTGCACTTGCTGTGCCTTCTGGCGAAAATAACGTTTGGGTCATTTCGGTAATCGATGGACGGGAGCTTGGTGTGTTTGTTACCGATCAGCCGGTCAAATCGACTCCCTTGGTACATAACGATCATCTCTACGTTCACGCATTAAATGGCGATCTCAAGTGGTTCTCAGTCGACGACACTACTCAAAGAGGGTGTGTCGATTTGAAAGGTGGTGGACGATGCGACTAGTCGTTCTCCCTAACTCAATGAACTACGGTACTTGCATCGAAGAGGCCATCTAATGGAAATTTTTGGCTTGCTCTGGCAAGAAATTATTATGCGTCCGATGATCAACATTCTTGCTTTGTTGTATCAGTTGCTGTTTTCGAACTTTGGTCTCAGCATCATCTCCTTTACTGTTCTGATCCGTTTGGTCATGATCCCACTGACTGTGCGACAAACACGCCAAATGAAAAAAATGCAGGGCATTCAGCCAAAACTTAAGGCGATTCAGGAAAAGTACAAAGGCAAAAAAGGCGACGCTCGTCGTCAGATGTCTTCAGAAACCATGGGACTCTACAAGGACGCTGGGGTTAGCCCGGTTGGTTGTCTTGGTCCAATGATTATCCAGATGCCTATTTGGATTGGTTTCTACAGGGCAATTTTGCGAACCATGCCATCGACACCAGAAGGCATGGCGAATTTATCGGATCTGTTCTACGGCTGGAACCCGGCAATTGCTTCGGTTCCTTTTAATAGTCATTTCCTAGGACTGTCCCTTGTGGATCTCGTATCTGCTGCAGCACTACCGTTCAATTACGCATTGCCGGTTTTGGTTGGGGCATCAATGTTCGTCCAGCAGAAGATGACGACGAACCCAAGTACAGACCCACGACAGAAACAGACCAACCAGATGATGCTCTGGATGATGCCGATTATGTTCGGTGCGTTCACGTGGCAGTTCCCTGCTGGACTGGCTGTTTACATTCTGTTCTCAAACATCATCGGAGTATTAATTCAGTACTACGTCGGTGGCAAGCAACCTATTGAACTATTCGGACGATCGTTCCTCGGAACCGATGCAAGTAGGGCGGAACGGGCTGAACAAGTCGCCGCTGAAGCTGCAGGTACGAAGAAGGCACCGACAACAGATGCGGAGGAGTCAGACGAAGATGACCAGAGCACGAAAGTACTCGGGAAAAACAGTGGACGAAGCGACCGAAATCGCACTCGCCGAACTGGACGCCGAACTCGAAGACGTAGAAATAAGGGTAGTTAGCACTGGGAGGTCGGGAATTCTAGGCTTCGGTGGTGAACCCGCTGAGATAGAAATTTCACTTCTCAGTGAAGGCGATTCGCCCTTCGACGACGACTTCGGAGATGAAGTAGACGATTCTCAGGAATCTTCTGAAGAACCTGCGAGCCCTGAATCTGAAGAAAAAATCTCCCGATCACGTAACCGTAGTCGTAATCGCAAACGCGGTCGTGGACGCGGGAGAAATGGCCGAGGTGATGAAGTGCAACAGTCTGATGCCCCTGAGGTACCAACTGCTAAGACTGATTCTGCCCCTGGTGAAGAGAAGCCTGGACAAAGTGATGGCGAATCTTCAGCTCGAGGACGTCGAAACGGTCGTCAAGGCAACCTTGGACGATCTAACGATTCAAGCGAATCCAATAATCTTGAGGAAAGAGCGGCTCGTACCGAGCGGTCTCCACGTCCGGAACGCAACGAAAATTCTCAGCCAATTATTCGGGAAAAAGATGAAAAGGCTGAAAAGCTCGTATCTGAACTTATCGATTACTTCCTCGGAGCAATGGGCGTTGTAGCTGAAACCTACATACGTGAAGATGATGAAGAAGGCTCTATGACTTTCGAAATCGAAGGTCAAGACGCTGGATTGCTGATCGGTCGACGTGGCGAAACGCTTGAGGCGCTTCAGTTCCTCATTAGAACGGTTACCAATCGTCAGCTCGGTCGCAAAGCCTACGTTGTTATCGACATTGAAGACTACCGAGAACGCCGGGTTCAGATGCTGGGAAGACTCGCACGTCGAACTGCAGGTAGAGTTGGGTCAAGCGGTAATGAAGATAGCCTAGAACCAATGTCACCAGCTGAACGTCGAATCGTTCACATGGCGCTTGCAGGTCACCCTGAAGTTCGTACTGAATCTGAAGGTGAAGGCAATCAGCGACGGGTAGTAATTTTCCCCAACGACTAAGTTAGGATAACTACTTTTTCTGAGAGAAATTAGAAACGCTTGAGTTTCGAATATGGTGGCTCAGACGTTTTGGTCTTCTCAAATAAAATTTATCTCACAGTGAGTAAACTCGAGTGAGTGTGGCATCGAATCCCCGATTAGTTGCTCGCGTGAATGCTTCGAGTAACCGAACCGAAACGAACAATGATCCCTGCCCCAAACTTCATAGCACTTGGTCACCTTTCTTTCGACGTCAACGTTGTCGACAATGGACCTCCTTCTAGTCACATTCCGGGCGGAGCTGCCGCATATGCCGGTCTAACTGCCCAGAAACACGATCTTTCGACGGGTGTGATTAGCTCTGTTGGTGATGACTACCCGGTAAACCTCATTCTCGATGGCATTGACGTTAGAGTCGTCGAAAGCGAACACACCGCTAGCTTTGCCAACTACTACGAGAATGGCGATCGAACTCAGGTGCTTATAGCGTCAGGCACTCGAATTTCTCAGGTGGCAGTACCTATTGACTGGACTACGCCAGATATTTTGTTTGTTGCCCCACTGCTTCACGAAATACCAACTGACTGCGTCAACTGGTTTGAACCAAAGCTGTCATGCCTTGTGCCTTCAGGTTGGCTACGGCGTTGGGGGCATGACGGAGCAATTTCTCATGCCGACATGCTTCCGCCGTTTAGAGGAAAGAAGTGGGATGTGATAGCGGTATCTGAATCGGAAATAGAGTCTCTTCCTGAACAACAATTATTCGATCTCGCCGAAACTATTTGTGTGACTAAAGGCGAGAACGGTTCACGAATTTGGCAAAGCGGCGAATGGACTAGTATTCCTGTGATAGCGGCTGAACCAGTCGATTTCACTGGCGCAGGCGACATTTTTGCGACTACGTTCGTGATTGCCTCGAGCGAAGGCAAAGGAATCGAAGAGGCGGGTGTGTACGCTGCGACCGCTTCGGCGATATCGATTGAATCGACGGGTCTTACAGGTTGCCCTTCTCGGGCACAGATCGAAGCCCGTTTGGGCTAACCAACTCTACCCAAGCTAGGCCGCTTCGAGAGCTTCCAATGCTGCGTCTTTATCAAGTACCCCGCCAGATTGACGCCAAATAACTTCACCGTCTCTGCCAATCACGACGAATGTTGGCGTGAGGTACGCACGGTAATCACGTATTAGTTGAGACGCCAAATTGTCCTGAACATTAAGTTTGATGATTTGTACGTCTTTGTCCATCTCACCTTCGAGACTTTTGACGATTGGCTGTGATATTAGGCAAGCCGTACACGAGTTTGAGAAGAACTCTACGAACACTGGACCACCTGATGCGATGATCGTGTGTGCTTCGACTTCACTGGCCACGGTGCTGCTGCCGGGACGAAGGATAAACACGGCACTAATAGCCACGATTGCAGCGACCACGTAGACCGGAATCTGCTTGCGCTTGCCTTTGATAGGAAGCATCGCTATCAGCAAAACGATGATACCGGGGATAGTGATGAATGCTGAGTAATGATTGAAAAATTCGATCAATTGAGTTTCTCAAAGGACGTGTTCTAATTACTTGTTCAGGTAGTGATACGCAGAGTTAGATTCACCAGATGTAAAACCGAAGCGGAAGATCTGAGGCAAATGGATCAAGTTTGGGATATTGACGCTTCGTCGCAACCCTTTCAATAACAACACTGTGGTAGCTACTCCTGAGTAGGACCGTTTAGCAAGGTGCCGAGGGAGTAGTCGTTCTCGACCTTGCCGTCTACCTCTAGCCGATGAGTGCTGAGAGTTACGTGATTGTGATCGCAAGTCGCTAAGATTTGCTCGAATCGCTCCGAAGAAGTATTCCCAAACAAGATCAGCACCGGCAATACGTGCCGACGATCAGCTTTGAAAATCGCAGCCTGGTACCAGAGCGCTTGCCGTAGACCCTCCGACCACGAATCGGCGCGTTCGATCTCAATTACGTGTGTCGGGAATTTTGCGCTGTAGCCAACTAATAGATCGGCACGTTCCTTGCCGGTCCACATCTGCGCCTGTTCAATGGCGTTGATCCCGGCGAGTCGGAAAATACGGGTGACTTCTTCCTGAATCTCAGCTTCAGCTTTTTTCGGAATTCCCTGAGCTGCGTCGAATCCTTTCATAATTCCGTCTTTCAGCGTGGCGTGCGAAAGATTGAACTGAGATTCCCATGCTGAGTAGAGTGCTGACTTACGAGAATTGCTCAGTTGCGACCAGCCTGACGCTTCAGCTTCTTTGTGAACCGTGGAAACTACGGATGTACGTTCGTCGCTGGAAAGTTCTGTCAGCGTGCGGGTCATTTGAACATTGCGCCTTTGCCATCGATTTCGATATGACGCCCCGACTTACCAGATTTCTTTAGGACTGGCGCCTTGAATTTCGTACCTGATGCATGAGCTTCCAAACGTTGCTTGGCTAACTCGAGGTAATCAGACGATACGTCATACCCAACAAAATGACGATTATTCTTAAGGGCTGCGAGTGCCGTGGAGCCAGTTCCCATGAAAGGGTCTAATACGATTTCGCCGGAGAATGTGTACAGCTGGATGGCTCGGCGAGGAAGTTCCTCAGGGAACGGAGCTGGATGCCCGACTTGCTTTGCCGACTGCGGTGCGAATTCCCAAACGCTCTTGGTGAACTCAAGGAATTCGTCACGGGTAATCGTTGGCTCTCTGCCTTCGACTTTTTTCCTGCCGAATGGCGGCTTTTGAAATACGAGTATGTACTCGTGAGTATCACGAAGCGTTGGGTTCGAAGGGGACATCCAACTACCCCATGCTGTTGATGATCCGGCTCCTGCCGACTTGTTCCAGATAACTTCGCCACGCATGTGGAAGCCGGCTGCTGCTGCCTGTTCGATGATGTAGGCGTGAATCGGTATGTACGGCTTGCGACCCAAGTTTGCGACGTTGACCAACGCACGTCCGCCATCGACGAGCACTCGGAACGTTTCATGCATCACGTTCGCGATCAACTGCATGTATTGCTCGTGGGTGAGATCGTCGTCGTAGTCTTTTCCGACGTTGTAGGGCGGCGAGGTGACCATGAGGTGAATTGATCGATCAGGCAGTTCCGCCATTTGTTCGCTGGACCCGTTAATAAACGAGTCCAGCACGGATGCAGGGATAGATTGTTCGGGCTCTGGTTTTTTGTCCAGACTTTCCCGGTCTTTTGGCTGCAAAGCGCGCGCATAGTACCCGGACGAATCATGGCTGAATCTTCCGTTTGTCCCGAAGGATGAGGTACTTGTAGGGCGCTGTTTGGGAGTAGCTTTTGAACGACGTGTCATCTTGTGAATAAGGATGCTAGCAGTTGTCGCGCGCGAGCGCGAATCTAAGTTGCACTAAAGGTCAGGAATTCGAACCGATTACTTAGTAGCCTGGTCAAGAATGCTGATTAGGTCGACGGCTTTCTTGTCGCCTTCCTTGCCCTTGGCGGTGATGCCTTCGTCGAACATCTGAATACAGAACGGGCACGACACGGCGAGCGTATCGGCATCGGTTTCGAGGAACTGATCGGTGCGCATGTGGTTCACGCGTTCGCCCTCTTCCTCCATCCACATCCGACCGCCACCAGCACCGCAACAGAACGATTGTTCCTGATTGAGTTCCATCTCGACGAATTCAAGGCCCGGTATCGAACTTATGATTTCACGAGGTGCGCCGAACTCACCGTTATGACGCCCGAGGTAGCAGGAGTCGTGGTACGTAACCGTTCCGATCTTGCCAATGCCAGCTTCGATTGGCTTCAGCTTGCCTTCTTTAAGAAGCTCGCCAACGAACGCTGTGTAGTGGATGACCTCGTAGTTCCCGCCCAGCTGCGGGTACTCGTTCTTCATCGTGTTGAAGCAGTGCGGGCAGGTAGTTATGATTTTTTTAACGTCGTACTGCGTGAACGTTTTGATATTCGTTTCGGCCTGCATCTGGAACAGATACTCATTGCCGAGCCGTCGAGCCGGATCGCCTGTGCAGGTTTCTTCTTCACCAAGCACCGCAAAGTCGATTCCAGCTTTATGTAGAACGGAAGCCATCGAGCGAGTCGTATCGACTCCTCGTTGAACGAGCGCACCTGAGCAACCGACCCAGAAGAGAACTTCCGATTCTGGCTTCTCGGCGAGAGTAGGAATATCCAGACCTTCCATCCACGATGTGCGGGTGAGCGTCGTACCTCGCCAGGGGTGACCACGTTGCTCAATTGATTGCAATGCTGATTGTGCGGAATCGGGAGTGCTTGCCTCTTCGAGCGTGAGGAACCGGCGCATATCGACGATCGAATCGACGGGATTGATCTCGACAGGGCATGCGTCGAGACAGGCAGCACAAGTTAGGCAACTCCAAAGGACTTCATCGCCAATCACATCGTGAACCATCGAGGTTGCTGATTCTGGTGGGGTCTCTCCTTCTGGCGTACCCATTAACACTGGAGCACGCTCTTCCATGTACCCGCGCATGCCTTGAATTAGAGCACGTGGAGAAAGAGGTTTGCCGGAAGCCCATGCAGGACATGCGTCCTGACACCTTCCGCAATTAGTGCAAGCGTCGAAACTTAGTGCCTGAGTCCACGGGAGATCAGGAAGGTCTTTCGTTCCAAAGGTTTCGAGAGTTTCGAAATCGCCCATTGGCTTTAGAGCGCCGCGAGGTCGGAGCGATCGGTAGTACCAGTTCATCGGACTAACGATCATGTGGGTGAAACGACTGAATCTCGCCGATGCGTAGATGATTGCCGATACGAATATGCCGGCGTGAACCCACCACGTAGCTGCGTGGGTGGCTTCTAGGGATCCAGATGAGAATCCGACACCCATGAGTGCTTTAGCGAATACCCAGCCGATTGGCGACCAGCCAGCTACCGAAGGGGCGTGGTAAATGGAAGCTGGATTTAGCTCGGTTGCCCCAATGCGTAATCCTTCAATGAGGAAGCCGCTGAGCAGCAAGCCAAACAGGAAGCTGAGAACAATGCCGTCGTCGAGTGCGGTGTTGAGACGTCCCGGTCGAATCACATATCTTCGCCATGCAGCCATCGATAGTCCGACTGCTGCTAGTCCACCGCCGAATACGTCCCAAATGAATCCAAGCTGAACTCGGATGTGCGCTGTAGGCCACGTCCAATTCAGATATTTGTCAGCGTTGAATTCGAGAGCGGCGATTGTTGTCGCTATCAGCAAAATGCTGAAGCCCCAGAAAATAGCGAAGTGCATTATTCCGGGGTAGAGACTGCGTTTACTAACGAACTGTTTATGTGCAAACAGACCGACTGTAAGTAACGACAGGAATGCTTTCCAGCGTTCGGAAGTTGGACCGAGGTCGACATCGGCACTCGCCGTGTGCCACATGCGCCATCGACGTCGAAGTGCGTATGCGATAGATGCGATAGCGATTGGGGCGATGAGGTAGACCAGCGCACCCGTGAATGGGTAGCCAATGTTCCAAAATTCAGTACGACCGGCGAATTCAGGCATTCTCTAACTTCGTTCCCAAGTTGCTGACCCGATCTACGGTTGGAATCGGGAATGACGGCAGTTTACAAATTGCCGCTGTCTGTGTCGTGCACAATATCGCATCAATCGTAGTTATTGGAGCGATCATTCAAATCTCGTTAATTTACGAGGCGAGTCCACATCAATACTGAAGAACCAGTGATCAGCCATAAGAAGATGTTGATTAATAGTGGTTTGTCACGAATCAGAATTTCTTCTGGTGATTCGCCGACGCCCCTCACATGAAGCAAATATAGATATCGCAACACGCCATAAGCCACGAACGGAATGGTGAGCATCATCGACTGATCGCTCGGAACGTTGGCTTCCGCTACGCCGGTGCTGAATGTGTAGAGGGTGTACGAGATGAGGGTGGCGGTTGCGACAACGTTGATGAGGCTATCGAGTAACGGGAGAGTGTATTCGCTAAGAATCGATCGCTGTGCGCCCGAGTTATCGCCAACCGTTTGAAGTTCATTGCGTCGTTTTACAAGAGCGATGAACAGTGCTCCTAATGCCGTTACAACGTACAGCCACGGCGAAATCGTTAGATCAAGTTCAGTTTGGCCGGATACAGGATTTATTATTGCGTGGTCGATTGCGATTGAACCGGCGACGGCACGTAGGACGAATCCTGAAGCCACTGTCATAACGTCGAGTAGAACGATGTTCTTTAGCCACCAGCTATACACAACATTGATCGCCAAGTACGCAACTGCAGTGATGACCATTGGAATCGATATAAATGATGCGGCTGTAACCGCACCAGTTATCATTACTAAGGAGATACCTATCGCCCAGGGGATGGAAATTTTTCCAGCGGCTATCGGGCGTAAGCGTTTTTTAGGGTGGGCACGGTCTTTCTCTGCGTCTACGGAGTCATTTATGAAGTAAACGGCTGATGAGAGCAGTACGAAAATTGCGAGTGCTGCAACTGCCCGACCGATGATTGCGGACATTCCTGATATATCGTCGCTGGAGTACCAAATGTTTACAGTGAAGAAGAGCGGGACCAGAACGAGACCGTTCTTGATCATCTGACGAGGGCGCGATTCCTTGATGATTGTTCTTATGCTTGGAATACGTGCTGTCTGAATTGTGACTTCCTGTTCTGCTGCCATATAAGCGATGATATGTGTAATAAGAATTTGGGGTCAATTTGATCCACCCACGTCTATTACCAATATTTATGCCAACACAGTCAAAAATGCGCCTCGACAAGCTCCTCGTAGAGAAGGGTTTGGCGCCCGATGTTAAAGAAGCCGCGGCATTGGTAATGGCGGGCAAAGTAACGCTTACCCAAGAACGGCGATCGCCAACGCCCGGAATGCAGGTGCGATCCGACATCGCTGTCGAAGTGGCACCAGCGAAGCGATTCGTGTCACGCGGTGGTGACAAGCTCGCAAGAGCGCTCGAAGTTTTCGACTTCGACGTTCAAGGGCTTGTGTGTCTCGACGTTGGTGCTTCAACAGGCGGGTTCACCGATTGCCTTCTTCAGGCAGGAGCGAGCCGCGTCTACGCGGTCGATACCGGGCGAGGGCAGCTTCACCAGAAACTTCGCAGCGACGATCGTGTCGTGAGCATGGAGCGAACTAACTTGATCGATGGCACCGGATTGCCAGAAAAGGTCGGCCTCGTTGTAGCCGATGTTTCGTTCACATCGCTAAGTGCCGTATTGCCAACGGTACTTGATGAATTGATCGATGGTGGTGATGCGATAGTGCTTCTAAAACCACAGTTCGAAGCGAAGAGAAATGAAGTGCCGCGCGGTGGCGTTGTGATCGATCCTGCCACTCATGCCGCAGTAATCGGTCGATTTGTGAAGTGGGCGGGTGATTCAAAACTTAGGATTTTGAACATCGTAAGTTCGGGGATACTCGGAGATAAGGGAAACCGGGAGTTTCTACTGCATCTTCAACTTCCCAGCAATACTGTGGAATAAACGAGCCTCTTGCAGCATCGTTCGCGTTGACCGGGCAAGTTCGGGCAAGTTAAAATTGGTAACTCACTCGCCGTCTCACCTTGGAGCTATTCGGCGATCCTGATTCTTGCGGTGCAATCGAGCATTTCAAGAAATTGAGCGGACCGATCTAAAACATTTACATCTGTGTTAGGCACTTCAGGCCCGATCATCCCATATTCTGACGACAAGCCGCATGAAGAATGCGGCATCGTTGGTGCTTTCGTACCCGGTGAAAGCGTCGCTCGAACGGCGTTCTTCGGACTATTTGCATTACAGCACCGTGGTCAGGAAAGCGCCGGAATCGCCACATCCGAAGGCGACAAGATTCATCTCAAAGCTAAGATGGGGCTTGTTTCTCAGGTCTTCCGAGAAGAAACGCTTGCTACTCTGCCCGGCCACGTAGGCATTGGGCACACCCGTTATTCAACTATGGGTGGAAGCAAGGAATACAACGCTCAACCGCTGATAGCAGATGGGCAGCGAGGTCAAATCGCTGTTGGGCACAACGGTAACGTCATAAACGCCCCTGAACTACGGGTCGAAATGTCAGAAGAGTTCGGCTCGAATTTTGAAAAGACTTCAGATACTGAAGTTATCGCCGAACTATATGCAAAAGCTCCCGGCCGAGACTGGTTCGAGGTTTCTGCGTACGCCATGCGTCGCCTCAAAGGCGCTTACTCACTGGTGATTATGACCAAAGACCAGTTGATCGCCGTTCGCGATCCGCTTGGTATTCGCCCGCTCTGTCTCGGAACGCTCAATGGCGGTTACGTCGTTGCATCCGAAACAGCAGCACTCGACAACCTCGGTGCCGACTTCGTTCGTGAGCTGGAAAACGGCGAAACGCTCGTAATCGACAAAAACGGTATTCAGTCGAAGATCTGGTCTGGTGCGCGAGAGACGCACGCAATGTGCGTATTCGAGCAAATATATTTCGCCCGACCCGACAGTATTCTCAACGGTGAACTTGCTTACGAAACCCGTCAGCGTTTAGGTGCTGAAGTTTTCCGAGAGCATCCGGTTGATGCCGATATCGTTGTTGGTATTCCCGACTCTTCAACACCTCACGCAGTTGGATTAGCTGCTGCAGCGAAGATTCCTTATACCGAAGCTATTATTCGTAACCGCTACGTTGGTCGTACGTTCATTCAGCCCGATCAACGTTCGCGTGCACAGGGTGTTCAAACGAAGTTCAACCCAATGCGCCAGGTAATTGAGGGTAAGCGACTTTTGGTTGTTGACGACTCGATTGTTCGCAGCAC
>Ga0302118_10000274_pt1 | contig 23721 bp, 16 predicted proteins | sample AG5_331_MG_FD_203126 | JGI IMG/M metagenome (GOLD analysis project Ga0302118, IMG submission 203126) | Marine microbial communities from Western Arctic Ocean, Canada - AG5_33.1 | ecosystem: Environmental > Aquatic > Marine > Oceanic | place: Canada: Western Arctic Ocean | collected 2017-10-01 | reverse complement strand
CTATGTTCTGTACTGGATCAATCCAGAACCAAGAACCGGCAATTCCCCACCACCAATGCGTACCTTCAGGGACTCCGTTGAATGCATCTGAATCGCTCACTACAGCAAAGTCGACTCCGAATACATTACCAGGGTAGATGTTGGCAATATTGTCGATACCCTCTGGAAGGAGGTTACTTCGCATAATCGCTATAGCATCTTCAGACAAGATTCGCACGCCATCCAACTCCCCCTTATTCAAATGCATCTGCGCAAACTTCATATAGTCGCTAGCGGTTGAGGTTAGCCCTCCTCCACCGGAGAAAAATTCCGGCTTGCTGAGAAACTGCCCCGTATCTGTCCGAGTAAGACCACCTGTCGCAGCTTGGTTGTATTGTCTCGCGAGACGATGAGCTTTATCAGCTGGCACAAAGAAGCCTGTGTCAATCATGCGCAATGGTTCGAAAATTCTCTGTTCTAGAAATACATCGAAAGTCTGACCTGACAAGACCTCGACGAGATAGCCCTGCACATCAACGGAATAGCTGTATTCCCACTGCGAGCCCGGTTGATATCCCAGAGGTAACTCTCCAAGGCTGTCTATCTGGTCCGCCAATGAAATATCGGGCCTCATGATGCCTGCAGCAATCATGGCTTGGGCCACTGGTCCGCTCGATAGTGGCGGAACATACATGATGCCGCCGGTATGAGTCATCAGCTCCTGGACAGTCATCTCGTGATTCGCCGCTTCGGTCAGCATGCTGCCCTCTGCATCGGATTCCGTGAAAACCTGCACATCGGCAAGTTCAGGAATGTATTTGGATACGGGATCGCTCAATTCAAACTTGCCTTCATCATGGAGAATCATCAGAGCAGTGCCGGTGATCGGCTTAGTCATGGAGAAGATGCGGAAGATTGTATCCATAGCCATGGGCACTTGGTCTTCCACGTTCTGATGTCCGAAAGTTTTGTTCATCTGTAGTTCACCATCTTGGGCAATCATTAGGACTGCTCCGGATAGTCGCTCTTCATCTACTCGGGATTGCATGTCCGCTGCGATGGCATCCAAGCGCGACTGGTCTATGTCTGCACTGCTTAATGACACACTAAATAGAAAAAAGAACCCGCTGAGCATTGTCGCCCAGTCTTTGTTTAATAGTTGTCGCATAACTTTACACCTCCACCAAAATAAAAATATTGAATCTGAATTTTAGTATCGAATTTTAATACATCATCCAGCGCATCTAAATTTTTTCGCCAACCTGCGCGACTTACCTGTCTCTATTAATCGGGCAGGCTATAGGCAATTACATAACCGCCTGGCACATCACCGGTTTCAACATCATCGTCAACTGCCGCCTCGAGTTGCAGCGCGCCACCGCCGTTAGCCACGGTAACGATAACATATTGCTTGCCTGTAGTCGGGCTCACATAACTCATGGGGGTCGCTGTCGACGATCCGGGAAGGCTGTCAGTCCAGACCTCTTCTCCAGTGAATACATCTAGAGCACGAGCGGTACTATCAACAACACCGGCATTAAAGATCAAACCACCGCCAGTGACGATTGAACCCGCGTTATAGAACATACCCATGGGCAGAGGCAATCTACTGGGAATGCCCAGCGGACCCTGCTCCTTAGCAGTACCCAGCGGTCGTCGCCATAGTAGTTCCTGCGACGCGAGATCAACTACGGCCATCTCGCCATAGGGAGGCTCAATGCAAGGTGCAAATAAGGGTGAGAGAAAAAAGAAAGAATAGACCGCATAGGGAGTACCAGACTGCGCTCCTCCAATACCGTACCCTTCATTTTCCCTAACATCTTCTCTAGGAATAAGGCGTACTACCGAGGGGTTGTTCATGGTGTTGACTACCATCAGATGATTCAACTCATCCACAGCAACACTGCCCCAATTCATTCCGCCAGCAACACCTGGATAGTATAGCGAACCATGGCCTGTAGTCGGCGGTGTGAGAGGACCCTCATAGCGCATCCGCTTGAATTGCAGTCTACAAGCGGCCTGATCGAACGGTGTGATGCCCCACATGTCCGCTTCGGTTAGGCGCTGGTCGGCGAAGGAAGGCATGCCCACTGAAAACGGCTGCGTAGCAACTGTGAAGTCTTCGGGAATGTCTGTCTGTGGTGTAGGCAGCTCTGCCACCTCAGCGATTGGTTCTCCAGTCTCTCTGTCGAGAAGAAATATTTCTGCACGCTTGGTCGGTACTACAACGGCCTTACGTATAACACCATCAACCGGAATATCTACCAGCGTGGGCTGTGCTGGAACATCATAATCCCAGATATCGTGATGTGTAGTTTGAAAGCTCCACCTAACTCGACCCGTTCGCGCATCGAGTGCAATTATGGAGCTCGCATATTTCTCCATAGCTTCGCTTCGATGCCCGCCGAAATAATCTGGAGTGGCATTGCCCGTTGGCACATAGATAAGACCCAGCTCTTCGTCGGCACTAGTCAGGCTCCACACATTCGGCGTGCCGCGCGTATAGTTCTCGCCCGGTGCCGGTAAACCAGTTCTATCTTCACGCCCCATGTCCCAGGCCCAAACCAATTCGCCTGTCATAGGATTGAATCCACGTACTACACCCGATGGCTCTTCTGTCATCTGATTATCGAGCACCCAACCACCTAGCACTAATACGTCATTGGCTATAGTTGGTGGTGAAGTCACGAAATAGAATCCCGGCACGACTTCGCCCATGCCGCTAAGCAGACTGATCTCACCATTAACGCCGAAGCCGCTGCAGGGAATTCCTGTGTTCTTATCAACAGCAATCAAACGAGCATCGGTAGTCGCAGTAAGAATACGTTCAGCACACTCGTCGGCAGGGTTAGCCTCTGGACTGTCGTAGTAAGTCACTCCACGGCAAGTATCCCAGAAGCCAATCTTCGGCGACTGCAGGTCGGGATCGAACCGCCAGCGCTCTTCGCCAGTGTCCGGGTCCAGGGCCAGGATTATGTTCTGCCCCGTGCACATATACAGACCGTCATCGATCTGAATCGGCGTGCCTTTGAATGCGCCGGGCACACCCGTACGAATTTCCCACGCCCTTTCCAATTGATCTATGTTCTCAAGACTTATCTGATCGGTTGCGGCATAGCGAGTGCCCGTTTTAGAGGAGCCATAATTAGACCAATCTCCTGTCGCATTATTTACCTGTCCAGTGCCGGCTGCACTGGGCGTGCCAACCTCAAAGCCCGTAGTGAAAAACAAGGCGACGACTAGCAGCGCCAGACCTCCTAGCGTGGCCTGAGTTGATCGTTGCTGGAACAAGGGAGCAGGCGTCGATTGCAATAATCCTCTGCGGACTCGAGGTAGAACAAACCAAAGACCCAGTACGCTGAACATAGCGACACGCGGCATTAATGCCCAGGCATCCAAGCCGGATTCGTAAAGTGCCCACAGATAGGTAAAAAGCAGGAATGCTCCGTAGAGCTGCGCACCTCGTACATCTCCTCGGAATAGAAAAACGGCACAGCCTAACAGCACAACACCCGCAAAGGCATAGTAGAGCGAACCGCCAGCTGCCAATAGCAAGACTCCCATCCACAACAAGAGAGCGCCTGTGAGGCCAATGACTATGGCAAGAAAACGAGGTTTGGGATATTGCGAGGAATTATTCAAGGTGTCTCCTACGGGCACTATTAATAGTACAAGGTCTACATTACGGGTCTGGGCTGTCTCTTATGCGTAATTCCACCGCACAAAAGGTAACAGCCATTGATTCTACCTAATTAACTGACTGATTCAATTAGTGGAGCGATAGCCAGCCAAGCTATAGCTGATTTTGGTGATGGTTACTCGACGTCTCTTACAGGGCTTCCTTCCCGCTGCCGGCTTTGCCAATCCTTGGGCACTTTGATAGGGACCGTGGCGGCTAGCAGCGGATCAACGCTCAGGATCACATCAGCAATTTTCTCTGCCACCATGATTACCGGCGCGTTGATATTGCCATTGGGTAGGCTGGGAAATACCGAGGCATCCACTACTCTCAAATTATTCAATCCATGCACACGGCAGTGGTTATCCACCACCGCTAAGGGGTCGCCAGCCTCTCCCATCTTGCAGGTGCCGGCTGGGTGATACGCACTCTCAATATTCTGTTTAACCCAAGCATCTATCTGAGCATCACTGCTAACGTTAAGACCTGGCTGGATCTCTTCACCGCGATAGGGATCCATGGCAGGTTGCTGCATGATTTCCCGAGTTAAGCGAATGCACTGCCGCCAGGCTTCGATGTCTTCATCAGCTTGATAATAATTGAAGAGAATACTCGGAGCTTCTGTGGCATCGGCTGATTTTATTCTCACGCAGCCTCGGCTCTTGGGCTTGTTTGGACCAACGTGCACTTGGAAGCCGTGCCCAGGGATGGAGGGCGTGCCGTCATAGCGCATCGCAGCAGGCAAGAAGTGATACTGAATATCCGGCGATTTCAAGCCACTCTTCGACCGAATGAATGCGCAAGATTCGAAATGATTACTTGCGCCGAGGCCGTCCTTAAACAGAAGCCACCTGGCACCTATTAACGCCTTGCTGATTAGGCCCAGCTTGCTGTTTAGGCTTACAGGCTGCTTGCAATGAAATTGAAAATATACTTCAAGATGGTCTTGTAGATTTTCTCCAACACCGGACAACCTATGCACTGACTCTACACCTGCCCTATCTAGAACCTCTTCGCTGCCGACACCAGAACGTTGCAGCAGCATGGGTGAGGCGATTGCACCTGCTGTCAGAATCACCTCCCGTGTTGCCCGGATAGACCTTGTGCCTTTCCCCGTGTCTACAGATATACCCGTAGCGCGCTTTCCATCAAATTCGACACGATGCACCAAGGCATTAGTGATAACTTTGAGATTCGATCGATGCATGACGGGTTTCAAATAGGCCCGCGCCGTAGATTCCCTTACGCCGCCTCGCACCGTCATGTGCATTGGACCAAAGCCTTCTTGATACTCTGAATTGTAATCTTTAGTTTCGGGATAGCCGGCCTCTACACCGGCATCGATGAAGCTGCGGTATAAGGGATTCATGCGCATGTCGTTGCCACCACACACGCCGAGGGGACCGTCTCCTCCGCGATAGGTATCACCCCCTCCAATCCATGATTCGGCACGCTTGAAGTAAGGCAGGCAGTCTAGATAACCCCAGCCTTTCGCTCCTAGTGTTTCCCACTCTTCAAAGTCGTGAGCGTTGCCCCGCACATAGACCATGCCGTTTATTGTTGAGGTACCTCCTAGGCCCTTCCCCCTAGGACAAGAAATTCGCCTGCCGTCCAAACCCGGTTCTGGGTCGGAGTGATAACCCCAATTGAACCTGTCCATCGCCATGGGATAGGACAGGGCCGTGGGCATTTGTACGAAGATGTTTCGATCTCTGCCGCCTGCTTCCAGAAGTAGCACGCTATTGCTGGAATTCGCTGAAATCCGATTCGCCAATACGCAGCCCGCGGATCCCGCACCCACTATTATATAATCAAATTCGTCCATACTTTTTGTGTTACCCGTTTGCTGGTTCGACCAGCATCTGTCTGCGAAGAATAATCAAAACCGTGATGGCCAAGTAGAGCCCTATGACCACTAAGCCAATCCACTCAATCTGCAGCGGTGTAAATTGGTAAAAGAGAATTAGGCTGTATAACAACAGCCAATGCACGCCGATGTATTTCAATTTGCCGAGGCGATCGACCGTTAACTGAAGATTGTCGGTGTACAGCCTCGTTAATGAGTCTAGGGAGTTCACAACAAAAATAATCCCTACCAGCACCATGAAGCCATTCATGAAACCCGAAATATCCAAGCCCTGCTCATAGACCCCAAACAATACTGAAAACCATAGAGAGATTGGGATGGATGGTATCAGCAAGAGCGCGAGAAGAAGTTGCCAAGTTCGCAGCCCGTCGACGAAACGCGAAACGAACTGCCCAATCATGATGCTCCAGGCAAACCACCAGAACAGGTAGAATGCGTGATAGTCGGAGAAAGGCAGGACGAAGCGATGAATATTCGCGAAGTAATCACCGATCTGGAAAAGATTTGTAGCCAAGCCGCTTAACCCTAACCCTCCGAACGCCCACATCACTGCAATGAGCGCAAAGAACAACCAAGTAGAAGACAAACTTAGAATCTTCACATAGCGAATATCGGTGCTGGAAAAAACAGCTGCTAGCACTACGAGAGCAACCAGTGAAAACCGGAAAAATGGCGTGATGCCTTCCACATAGTCCGGCAAATATTGTAAGAACAAGAATCCACTGAACGCACAGGTGGCTATAATTATAATGTTGTTGACGAGCTTCACCCACGGTATCTCAAAGATCTTCACGCGCGGTTCGATAATGCAGAAATAACATGTGGTCACGAAATAGAAGACCCAGATCAGGAATCCCCAGAAGCCGAACTCGATAGCGAGTGGGTTGGTGAAACCGTAGGCTGCCTCAGCTTTATAAATTGGAAACTCGGTCAGCGGAAACATGATCAAGCCAACATCAAGCCCGGAGGTAAATAGTATTGAAAAGAACGCGAAAAAACGCGTAGGCATTTGCCCTACTAGGATTAGGTTTCCCCAGCGCAATACCAATATTAGAGAAGCGGCCAGCACGGCAAGGATTGCACAGGAGAGGATAGTCTGCATCATTGGCCAGACCTTAGAGAGTGGATAGTTAGGGACATCGTCACCGAGTCTAACAGACGCGTACGCGTTATTGGGTTCAAAGTAGAGATGTAGTAGTTTTCAGAAGGCTCGAATAAAAAAGGAAGCATTGTGAACCCGGCTGAGGCCTCCCAATACTTCCTTTTTCTAACAGCAGCTCAGGCTGCGAGTATTTTCCGCTAACTATCCGACTTAATCAGGCAAGGCCATGACAACCAACTCCGCAGGATTTCCTGCGCCGCCCATAAACATTGCAATGTATTGTTTCCCCTCGTGCTCATAGGTAAATGGCAAGCCGGTCTGATTAAACGGCAAGTCAATCTCGGCAACAATATCACCCGTTTCCTTATTGATAGCTCGGAAGATCGGACTAGCTCCGGCCGCTCCAGTACCCTCAGCTTGAAACAACAGGCTCTTAGTCACAAAGATACCCGATCGTGTCGGCACGCCTGTACGCGGCAGATCAACACCTTCCAGCAACACATGATTCTTTATGCGATCCGGAGTGTCGGCATTCGCAATCATCCAAAGATGATCGCCCGAGTTCATATCGATCGCCGTTATACGACCGTAAGGTGGCTTGACGACCTCAAGCCCCTGTATACGCGGCACGCGAACGCCGAAGCCCTGACTAAGATCGATGTCAGATTCTTCGTTCTTTGCCAATGCCAATACCTGCAACTGTGTTCTTGATGGCACGTACAAAATGCCTGTCTCTGGATCGAGAGCAGAACCCTCCCAGTTGGAACCACCAGTGGAGGAAGGCAGGCTGAGCAGGCCCCGCGTACCGTCCGGCGCATCAGCTAGAGATGGCGGCTCAAATATAGTTGGGCTAAGACGGAAGTCTTTGATTGCATCCAACGCCATAGCACGAAGCTCTGGCGTAAAATCGATAAGATCATCTTCGCCGAATCCCTGTCGGTCAAATGGTGCTGGATGAGTCGGGAAAGGCTGCGTCGGAGCATACCATTCCCCAGGCACGTCACCTGCGGGAACTTCTCGCTCTACAATCGGCCAGATAGGCTCGCCAGTCTCTCTGTCGAAGGTGTAGACCCAGGACTGTTTCGTAACAGACATCACTACCTTGCGACCGTTTGGCAGATCAGTAATCAGTGGGGCAGAAGGAACATCCCAGTCCCAGATATCGTGGTGGATAAACTGATAGTGCCATTTACGCTCACCGGTTCGAACATCTAGCGCCACTAAGCCACTAGAAAACAGGTTGGCACCCGGTCGATCGCCACCGTAGTAGTCACCCGTAGGGTCTTCAACTGGCAGGTAGACAATACCCAATTCCGAATCACCTGATATGGGCGCCCAGACTCCAGAATTACCCGTAAACTCGACACCTTCATCAAGCCAGGTTTCAAAGCCAACTTCGCCCCGCTCAGGAATGGTATGAAAGGTCCACAGCAACTCTCCGGTGTGCACATCAAAGCCGCGTATGTCGCCTTTAGTATTGAACTTAGATCGCGGTCGACCGCCTGTTCTGTGTGCAGCCCCGACCACGATGACATCATTCATGACTAAGGGTGGCGCAGAAAGGCCAATATCTGGATACGGATAGCGTGGATCGTCAGCGTTGCGCAGACCCAAATACAAGTCCACGATGCCGTTCTCGCCAAAAGTCGGGTCAGGAATGCCGGTCGCGGCATCCAGTGACACCAACTGATATCCAGGTGTAACGTCTATCACTCGCGACTTGTCACCATCGCTCCAGAACGCAACTCCACGCCCAGAACCCTTGCGAGGCGCATTGTCGAATCGATCGCCTTCTTGAGACCTCCACAACCACAGTACTTGACCGTTCGTGGCATCCAGTGCCACTACGTTGCGGGTACTAGCGATGTTCGCGTAAAGAACCCCATCAACTTCTAGGGGCGTGGATGGGTTGACGAAATCTGCTGAAGGGCCAAAGTTCTCCGTAGAGAATCTCCAGGCTATCTCTAGATCGGCAACGTTTTCGGCGTTTATTTGATCCAAGGGAGAATAGCGCAGAGAGGTTTCACTGCCGTGGTAATACGGCCAGTCTCCCTCTTCCACGCTGGTGCCGGTTTGGCCCAGAGCCATGGGAGCACAGACGAGCGCACCCAAGGCTATAAGGAATATCGAAATTTGTCGTTTTATTATTATCATTTATGACTCTCCAAGTACTATGTGTATCATGTGTAAAATAGACGGGGTCAGAGCAAAAATACAGCAGTTTCAGCAGTCAGTTCGATAAATTTATAACATCGCTCATCCCACAGGCCGATTTCACGGTTATCCTGTTGTTCTGGCAGCGCTCTAGGCACTATTTATAGCAGTACGGCCCGGACATGAAACCAGCACTTTTCCCGGCTCTGAAACTGCTGTATTTTGGCTCTGAGCCCTCTTGCAAACCTCCGGAGACACTATGCCACTCACCCCTTTCCACCTAGCTATTCAGGTACGCGACATCGATGAGGCTAGAGATTTTTACGGTGTCAAGATGCGCCTGCCCGAAGGTCGTAGTGCTCAGGAATGGATCGATTTCAATTTATTCGGACATCAGCTGGTCACTCACCTCAACCCTGCCATAGGAAATTCCGGGAAGGTGCCTAGTATTGCCAATGGTGTAGATGGGCACGGCGTGCCGGTGCCACATTTTGGGGTGGTACTAAATTTTGAGGACTGGGAGGCGCTGGCGAATACAGTGACTGAATTTATCGATGGCTTTATTATCCAACCCTATGTCCGCTTCAAGGGTGAACAAGGCGAACAGGGCACTATGTTTTTTACCGACCCTTCGGGGAACGCTCTAGAATTCAAGGCGTTTAAAGATATTGAAGCGCAGTTATTTGCGAAATGATTGTTAGCATTTTGGGGGTTTAGCAGCCCTCCCCCCAGATCTTATCCATCCTTGGATATCTTATTCCTATTCTAGGATCCATAGCCGCTCAGTTAATTCAGCCGCTTATTTTTTAACTCTAGGGTCTAGAAGTCCAGAAGAACACTTTCCATTCGCCAAGCGGTTCTGAACCTGGATAGGCTGGCTCATCAAGCGTTCTGCCCCCTGACTTAGCAGCCCACTGCCTCATCATCGCTATGCGATCGTCACCATGAATCTCTGTAGCAGTCATCTCATAGGTCGCGTCACCTATACGCAGCAATCCATCACCGCCATTTGAGCGAACGCGTCGAGCCCAGTAACCATTATCCGGACGAGTAGCAGTTATTACACCATCTGGCGTGCCTACCCATGACAGGTAATTAACGAATGGAGGAAAACCGCTGAGCTTAAACTTCAAAGGACCGCGAACGCTGTCGTTAAGCGGCGAGAAATCATCCATGGCCGGGGTAATAGTCCCCCCAATCATTATGCCCGGCGTACGGCCGAGTCCTGAATTACTAAGATAGGGAGCCGTGGACGCCCAACCTACCACCACAACCAGTAATGCTAGGCCGACCACCATCCCGGCGATTTTAGGCTTGCTCATTGCGAATTCTCCTTATTATGTGCAGAAAGGAAGCACATTATATCCAATCTATGGCTTTGTGCAATTCAGGCCATAAGCACCTAATATCAAAAGCGAAGGCAGAAGGAATATGCCAGTAATGCCTCGTGTAAATGCGCTCCAACTTATTAGGTCAGCAATACAGAATGCTCGACTAACTGATCTTCCCTCTGCGCATAGAATGTGTATTACATAAGGGTCCGGCTAAGCACGACTTCTAATTCGAAAAAATAACTGCCTGTGATAGGGCTAAAGACAGCGAAGGGGACATAGACGATTGGACGATGGCGCAGACCGAGGCCACGCGCTGTGCCAAGAACTTTTGGTCTGGGCCATTTTTATTTGCGGAGCGCTAGGCCTGCTAATCGACGAAAATGCGCGCGAGCGCCTCCGAGAAATCTGTTTTACCAAAGCCCACTCGAAAGTAATCTCCCTCTATACCGAATAATTCTCCAGGCAGAGCTAGCACGTCTTTCTCGAACCAAGAATCGAGTAGAGGCTTGAGAGGCTTGCTTGAATGCACTAAGCCCAGCATCCCCGCTTCTGGTCTATGCCAGCTTAAAGAATCATTGCCAGCCACGAAGCCAGCAAACAATTCAATATTCCCGCGCACGATTTCATTATTACGCTTGATAATGGCATCAGCTTTTTGCATTACAAAACAGGCTACCTGCTCATCGAGCTGCGACTGACAAATACTATTATAAGTTTTCAGGTCACGAATCGATTTGCTTAGCTTCTCGTTTCTGGTCATTACCCAGCCGATGCGCACTCCGGGTAATCCGAAGGTCTTAGAGAGCACATTCACTAGTATAGCTTTTTTGTATTTCAGTATATTGAACTGACTGCCGATTCCGGAAAAATCTGAGAACGCGAATACGTCGTCTGAAATCAGATACAGTCCATGCTGATCACAAAGAGATATTAGACTATCTATGAAGCTCTGGTTTAGCAGCATGCCCGTTGGGTTGTGTGGAGAATTTATTACTATCGCTTTCGTGCGACCACTGATCTGTGCAGCGAAATCTTCAATGGATGGCTGCCAGCGGTTTTCAGATTTGAGCTCCACTGATTTGAAAACACCGCCGAAACACGCCGGCAGATCAGAAAGTGACGGATAACAAGGTAGCATCCCAATCACCTCATCGCCAGGTTCTAGGATGCAAGCCATGATAGAGAATAGCCCTTCCTCTGTGCCACTCAGCACAGTGATGTGATCGAGACCCAGTTCGGGGTAGAGATGCTGATATAAATTGTAGATGCCGGCACGCAGATCATTCCTCCCCTCCACGCTGCCATAAATCAAAGGCACTGACGCTATAGTCGCAATTTCATCACTGCTCAGAATATCTTGCAGAGTCGCTGTCGCACCACAGGCATCGCTTAGGTTATAGCGAGCACGCCTCGGCAGGCTTTCATAAAAATCATGATGCTTCATCGCTCGAAATTGCATGCTTCTCGTCCTAACGCTTACGCCATATGGTCATCTGTGCAACGGTATGTTGGTACTTTCGGGCAGTCTCACGTATTACGAATGGCACGTCCACCGCATCTTCAAAGTCAAAGATGTCAGCGAGCTGTTGCTTAAGCGCATCTAGGGTGCTGACGTTTTCGCCATTTACTTTCACCCCCCCTAACCAGTTGATCTTATCTGTATATTCTTCCAGCCAAGTGTAAGGTGAGGTCAAAACCAATAATCCGCCGGATAGAATCCTCTCTTGAATATCATTCAGAAACATCGCTGGGTCATAGAGCCGGTCGATTAGATTTCCAGCGAAAACTACATTGTAGTTAGCGAACTGCTGCTTCAAATTACATGCGTCACCCTGCAAGAAATCAATACGGTCCTTCACGTCGTCATAGCCCAACTTGTCCAGTAAAATTTCTCGGTACTCGACGATGTCACCCTCTACTGGAACCGTATAGCGCAGCCGGTTGTGTGCCTGCAGCTTCGCTCCTTGCTGCACGAAGCGCGCAGAAAAATCTAACGCATCCACATGCTGAAAACTCTTCGCCAATTCAAACGAGGACCGACCTACCGCACAACCTAAATCGAGCGCCCTGTCTGTAGCAATACTATTTGCTTGCACATAACTCATGAGAGTCTGCACGCACGCAACTGGAAAATTTTTGACAGAAAAATATTCATTGCCGTAGTGGAACTCACAGTACTGCGCAATCAAATCATCTGTTTCGTAAACGTTATGTTGTGCCTGTATTTCTGGCTCTTGCTCAGATATAACCATTCTAAATCCTGCATGTTGAAAAAAGTGTCGGCGAAATGCGTAGCGCGATGAAGCAAGAGTTTCGTTTCCTGTAGATATCCAGGACCCTCCCTTGATTAAGTTGTGCTTACCATCAAAAGTTGGTGTCGAGAAATCGTCATACCAAGAATGTACATCAAAGCCTGGATAACCATCGATAGGTGATTCTGTCCATTGCCAGACGTTGCCAGTGACATCATACATTCTTCCCTGCCGGTTTTCCGCCACCGGACAAGACGAGGCATATTGCTCTAGATTAATATTGCCTTCACCTGGAGTGCTCCCTAATTCTGACTGGCGAAGCGCAGACCATTCGGCCTCCACTGGCAATCTTACTGGCTCGCCAGTGCGTTCGGCCATCCAATTACAGTAGGCTTTCGCCTCCAGATAATTCACCTCGACTGGCCAATCCATCGGCAAGGGCATCTCCGAGAATAGATTCCTCTGCAGATACTTACCGTCCAACGTAGCTCGCCAAAATCTAGGATACAGTGCCTGGGCGTAGTCCAGCCACTGCCTCCCTTCTTCTGTCCAGTAGCGAGCTTTCTTGTAACCCCAAGCCTGCACAAATTTGAGGAAATCCTGATTACTTACCAAGGTAGTAGCGACCTTAAATTGCTCTATCTTTTGTTTATCGTAACCGTACTCGTTGTCCCAGCCATAGCTACGATCACCGTCATCCTTGCCGAGCTTTACCGTAGTCGCAGGTATCGGCAACCATTCCACAGCCGGTGCGATACCTGACTCGGCGCAAACTGGCCATGATTCGGCCTGTGCGCTGTCGATGAGATTTAACGGCAACATACGCATGATCACAGACGAGGTCTCTAGATGAATCCGCTCATGCTCAATGCCCATCAAGATCAACCATGCCGGGCATTGCTGGGTGATAGGCAGAGTGACCTGCATGGATTTGATGAAGGCACAGATTCGCGCCTTAACCTTGTCGCGGTAGGCTTTGGCGACTGCCCTTGTTGGCCAGTCATAGTGCGAGGAATCCAGATCATCCCAGGACATCTCGTCGACGCCGATTGCGAACATGGCCTCCAATTCAGAATCTACACGCGCGTCAGTAAACTGAGCCAATATCATCTTATTCACATAAAAGGTTGCCGTATGCCCGAAATAGAAGATCAGCGGGTGCCGCAGGGACTCGGCTCTGGCGTACAAGGCTTCATCCTTAAGCGCAGCGAAGAGAGCTTCATACTGCTCCCACGTAGAGACGAAATAACCTAACAACTGCTGCCGCTTGGCTTCGACATCTGTGCCGTCGAGGGAAATGAAGCGGGGCATTGGTAGAGCTTTATGTGATGTCGCGTACTTACTTGATAGGGACTGCAATTCTTTCACCTATTATTAAAACGATTTCAAGTAATACGCAATAACTAGCAGCTCAGATTAGCTAGACTGCCATTTTATTTCCTTCTAGGATTCTAGCGTTTGGAGAGAACTGCGCTTAGGGGTTTAATCAATGCTCGGCCCAGCAGCAAGACAATTAAGAAGAGTGCTAAGAAGTAGGTAGGGAAGCCGCGCAGAGCATCCAAGAATATGACATCTCGTAGTTCAGCTTCGGGCACTATGCCTTCTTGCTGCGTTCTGAGCAGCGCAACGTAGCCAGTATATAGAAGACTCGCGAACCCAAGCCCCAAATTCAGAGCAAGCCCCTTAAAGCTGAGCACGGTCGCTCTATGGGCAGAATCGACTTCCTTATTGATGTAGTAGCTAGACTGAAACTGCACCATTCCCATCATTGCGAACGCACCCACCGCGAAAATTACACCGTAATACGGAATAGCGAAACCGAGTCCAATCAGCCCTGCCATTAGTAAAGAGGAGAGTGTTAAAAAATTAAATAGCGGCGAGTGGTTTGTCACTAGGTAGCGAGAGAATATAGCATTCACTATTCCCACCAAGGACATACCTGCGCCAATAAACCCGAACCAACTCACCGGTATGTCAATTACACGATAGTACTCGCTAGCAAGCACCACGAATTGCCTGCCCACGCTGTCCAAAGCAAGTGCCGCTAAGATGACAAACAACACAAACCGGTGATTGATTGTCCATTTTCCGGCAACGACTATTTTCCGAAAAGGATCTAACAGAGACTTTTCCGAAGGCTTCTGCGAATCGGAGGATTCATCCCCCTCGACATCAATATCATGAAACCCTAGCGCTGTGACCAGCACGATAAACGAGGTGATCAGCGTCAAAATTACCGGCAGACGGATAATGAGGTTATTGGATAATGTCCACTGCGAGTCTATGGCCGCTAGCAAGCCATTCACAATGTTCGGATCATAGGCAAATGCACCAAGAATCATTGTGATGAAAAATCCGATGGAAACAACTTGTGTTGTGCGCTGCAGAATTCGCGACCAATCATCTTCGCGACCTAGAGCCTTAAGCGAGTCATAGGCCAATGCCTCGTCGGCTCCGCTAGCTGCAGCTTCGGACAAGCCGGAACAAATCCTGTTCGCGAGAAACAATGGGAACAGAAGCGGAGAAGCGCCAATGGGCGAAAATACGATCAGACCCAACTCAAGCACCATCATTATCGCTGCAAAAACCACCAAGCGCTTACGCCCGACGATATCCGCCAGAGCGCCCGATGGCACTTCCGCCAGCACAATAGTCAGCGCCCATACAATATTGAGAATAGCGAATTGTTCTAGAGTCAGGCCATAGTCCAAGAACAACACAGTAAACACAGGGTAGTAGAAGCGGGCGGAGTAGAACAATCGAAAAATAATGAAGCTGCGCAGGTTTCTCTCTAACTGCGCCGTGCTGAGTTTCGATGCTGTCATAACGGTACTACTCTAACGCTAAAATTTACGGGCAAAAATATGATGCGCTGATTGCTTATTCTACTAGAACAAAGAATTCCACCCTAACAGCATGCTAAAGATTCAGCCATAGAAATCCATATTTGCTTGCCCGGCGTATCTTTATTATTACTCAAACCTTGGTAAAACCGTTATTAAAGTATAGAGAAGTAAAATGGATAGATTATCCCTTTCTAAGCAGCGTGCAGCAGCCTCACTACAATCCATGTTTGTCGGAGATTCTTTAGCTATGCCTGTGCATTGGTATTACAACCCAATGGACATCTTTAAACAGTTTTCCGGCGGCATAACGAAGCTAGAAGCTGCACCTAAGCATCACCCTTCTTCGATTATGTCACTGCACTCTACCAAGCAAGGCGGGCGCAATTCCCATCGTTCGAAAAAACTTCAGGCCGAAATTGTAGGTGACGTAATTCTCAAGGGTAAGCGCAAGTTTTGGATCCAATCAAACCAGCACTATCATCAGGGTATGTGCGCCGGTGAGAATACGCTTAATGCGCATTGCGCCAGAACCACAATGCGAACCCTTGCCGCCAACGGCGGCCACTACGATGAGGATCTATTTCTTGATGCCTATATCCAATTGATGACAGCCGATCCTGCATTGCATCCAGATACTTACGCCGAGTCCTATCATCGAGGGTTCTTTGCAAACTTGTCTGCTGGAAAAGCTCGCAATAAATGCGGCGCCGTGACACACGATACGGCATCTATCGGAGGCTTAGTAACAATAGCTCCTATAGTAATTTCTGAGCGCCTACGGGGCACTTCACTCGAGGTCGTCCAAACAATCTGTCACAAGCATTTGCAGCTTACCCATCCAGAAGAGTTCTTGGCAAAGGTTTGCCGCGATTATGTCGGACTATTAGACGCACTACTATTTCGACCAGAGGCGGACACGGGTCAAGAAACTATAGCTGCCTGGGCGAAGCGCAGCATCGGAATGGCGATGCCCGAATTGCTAAGCAAGGTGCATTGTGACAGTGACGTTGTAGGTCGTCTGTTCTCCAGTGCCTGCTATATAAGTGACTCTTGGCCTAGCGTTCTGTATCTCGCCTACAAATATGCAGATAAGACGAAGGCTGGCTTAATGGCAAACGCCAATCTCTGCGGTGACAATGTACATCGCGGCACTGTATTGGGGGCCATTTTGGGTCTCGCTAACAGCTGTATTCCAAATGAGCTCTATGATCAGCTGCGAGATAGAGTACTTATCGAAGAAGAAATAACTGCACTACTGAACTGAAGACTCTGGCAGCTACAATGCTACCGGCGTCGCAACCAACACGATTCAGAATTCTCAGATGGGATTGTGCCTGTGCTCTAGCGGCACCGACTCAGTTCTAGGGACTCTCTAATCGGTAGAAATTTAATCGCCTTCACAATTTCAGCTTACTAGCATCCCATCGAGCCCTCTTTTCGCATGCGATAGATCCAAAGTGTCACAGTGGGCGTAATCTCATATTGTTATGCAGGCAATTAAAACATTATGAAATTTTTTCACACTGGAAACCTGACCCGCACAAGAAAAGCCTGCGTATTTTCTGGCATCGGATTACTGATTCTCTCGATCCTTCTTGCTGCGAGTGTGCTTCTCGGTGTCTTTGAGCTGGAATCATTTGCACTTTTAGGTCACAGCGGAGTAAGAACTCTCGCTGGAATTGCTGTTGTAGGCTGTTTGCTTGCTGCTATTGGGTTTTTTGAAGAGTAATAGAGGAAGGAATATGTTCAAACAATCAGACTTTTTTTTACTAATGGCAGTGGCAATATCGTTTGCCGTATCTGGCTTCCTTTGGTTCTCAGGCAATTATGATGAAGGGCTCTTCACCGCGGTATGGGTGCCTTCAATACTGTGCTTTGGGATCTATTTCAAACTTATGGCGATAGCTGGGCGGAAATCATGAGCCCTATGACGCTATTTTATATCGCTATGCTAGTTTTTGCTCTAATGATCACAGGCCTCTATTTTTCGGTTCGTGAATTTCTTTTCGTGAGCAAAGAACCTTCTCAAGCTAAAGGCCCAGCGTCTGTCAATGAGTGATTGGTAGTAATAGGGTCAGAGCAAGACGACACAATTGTGTTTTTCTCTGAGCATTTTTTTAGAAACCTTTCAATGCTTCCCACTCAACTGGAAATAGGGTCGAGCCTGTTTAGTCACGCTAATAAATGCTGCTTCTATAGCTACTATCGAATAGAGCTTTCTTCATCTGCAGAATAATTGTCAAAAAAAGGCGGCTTCATTTTTGCAAATGAATTCCGCCCCTTCTTTGTGCTCTAAGCACTTAACAGTGCTTAAGTTGTTACTAGCTAGTTCCTATAAGAACTAACCGGTGGCAACTGTGAACCAGACAGGTCGCCCGGAACACTTGTCTCAATTCTGACCGTGTGGTGTAGAGTACCGATGCCCTCGATGCTGGCCTCAATTGTCTCTCCATCAACAAGATAGCCAGAACCAGTCGCGCGCTCAACTCGACCCGCACCCGTTCCACCAGACGTTCCGCTTTGCATAACATCACCTGGGAAGATCGTGATCAAGGATGAGGCATACTCGATCAGCTCAGGGATGTTGTGAATCATGTCACCCGCTCGAGCTTCCTGAACGGTCACGCCGTCAATAACCAGAGTCTGATGTAAGCGTTCCATAGGATCGCCGTAGAATTCCTTTGGCACGATCCAAGGACCATGTGGCGCGAACGTATCGTGCCCCTTGCCAACAAACCAATCCGAACCGGAGCCGTAGCCCCCTGGTGGACGACCTCCGCGGTCAGAGATGTCCATCGCTACCATGTAACCAAACACATGATCGTAAGCGCGGTCTGCGGAGATGTACTTGCCTGAACGACCAAACACGATAGCCATCTCGACTTCCCACTCGATACGGTCACGGCCGAAAGGCATAAGGATGTCATCACCGTCACCGATGATGGCTCCGCGTGTAGGCTTCAGGAACAGATAGGGAACGCCGCGGTTCACTTGGCGTTCAAGAGTTTGAGCTGCTTGCTCGTCATCATTACAGCCTTCGCAGGCGTGAGTGTAGAAGTTCACAGCCGCATTCATAAGCTTGCTCGGATATTGAAGCGGCGCCATGATGTCCACAGAACTAACAGGGTGCACATAGTTTGGCATATCGCCATTCAACAGATCCTCTGCCACAAGATGATTTACGATCTCGTAGACTCGATACTTAAGGCCGTATTCGTATTGTGAGATCATCCCAATCAAGTCGCCGGGTATAGTTAGCGCGGCGTAACGGGGTATAAGCTCCAACGCGCGATTTGCGGCTGCAAGGTCGACGATCAACTCGTCGTTCTGTACGACTAGGCCAACTGTTGGTATGCCATCGATGGCAAATGTTCCAACCTTAAACGGCATAATCGATTCTAGGTCTTGGGCGAAAACGCTGGCTGAGCTGGCAAAGAATGCGAGCGCTGCTGTGAGCGTCAGATTAAATAGGGACTTTCTTATCATTTTTCTCTCCCGTGCGGGGCATTGAATTAATAGTGATTGAACTTATTGAGTCCACAGAAGGTATCGCCCCTGTGGGCACTTGTCCAGCATTTTGAAAGGATAACGGCGCGCAGGATAACGGCTTCCAACGCATACGACTCGCGCATCATCCGGGACCTAGACCCGACTCGGCGCAAACAAGCTAGATTGCCTACAACCAAGACGCTGCAGCCGACTTACTCGGTTTTAATCTAGAAATCACTTCCCAGCGCTGGATTGATATAGTTGTCAGAGAGAACCCGATCCGGACGCACCGACAGGTAGTCGACATGCATAGACACCTCTAGCCAACCATGCGAAGTCCCAGCTGGAATAATGATGATGTCGCCCTCTTTCACATGCTTGGCTATCCAGTCACCAACAATCACACCACTACAGGACGGGCCATTTAGGACACTAGTGACATTACTATCAGGCGCGAATGCATTGCCGCTCAGGATAGTTCCACCAGTGGCCAGCGTGCCAGAACCAGAGGCGATATAATACATTTCCGTCTGATCGTAGTGCATGATGCCGCGCGCATTGCTGTTGCTATTGCTGCTTGTTACACCGCAGGGACGATCTGGGTTTGGCGTGGACTGGCCGCTGGCGCGCTCGACTGGCCCTCGATGGATGATTCCAACGGAGAGATTTAACTTACTGATATCGCGGCTGACGATCTGTCTGTCCACCCCAGGGAGCTCGTTCACCATCTGCCATTGTTCTTCGGTAATGTAAGTCGCGTATGATTAGTCATCCTGTACTACTGCAACTGCACCCGCTAGAGCGATCTGTGCAGCGAGAAGAGATTTTGTAAATTTTTTCATGACTATCTCCCTATTTTTATTGGTAAAGATACGCGTGGAAAAAGTTTACCTTAGCCCAGACTTTTTTTACTAGCTATACTGCCAGAAATAGCTGGGGCTAAAAGAACGATTCCAATCTACTGTACGTTTTCAGAATCTCTGGCTTCTTCCACTCTTGCTCCGCGCAAGATATTGGTCAAGCCATAATTCCCTTCGTGGCAAGCATATTCGTAGAGAAGTCCTGCAACCTTAGTCAGGGGAATGATTCCTGTAATTTTGTCTGTATAGGCGAGTGGATCTTCGACAGTAAATTCATATTCAATAGCACCCTCGCTTGTACGTCTAAGTTTCTCAATCAAGAATTTGGTTTCAGATGTTCCCGCCGAGCCGAACGACTGCGTAAGACCATTAAAGTTACGTGATTCGATAACCAGTGTTTCGCCTTCCCAATAACCTCGGGAATCACCGGACCACAGACCAATGTTCTCATCGAGGAGCACTCGGGCATTCAATGGCACTATGCGTGCATCGTGAACCATTTCGGTCATGATCACGACGTGGTCTCTACCCTGCACGATCTGTAGATTGTTGTTATACAGGCTAGGCGAGATTGGCGGCCCGGCATTAAAGCCCACGATGCAACGCTCTGATAAACCTCGGTCCTCGGGGCCATCGCTGCCGATTCCGCCTGTGATTACCCGCACTGGCCGCTCTCCTTCAATATCTGGAGCCAGCCGACCGTAAACAATCTCTGCCCCCTCGGCGAAAGGCGGCAGCCGACCGTCGGTTGGGTAAACGATTATGGAAGTGCGTACTACATCTGCTATACCAGCGGATTCAATCCAGAAATCGTTATAGGCCTCGTTTACTCCGCCATTAGGGATAGCGGCGTCAGAGAAATCATCTATTGCCACTCGTCTAGCCAGCACTCCCGCAATCTCTTCCTCAGTAAGAAACTCGCGTTCGCCGTATTGGGTCGGTCGCTGCAGGGGAATGTCAGAGGAAAAATTCCAAACCCCCTGTAGATCGGGGTGACCCCATTCAGTCCGAGCTGAGGTGTAATCCTGCTGGGCGCTAGCTGACGAAAGGTGCAACAGGCCAAAACAAATAGCTAAACTAAACAGTGATTTCTTCATTTTGTATTCCACAATTAGGCACTTGGTATTTAATAGGTATAACTTAAGCTGCTTTCTCTTTCTCTGCTCTTTTTTCCTCAATTCGATTCGCCGTATTTTACCGCTAATGCTCTTTGGTAGCTCACCTACAAAATCTAGCTTACGCGGGTATTTATAGGGAGCGGCAATGCTCTTTACATGATTCTAAAACTATAACCAGTGAAAGAATCATGCTAAAAATCTTCTTCATAATGACTTACTAACCGTGGTTTTTAAATTTCTAAGTATGCCTGCTATTAGGAATAGTTTCCTTGGAATCTAGGAAAGTGACATCAGATGAAACAGTCATTTGCCCTATTCACGTCTAGATTTTTATACGTGACATTGCTGTCGTCGCTCTGAAAAACTTGCTGAAATGCTGGGGCTACTCAAATCCCAGTGCATTAGCTATCGGTCTGAGAGGTACTAATCTCCTTATGAATCAGTGCAAATAAAAAGGCCGGTCAGAGTCAGTCCAACCGGCCTTTTTTAATACTGCGCGAGAAGAATCATAAGGATTTCTCTACAGTTACTTGCCGTCAGTCATTGCCCGCCAGAGAACGCTCTTCTTTCTCTTCGCGCTCGGCAGCGATTTTTTCATAACCATCCTGATCGAGGTGAGTAACCGCGATCCAGGCATGAGACATCTCATCGCCGGTACGGCTACCACCAACTACCCACATATCTGAATCAGGATTGTTAGGGTTCGAAGCAGTGTTGTCATACCACTGTTTTATTACCAGCACGGCGCCGACAGGTAGCAGAGGTGCTACATCAGGCTCATAGAGGTGGCTGTGGTGCCAGGTTGCGCTCCAGTTTGAAATTTGACTGATTTGCTCTGTTTGGCCCGTTTCTGGATAGAAAATTTCCAGAGACGCTGCGTTCATGCGCAGATGACCATGGGGCTGAAAACTGTCGATACGAACAGGATGGTCGAAGGAGTGAAATCCCTGAGTCATGGCAAAGCCGTTCGGTGGAATGATCAGGTTATTATTCTCATAACCGTCTTGCAGTTGATACGCCCGCAAATCCTGCCTATATGGTTGCTCGGCTTCTTCGTAGCCCTCATCGTGGAACCAGATGCCCAGCTCTACCACGTTATCTTTCACCGCCAGGCCCTGCGCCGTTGCTCCGACGCCACCTGGGAACATGTGAATGTCCCAAAAAACGGCCGAATCTGCTGGCATCTCACGGCAGACTCCATCGGGCATAATCTCACCCCACTTGCCCATGGCGTATTCGCTGAGCTGGCTGTGGCGTTCGTATTCGCCTTCTTCATCTATTATGAATACCCCAGGGTTGGAATGGTGCACTACAGCCTTGGCGTCACCGCGAGGCTTCACCTGCATTGCCTTGATACAGCGCTGCTGTGTCACACCGGTGGGCACGTAGTGTTTGTGCCACAGGTCGTTGCCACCTGCGGGAATATCTATGGGTACGGAGGCGATGACCAGGCTAGGCTCTCCGAATTGCGCCTCAAAACTCCAAGCATCGGTTCCCGGCAGAACTGGCGTTGTGGGAACTATATCGATATCACCTCTGGGTGCACCTTGATTGACCCAAGCGACAACCGTCTGGATATCATCCTCTGAAAGACGCCAGTCACCTTGCAGTTCTTGAATGCCAATTCCGTGGTCATAGGCGTAGGGAGGCATTTCGCGATTCGCCACCTTGAGTTGAATCAGCGGTGCCCATGGCCTCACTTGTTCAAAATTTGTAAGTTGCATAGGGCCTACGCCGCCTTCGCGGTGGCAGACGACACAGTTCTCATTAATGATTTTACCAACGTGGGAATTGTAAGTTATGTCCCGGTCTTGGGCTTGCGTGGACATAGCTAGGCTAAGCGCAACCAAGCTAACTAACAGGGCTAATCTGTGTACTAATCTCATAAATCCCTCCTCAATCATCGTTTTGTGGGAAATCTGCTAAAACAATAGATTCACTGGAACAATAAGTCTACTAATATTGACAGCTATCGATGAATCTAGCGCGTCTGCATAACCTGATTCGAGGCATTCGGTATGCGCCGATAGTCGAAAATAGGGTAGATTTACTAATCAAACTAAAACAAAAACCTGTCCCGATTTATCAAGGCAATGCATAAACAACAAGTTCCGGTACCGGCGTGCTGCCAACACTAATCGCAATGTATTGCCGACCATCGACCGCGTAGCTCATCGGCGCACCACTTGGATTAGCTGGAATTTCAATTGTTGCTATCTCTTCGCCAGTTTCTTTGTTGCGAGCAACTAGCAAAGGTCCATAACCAGCATTTTGTCCATGAATTAGTAAGCTCGAAGTAACGAGCACTGCATGACGCCCGCCACCGCCAAGTGAAGGAAGGTCGATTCCTTCTAGTGCCGGACTGTTTTCAACTTGCGCCGAACCGGCTCCGTTTGGAACTCGCCACAGTATTTCTCCACTATTCATGTCGAATGCAGTAATTGTGGAATACGGTGGCTTTAATATAGGCAGGCCTTGCGGTCCCGCTACACCCAAAAAATTCAATCGAAAGTAATTGAAGTTCGACTCATCCCCATCCAGTGTTCCCATACGAGGCACTGTTGCACTATCCCTTGAGGGGACAAACAAGACTCCGGATTCAGGATCGATACCCGCGCCAGTCCAGTTGGCGCCGCCACCTGCTCCCGGCATTAATATCGTTCCACGCTTGTTGTCCTGGGGCAGGCTGGGTGGAGTGAACAAAGGACCGTAGGTGAAATTCTGCAATCTTTGTACTGCCTCTGCACGAAGCTGGGGAGTGAAATCGATCAGGTCATCTTCGGTGAGCCCTTGCAGAGCAAACGCCGGCGGCTTAGTTGGAAAAGGTTGTGTTGGGGAAGCTCTCTCCCCTGGGATGGTGGCCGCAGGTACTGCCCTCTCGATAATGGGCCATACAGGAACCCCCGTAGCACGGTCAAAGACGTAGGTAAATCCCTGTTTGGTTACCTGTGCTATTGCCTTGATCTTTCTTCCATCCACATTGATATCGATCAGGTTAGGAGCCGCAGGCGTATCGTAGTCCCATAGACCATGGTGAATCA
>Ga0302118_10000270_pt1 | contig 23864 bp, 19 predicted proteins | sample AG5_331_MG_FD_203126 | JGI IMG/M metagenome (GOLD analysis project Ga0302118, IMG submission 203126) | Marine microbial communities from Western Arctic Ocean, Canada - AG5_33.1 | ecosystem: Environmental > Aquatic > Marine > Oceanic | place: Canada: Western Arctic Ocean | collected 2017-10-01 | reverse complement strand
ACTGTGACAGCTGGAATGATGACGGCGCGGATTGTGCCAAGGAATAGATAGATCACCGCAATAACCAGAAGAGCTGCGATGCCCATGGCAAGCGCAACTTCACGAAGGGCGGCGCTGATGAATACGGATGAATCTTGATTAACTACCAAGGACATGCTGCTCGGTAAAGTGGCCTGAACGATCTCAATTTCATCCCTAAGGGATTGAGCTACAGCAAGCGTGCTTGCTCCTGGGCGCTTTATAACGCCGATGCCGACGGAGTTCTTTCCGTCCGTGCGGAAGCTGGTAGCTGTATTCGCGGGACCGATTTCAACTTTTGCTATTTCGCCAAGGCGTACGAGATAATTATTCTCGCCGCGCGCGATTACCAGACGTGCAAAGTCTTCTGGGGTATTGAAGGACCGTGCTGTACGGAGATTAAAATCGCGGTTCTTTGACTCTAGGAGTCCTGCGCCCAATTCCACGTTCTCGCGTCTTAATGTGTTCTCTACATCTGCCACCGTTAAGCCGCGCGCTGCCATGGCGCGCCGATCAAACCATACGCGCAGCGATTTTTTCCGCTCGCCACCGATCCAAGCCGATGCGACACCTTCAATTGAGGTGAAGCGATCAATGAGGTAGCGGCTTACGTAATCCGAAAGTTCAAGGCGGTCCATTTGTGGACTTGAAATGTTCAACCACATAATGGGTTGTGCGTCTTGGTCTGCTTTTCGAATGGTCGGCGGGTCAGCATCGTTTGGAAGGGAGCGCGCCGCGCGACTTAGAACGTCACGTAGGTCATTTGCCGCGCCATCAATATCGCGCCCTAATTTAAATTCTACGCTAATCCAACCCAGAGCATCCCGCGCTGAAGAGTTGATGGATTTTATGCCTTCAACACCACTAATTTGACCTTCGAGAACCTGCACTACTTTAGTCTCAACAATCGCTGCTGAGGCGCCGGGGTAGGTGACGTTGATAGACACGACCGGGCGTTCTATATCGGGAGCTTCTCTAATGGGGAGCTGCAGCATTGCGACGATGCCAAACACAAATAGCAGGGTGCTAAGCACGGTCGCAACCACCGGCCGCTTGATCGAAAAATCAGAGAGCACCATGGCTAATGTATCCTTGTCTCAAATTAGTAATATATGTGTCCGACCTAACCCTGAGATGGGCGAATTGAGACTGATGGTGTATCGCCCCGAACGTCTGCTTCATTGAGTAGGCGTACCGAATCGCCTGACGACAATGATGTATTGCCTTCGGTCACCACCAGGTCACCCAAGGCAATGCCTTCAAGGACCTCGACGCTTCCTGGGCGGCGCCGACCAATGGCAACGGGAACCCGCTCAACAGTGTTGTCGTGTCCGACAACAAATACAAATTGTTGGTTGTCGAAGGGGACCAGAGACTCTTCCGCGATCATTAGGCTTTCACGCCTGTCCTTAATAAGGTCGACGACCATCAACATGCCGGGGCGCAACCGTTGGTCTGTGTTTGTAATTTTGGCACGAATTTCGACTGATCGCGTTGTTGGGCTAACCCGCGTATCAATTGAAGTAACAACACCGCGAAAAACTTCATTTGAATAGGCTGCCGTCGTTGCCTCAATCTCCAGGCCTTCCCTTAAGGTTGATAGGTAGGTTTCAGGAACGGAGAAGTCCAACTTCACGAAGGACAGGTCATCAAGAGTTGTTATCACGGTACCAGGAGAGACAAGGGCGCCGATGCTAATGCGCCGTGTTCCTAGGCGGCCGGTGAATGGCGCGCGGATTGTGAAATCTGACAGGTGAGCCCTTGCTGCTGCAACGTTCGCTTCAGCTTTTTTGACTGCTGCTTGCTGCTCGTCGTAACGGGCCTCAGACGTTGCGTTGGCGCGGGCTAGCCCGGCGATCCGTTCAAACTGTTTCCGCTGCTCGTCCAGATTGGCGAGTTCAACTTGAAGGCGCGCGCTTTCTTCATCCTCATCAAACTGTATAAGCGCAGTTCCAGCTTCGACGGTTTTTCCATCCTGAAAGCTTATGCTTTCGATAATGCCCTGAACGCGCGCGGTCACGACGATAGACTCGTTTGCCATAAGTGTGCCGATCGCTTCTAGGCGGTCTGCAAAGACCTCTTTGCGCGCCGGCATCGCAATAACAGCTTGCACCCGATTGCCAAATCCTCGGCCACCAGAGCGATCAGCCTTAGTGGCGGCCCCATCTAAGGCGATATAGTTCGAGTAACTGAAATACAGTCCGATTCCCAACACTACAGCAACCAGAAACCCAAGAAGGGGGCGCAACAAGCTCATAGTTTAGAATCCCAGCCAGCGGTGGGCGCTGAATTTACAAAACACCATTACAAATTAATAGTTTGCCGAGTTTATACAGGGCTTACGGTGAACATGCCAAGAAAACGACGTGAAAAACCGTAACATAAAAAGACCTAAAAGAGAAATAATCCTTTTTTTTCAATAGTTTATAGGAATCCATGCGCACCGCATTTCTGTGAGGCCTGGTTCTTCACAGGACCGCCGTTCGACCGGTATGATCGAACTATGAAAAATCAATTTTTAAAACTTTGGATGTCGAACGCGAAACCTAGGGCTTTGTCGTTTCTTACCGCTCTAGCCCTCGGTTGCTTTTTAATCGGGATCTATCCGGCTATGGCGCAATCGGGTGGGGTGGCTAACCCCTTTGGGGCCAGGTCTATAGCACCACCTGGATCTGATACTGCTCCCGCAGGGCAACGCCCCAGTCTTTTCGGTGAGAGGGCGCAACCCTCAGACTTCCAATCAAATTCTCAGTCAGCGACTAAGTCTGCGCCAGAATTTGTTATGCCGCCTTCTTTTAGGGCGGTTTTCCGTCAAATTGCTGATTGGCAGCGGAAAATAAACCGTTACCTCGGGCAGCAGCTACAAGCGACGACCGATCAGGGTGAAACGGCAGCGGCCTTTAAGGTTATTTTAGCCAGCTTTATCTATGGCGTGCTTCATGCGGCTGGGCCGGGGCACGGTAAAATGGTTGTGGCGTCATATTTTACCGCAAAAGAGGCGCCCTTAAAGACCGGCATTCTGATGGGTGGTGTCATTGCAACCACACAGGCCGTTGTCGCGATACTGATGGTCGCGATCTTGTCGCTGATGCTTAATGGCAGCCAACTCAAAATCATTAACCAGACGACGTTGCTTGAGGTCGTCAGCTACGGCCTTATTCTCGCAATTGGTCTTTATATGACCTATGGCGCATTAACTGGAAAGGCGACGTGTGGGCACGATCATGGCGATGCAGACGAGCACCGCCACTACGTTCATAAACACGGCGCTGAGCCAGAGGCTAAAGGAACATGGCTGGCCCGCAAGGCCGGACGGTGGCTTGGTCCACGCGGCGAGGTTATTGCGGTTGGTATAATTTCAGGGATTCGTCCGTGCACGGGGTCTATTCTGGTGCTGTTGTTTGCAGCAGCTAATGGCGTTTTTGTGCTGGGGGTTGTGGCGTCATTTATGATGGCGTCAGGCGTTGCCATAACCATCTCAGCGCTTGGGATTGGTGCGATTGTACTGCGACGGTCAGTCTCAGGGCAGGATGAAGAACCGAGCGCTGCGCGGATATTTATGGGTCGCTTATTATCCGTCGCCGGCTCTTTGGCTGTCGCAGTTATGGGGGGGTTATTATTTGGTGGTGCGCTTGAGCGCAATGGGTTTCTAACTTAACACCATTTGTCTTTGGCTGGATGTCTAGCCGTTTCCGGCGCAACTCAACCATGCTTCTTGCGGCACGAAAAAAGCAGACTCGTTTGCGAACCCATCGCCTTGGCTATACTCTATGGCACACCTTAGGTCGTCCGCCCCGCTCAGTGTGACCGGTTGATCTCCATCAAGAATGAGGTCCACATATATCGTCGGGTCGAAAACACTCAGGCCAATTTTTTCTGATACAGCGTCTATGGGCTCGGCCAGAACGAGATCAAACAAGAAGACCAGCTCGCCAGCCTCTTTTTCCACTGAGAAGTTTTCTACGGTTTCAAACTCGCGCTCGCTGCTGGATTCTTTTGTTCGAAGGTGGGTGAAGTATCCGAAGTCTTTAAGGCTGGTGAAGACTTGATGCTTCATAGCCTTGGTCTCCGCAGCATCAAATGAGCCATCACCGTTAATATCGAAATCTGCGCTGAGCACCTGGCTAAAGAACGCATCAAATTGCCAGCGCATACCGACGTGCGTGATTTTGGCGCCCTCAAACTGAAGCGATACGGCCCCTATAACCCAGACATGGGGATGGGCCGAGGGTTGTGTCGTTAGGAGGCAGAGGCTGAGTGATAGGGATATTAACAATGATCGCATGCACACACCGTAATGCTCTAACGGGTATTGCTCAAGGTTGAGTGGTGTGGCGTAAAGTCCGAATTCCGTTGATACATACCCACACCCATCTTATTCTTTATAACCAATAAACATATAGTTGCGTTGCAAACAAACGCCCAGCGAAAGGATCAAAGAGAATGACCGCTGACTTAAGCCGAGAGATCAATCTGCACCCCACGCAAGATGAGCTGGCGCGGCAAGCCTTTATCGTGAACTTCAAACAGAAGGTCAATCTAGGCTTACAGAAAGATATCAAGGCGCACGTCGCGGATTCGATTGCGCCTGAATTGGAGTCAGAGCTCGGCCAGCCTTTAGACGACCTAAACCGTGATCATCGGAAAGCACTTAAGAGAAAAATAGCAGACGAACACCTCTTCCAGGCCTGGGAGACCCTAACGTGGATTGGGCAGGATATGATGTGGAACTGCGTTGATGAAACATTAGACCGAGATTTACCGCGCATTGATGAGGCGGCGGCTGAAATTGTGTCGCGCAAAGATAAAGTTGGCTCTCTTAAACTAGACCCTGACCTGAATTTGCCACCGAACGTGGCTAAGGTTGAAATTCATCGGCAGCCTGGCGGATTCTGTTTAGAGCGTGAGGGTGTCGACTATGACCTTCTGTCTGGTGCGCGCATGACGGGCGGCGGCATGATCTACGGGGCTGGCAAAGGGCGGACATCAAAGCCTGGATACTCGGCGGCACACTTCTTGATACAAGAAGCGGAAAAACAATTCGGAAAACAAAAACCAAAACGTATCTTGGACGTTGGGTGCGGAACTGGCTTCAATACAGCCACCTTTGCCAAGCTCTACCCTGATGCAGAAGTCTACGGCATCGACGTCGCGGCTGGCCTGCTGCGGTGGGGGCATGCGCGCTGTGAAAGTGAAGGGGTGCCGGTCAATCTTATACAAATGAACACTGCCGATATGGACTTCGAAGATGAAAGTTTTGACTTAGTTGCCTCGACGATCTGGGGGCACGAAACGACGCCTCAGATTTTACAGGATTCAATTTCTGAAATTTGGCGCGTTCTAAAGCCAGGAGGTATTTCATTCCACGTGGATGTGCCTAATCAGCCTGGATATCAAGGCCTGGTCGACCAAGTACTTAACGATTGGCAGATCCGTCATAACGGAGAGCCGTTTTGGATGGGCTGGGCTGAGGCTGACCTTCCGGCACTCATGACGGCGGCTGGATACCCAGAGCAATGCCAATTTGCGGGTTATCGCCCACGGACCCAGGGCGCCGGAGATTGGTTTGTTCACGGAGCTAAAAAACCGGCCTAAGGTCTCTGGGCATACAAAAACCCCCTGCCAATCAAGATGGGTTTTAAAGTAAGGCTGCGGGAATTTGTCAGCAGTCGCCGCGCCTAGAAAGGCGCGACACACAAGAAGGAAAGACTACACTGCTCTCAAAAGAGAAATGAGATAGTGTCGTGCTGTTCTTTAAAAGGCACCTGCGTCGTGACAGGCAAAGCCCGAAGGGGGCGCCTATCAAGGCCCACAGATTTGGCCAACAAATGAGTTTTAAACCGCCCAATTTATAAAAAATCGCTCGATCTTTTTTCTATCGCAGGCTGCGGAAGTCGTTGGTTGCCAAAACAAGTGCAGATCGCACGCCCTGTTCCATTGATGAGTGTCCTGCATCTGGAATAATTCTGTAGGCGGCACCGGCCCAGGATTGGACGAGTCGACTTGCTGTTCTGATCGGGCAGACCATGTCGTAACGGCCTTGGACGATGACGGCCGGATGGTTCTTGAGTACTGATATTCCGCCCAATAATTGGTTGGGCTCGAGAAAGCCATCGTTGACCATGTAGTGCGCTTCAATGCGGGATATCGATAGAGCGCCCGCATAGTAGGTGTCGTTACGCCCTAATTTTCTAGTAGAGGGGATGAGGCGGGAGCACGCATTTTCATAGGCGCACCAAGCCGCCGCGGCGGGTCTATAGATTTCAGGGTTCGGGTCCATTAAGCGCGTGTAATAAGCCGCTAATAGACCGTCACGCTCATCCACTGGAATATAATTGGAAAAGTCACGAGCAGCTTCTGGGAAAAAACGGCCCATTCCATGCAGAAACCAGTCGATTTCTCCTACAGAGAAAAGAAACACCCCACGTAGAATGAAGCCGATGCAACGGTCTGGATGGGATTGTCCATAAGCCAGGGCGAGCGTTGACCCCCAGGACCCTCCAAAGACGACCCAGCGCTCAATTTCTAAATGCTCTCGGACTAGTTCCAGGTCAAATATTAAATGTGTCGTTGTATTGTCCTGGATTTCTGCCTCTGGCGTCGATCGGCCGGAGCCGCGTTGATCAACGAGGATGATGCGGTAGTGGTCTGGGTCAAAGAATCGCCGACAGGTCGGCGCCGTTCCTGCGCCAGGGCCACCGTGAAGAAATATCACGGGCACGCCATTTTTGTTTCCGCTTTCTTCCCAGTAAACGCGGTGCAATTTATCGACGTTTAAGTATCCAGACTTTCTAGGATCTATAGACGGATAAAGAGGAAGGTCAGGTCCGTTCTTCGCGGGGTCTTTTTGTTCAGTGGCTTCAATTTTTGGAATGGGTATTTTCTCCTAAGGGGCCCAAGCAGATTGAGATGTTGGGTGTTGTCTCAGCCGGAGCAAGCTCGGCTCACCCTAGATTTGCCTCGTCGAGGTACGCTTCAATCAGCTGAAAGAGCGGCTCTGAGTGGTCGCCAGGTGTAATCGCCAGGTTGCAATTCTCGCCATACACATTGAGTACGTAGCCGCGAGCGTCGCACACCGTCACTAAACTTTGAATAAAGGGCGTAATGACTTCGTCATTTAATGTCTCTGCGTTGCTACAGCTTTCCATGCGGCCCTGTAGGCCACGTATTAAGGAAGACGATCCTTTGCCGCCACGCCCCTTCTTACTCTTTGTTTTCTTATGGTCGTTTGGTTGTTTGGGCGTAGTCATGCCAACTTCCTTGAAGTGAATTATAATAGGTTATCCTTTATATCATAGTGATTGACCCCGCTATGGGTCACGCAGCCTTTGATTTCCGTTTCTGGTGGCTCTATGAGGGTGGGGGCACTTTTTTATTTTGGAAGTTTTGCCGTGGACCGATTGAAGCAGCAACTGACAGACCTTTGGAGTGTTGTTCAGGATGTATGGGCGACTGGGATCGCCGGGGCTGATTTTGGCCGCATTCTAATGGCCTTTGGAATCTTACTTTTCTTTTTAGTTATTCGGGGCCTGTTCACCAGATTTGTGCTTGGCGCCCTAAAGAGAGTGACGGACCGTACTGCAAGCAAAATTGACGACACTTTATTTGAGGCTCTACAGGGGCCGGTTCGCCTTATCCCTATCATTGTCGGGGTCTTTATTGCCTTCGATTATCTCGCACTGTCGGATAAATACGCGGTCATGGGGGCGCTCTTGATTCGGACCCTCGTGGTCTTTGATTTATTCTGGGCGCTTTATCAGGTCACGGGACCTGTGAGCTCTTCAATCAAACGTCTTGAGGCTATTTTAACCCGTGAGATGGTCGATTGGCTCGTGAGTTTTCTTCACATTGCCGTCGTGTTCATCGGTGCGGCGACAATTCTTGAAATTTGGGGAATTAGAGTTGGGCCGATTCTTGCTGGCCTCGGCCTGTTTGGTGTCGCTGTTGCGCTCGGCGCACAAGATCTCTTCAAGAATCTCATCGCCGGCATCTTGGTTATTGCCGAGAAACGGATGCGCGTCGGTGACTGGATTATGGTCGATGGTATTGTTGAAGGCACTGTTGAACATATTGGTTTCCGCTCCACGCTCGTCCGTCGCTTTGATAAGGCGCCGGTCTACGTGCCGAATGCGAATTTATCCGATAATGCAGTGACGAATTTTAGTGAAATGACTCACCGACGCATCAAGTGGATGATCGGAATCGAATATGACGCGACGATAGGGCAATTGCGGGCTATTCGGGATGGGATAGAGGCTCATATTCTTAACGATGCCGCGTTTGCCTCACCAGCCGATGTTGCTACTTTTGTGCGCATTGACCGTTTCAGCGACTCATCAATAGACATCCTGCTCTATTGTTTCACAAACACGACTAACTGGGGTGAGTGGCTTAAGGTAAAGGAATCGCTCGCGTACAAGATTAAAGAAATTGTTGAAGCCGAGGGGACTGGGTTCGCGTTCCCAAGCCAATCACTCTATATCCAAACTGTTCCTGGTGAGGTGGCCGAGCTGTTCGTGCCCCCATCAAATGGGTAAGTGAACGATACGTCTAAGCACGCATTGTATTGTTTAGTTTGATGCGACCTAGAAAACCGATGCTGATCTTATTTCTGATTGTTTTCGTCGACCTTGTCGGGTTCGGCATAATGATTCCGCTGCTGCCTTTTTATGTAGAGCGCGTGGGCGCCGGACCAGAGATAATTACAATCACGCTCGGTCTCTATTCTCTATTCCAATTCGTAGCGGCGCCCCTGTGGGGGAGGCTGAGTGATAAACATGGTCGCAAGCCTATTCTCGCCTGGACCCTATCTGGCTTAGCAATTTCTTATTTAATTCTGGGTTTTGCGGACAGCCTGTGGATGATCATCGTGAGCCGTGTATTTGGTGGCCTTATGGCGGGGAATATTTCCACGGCCTTCGCCTATGTTGCAGACATAACAACACCTGAAACCCGCGCAAAGGGCATGGGCATGGGCATGGTCGGCGCTGCGTTTGGTCTGGGGTTCATATTTGGGCCAGTTATTGGCGGCGTTCTAGCGGGTTCTGATGCGGAGACAGCTAATTTTTTAATTCCAGCCTTGGTGGCTGCCAGCCTGACAATGGCTGCCTTCTTGGGTGTCATTTTTGTGCTCCCGGAATCATTAAGTCAGGGAATTCGTGATCAAATTCGTGCTCAACCTAAAACGACGGTCGGAGACAGACTAAAATCGGCATTTAATCGACGGGCCTTAACGCTGCTCGTCTGTATCGGATTTGCGGTAACAATGGCGTGGGCGCTTTTGGAAACAACCTTGGCGCTGTGGGCGAACGCTATATTGAGCTTTGGGCCGCGTGAGATCGGCCTTCTGCTCACTTATGTTGGCGTCATTAGCGTCATCATTCAGGGCGGAATGATTGGCCCTCTGACCAAGCGGTTTGGTGAGCGGGCGCTGGTCGCAGTAGCGGTGTGTTTTCTGTTTGGTGGCTACGGGGTTCTTGCTGCGACCCAAGGCTGGACATTGCTCATTGTTTCCATGACCCTATTGGCTATTGGCAACGCACTAGCCAATCCATCACTTTCGAGCCTAGTCTCTAAGGAAGCTGATGATATAGAGCGTGGTGCTGTTCTTGGGGTTTACCAGGGCGCTAGTAGTCTCGCCCGGGTCGCCGGCCCAATTTATGCTGGTGTGGTGTTCGTTCGCCTTGGCCCGGCCACGCCATTAGAGATCGCGGCACTGTGCATGGTCCCTGCTTTGGTGATGATGATGGCGTTACCGAAGCGCCTGTAAATGAGGCCCTTGCCGATGTCCGCCTCTTTAACGAGCGCGCTGACTCCAACGTCCCGAAGAATATGGGCCTTCGCGAGCCCGTCAAAGGTAGCAACAATCGAGACTTCTGTTGCCTAGCGTTTTAACTTTCCTTTACCTTTTGCCTTGATTGGCACCTCAAAAAGCTTTCATCTGTAAGTGCTATAAAGTGTTTTAGTAATAAGTGACCGGCGGTCACTTATTGTTGATCCCAGTTTTAATCCAGATCAGTGTTGCTCAATGAGCGGCTGTAAATAAATTTCAGGAGGGCACTGCGTGCTCGAAGCGATCGATTTAAAGAAGACCTATGGTGATCATAGCGCGTTGAAGGGTCTTAACTTGTCTATCAACGCAGGGGATATTTATTGCTTACTCGGGGCCAACGGCGCTGGAAAAACAACAACGATTAATTTGTTTCTCAATTTCATTGATCCCAGTGGCGGTAGCGCCAAAGTGAACGGTATCGATGTGACTGAGTGTCCACTCGAGACTAAGCGGTTTCTCGCTTACATTCCAGAACAGGTCATGCTCTACCCTAACCTTTCAGGGCTAGAGAACATTGAATATTTTGCCCGGCTTGGCGGCCACAACGAATACGGTGATGGTGATCTGCGAGGCTTTCTTGTGCGCTGTGGGCTTCAGGCTGAAGCGGCCGACCGGCGGATCTCAACGTATTCAAAGGGTATGCGTCAAAAAGTGGGCGTTGCTATCGCGTTGGCCAAGCAAGCTAAGGCCCTTCTTTTAGATGAGCCCACATCCGGTCTTGATCCTAAGGCGTCGAACGAATTTTCAGAGCTATTAAAGCACCTTCAATCTGAAGGAGCGGCCATCCTGATGGCCACACACGACCTTTTCCGTGCCAAGGAAACGGGAACACGTATCGGCATCATGCGAGAAGGTGAGTTGATGCAAGAGCTCAATGTAGGTGAAGTTTCTCATGCCGACATTGAACGCATTTATCTTGAACACATGCATTAGCCCTTTCGTTTGGCGGCATTTTTAATAACGAAGAGCGAATATGCTTAAATGGATTAAGCGTCTTGCCATCACGTTAATCGTTCTCGCCGTGGTAGCGGGCGGTGGCGGTTATGGCACTTTTAAGTACATGAACCGGACACCGCCGCAATTGGTCGAACCCAACTACTTCCGCATTTACAAAGAGCAACTGGCCAGCGAAGACGCAATGACCCCAGAGGGTAACGTCGCTATTTTTATGTCAGGCTTAATTATGCCGGAGGAATTCCGTGTCGCGGATTTTCACAACCTTGCTTTAAAGTCGCGCCAATACATTCCGTGGCCAATTCGTAGTCGTGCGATGGCGGACCCTGGAGTGCTATTGCTTGATGCTGAGCGCTACTACGAGTTTAAAGAGTTTGAGCCGACAAACTTAGTCGATGCTATGGGGTCATCGGTTGATTTTGATGGAACGCCTTGGGTCGAGCGCTACCACAGTGGTGAGCTGCAATGGATCAAACCAAGCCCGACCCAGCACTTCGACCACGGCTACTTTTTATATACAGGCCGTAAGGGTGGAATGGCGGGGCCCGCGCAGAAGTTAATTAACAAAGCGCGCATCTATTATTATGGCAAAGGCAAGGGGTTCATGAATGGCAAGGTGCCTCATGAAGCGGGCAACTGGGCTATCGTTGAGGCGGCCATGAAAAAGGTCAAAGCTAAATATGGGAATGTTCCATACCGTTGGGTGACGGCTGAAGATTTTCACCTCGCGCGCAAAGCAATGTTTGAGCTTCTTGATGGTGGCGCCGATACCATAATCTTTGCGGCCCCCCGGCCAGTGTATTCTCACCATGAAGAGTTCAATGGCTCAATTAAACATGGCATGCACTACATTCACGAGTGGGAAGAAGCCAACGGCAAGCCTATTAAAGCGATTATTTCTCAGAACCTTGCGAGCTTCCCTATTATCCATGAAACCTATGCCAACATGCTCCGCGACCGCCTTGATCAACTGCCTAAGGGGTCTGATGTGAAAGTAGTAGCATCTGTTCATGGCATGGCTTGGGACGCGGTGCCCAACGAAGCCTGGATTGAATTAGCCCCCGATTACATTGACCCGGTCATGGACAAGTTGGAAAGGACGCTCTCCGATTACGATTTAGGCAGAACTGAACTGGTGCAATCCCAGGATCATTTTGCAGACCCGCATAACGATCCACTGGGAAAGACGTTGTCAACAAACAGGGCCTTCTGGGAAGGCATCGAGAATGACTACGACTACGTCATCAACCTGCCGGTTGAGTTTTTTGCTGAGAACACAGACACGATGTTCTCTCACGCGATGTTCAATTACGAAGGGTTTCCTGGTTACAATATTTATGACCCGGTCGACTATAGTGATTGGTCGGTGCCCTATACCAGAACGTTCAACATTGAGGGCACGCAGGTCATTTATAACGGCCTGCCTATTGGCAAATACAACACGCCTATTGTTGAGGCGTATTTTCAGGCCATGGACGCGATTCTTTCGCGCTCGCTGACGCCCGTTGCAGAAAAGAGCGACGTCGTACTTGCCAACTAAAAACTAGTCAGCGGTAGCGTGAAGCGCCCAGCTCTTTAGTAGGGTGGTTTGTTTGCAGTCTTCTCGTCGCCCCTATAGGACGAGGAAGATAAAATTAAAGGATTAAGAGAATGAAACGGCAGTTTGTTTCTATTGGCGATATCCAGCTTCATGTCCGGCGTGCTGGCGAGGGGCCGCCCGTTATTCTTCTGCACCCGTCCCCTCAATCCAGCGCGTTCTCCATTCCTATGGTGACGCGATTAGCAAAGAATTTCACTGCTATTGCAGTCGATACCCCAGGGTACGGTTTGTCTGATCCAATCCTGGGTGGCTACAAAGGCCCAGCGTTAGATGGTTATCTGCCGCCTTTGGTTGCTTTGCTTGATTCCCTAGGGATCGAAAAAGCGGCTTTTTATGGTAATGCGACAGGTGCCGAAATTGCACATATTTTTGCGGCGGCTCATCCGGAACGTGTCGCGGTCTGTATGCTCGATACGGCTGGGGATGTGTCAGACGAATTCGTTGACAGGCTGACAGATGGTTACTTCCCTGATACGACGCCACGCCGCGATGGCGGTCACCTCTTGACCCATTGGGACATGGTTCGGTCCCTCCATATTTTTGCACCGTGGCATTTCACGAAGAAAGAGTCTCGCCTGCCTATTAATATGCCACCACCGGAGAAAATACAGACTAAATTGCTTGATTACTTGCGTGCCGGCGCCAATTACGCTGATGCGTACAAACCGGCGTTTTATACAGCCAAACATCATCTTATAAGCCGCGTGACCGTTCCCGCGACCCTAACCCGATGGGCGGGGAAACCTGATCTCACCGAGGTCGATGACCTTATCACAGCAGGTCTTCCTGATAATTTTACGGTGCTTGAGGCTGGGCCAACAATGGACGAACGCCTTGCGGTGAGTGAGCAGTATCTCATCGATCATTACTTATCTTCGGGGACCCCTGCTCCTCCGCATCCGGATCAGATCAATACCGCCGCGCCCCGTCTCCAGAAGATGTTTCTTGATGTCGACGGCGGGCAAGTCATGGCGCAGGTTTGCACAGCTGGGTCTGGCCGTCCCATCCTTGGCCTTCATGACCCGGCGGGCTCGTCCAACAGATTGGCTGGGTTGCTCTCACCGTACATTGGCAAGCGACGCGTTATTGCACTCGATAACCCGAATAGCGGCGAGTCAGACAACCTTCTTGCGCCACAAGACATTTCAACCGAGGCCTATGCCAGGGCTGCCATCGCGGCACTTGATGTTATGGGGGTCAACGAAGTTGATGTAATTGGCCGATATTCAGGTGGACAAGTCGCGATGGAGATGGCGGCAATGCGACCCGGTTTGGTTAAGCATATTGTCCAGGCCGGCGTGCAAATATTCACCGACGAAGAGCGCAAAGACATGCTTGAGAATTACACGCCAAGCATCGCGCCGCGCTGGGATGGCGGCCACCTTGTTACGGCGTGGGCGATCGTGCGTGACATGGGGCTGTATTGGCCTTGGTATAATAAAACCAAGGGCGGTGTAATTCAGCGTGACGCAAACCTTGACCCAGAATTTTTAGATAGCCGGGCTCAAGATTTACTCAAAATTGGTGATAGCTATCAAGACGCATATGCCGCGTCGTTTAATTATCCCATGGCTGAGAGGCTGGCGGAGATCGATGTGCCGTGTCTCCTTATCGATTGGCCCGGCGCAGCTTCCTATGACCGGCTGGTGATGGCTAAAAATGCTGCGCCGAATTGCGATGTTGCTGATATGCCCGAAGATTTGGGCATACTCCCTGCGTTGCTCGACCCGTTTTTTGAGCAGTAGTAGAGCGTAATGAAAATCGAAAGACGATTCCTCACGCTTCCGAACGGAAAGCAAGTTCACTATCGCATGGCTGGCCAAGGCCCGGCGATGATTCTTATGCACCCGTCACCGATTTCGTCAGAAGCTTTACTTCCGGCTATGTTGGTGTTCTCAAAGCAGTTCACCTGCATCGCTTTAGATACGCCAGGATATGGCCTGTCCGATGATGGCGTGAAGGACAAAGAAGGTTTGTGGGGGTACGCAGACGTGCTCGCGCTTGTGTTAGATGCGTTTAAACTTGAGTCAGCGGTTATCTATGGCGCAGCGACGGGCGCCCAAATCGGTACGCAATTTTCTAAACGCTATCCACAACGCACTAAACTTCTCATGCTTGATGGCGCCGGACATTTCGCGGAAGAGGACCGCGCGTTATTTTCTGGTGATTATTTTGTTGACCTCAAGCCCCGGCGAGATGGCACTCACTTACTAGCGGCGTGGGACGCCAGTCGTCATCTTACCACGTTCTTCCCGTGGATGTCTGACCGTCTCGAGCATCGCGTCCATGGGGACGCAGCGCCATTGTCTTTCGTGCAGCATCACGTCAATGACATGCTTCGTGCGGGGCCGGACTACAGGTTCGCCTATTGGGAAGCGGTGAAGGTCGAAAGTCACACGAACACGGTCGGGGTTACAGTTCCGGCGTTGGTGTCACTCAACGCCAGCAGTATGATGCGGCCGCATACGGAAGCACTGATTAATATGGGGTTGCCGGATAATTTTACAGTCGTGCATAGCAATGCGGAAACGCGGTATTCGGCGCTGCTCGAAGCTGCGGCTGATTACGTAAATGATCCCCCGTGTCCAACGCCGCCAATGCAGACAAAATCTCAACCCGCTATTCAGAACGCCATGGTCGATGTGCCGGGTGGGCAGTTAAGAGCGAGGCTCTGTCTCGAAGGCGAAGGCAGGCCATTGTTGGCTATTCATGATCCGGCGGGCTCTAGTCATCTGGTTGAGCCAGTTTTTAGCCCCTATGTCGGAAAGCGTCCGGTTATTGCTTTTGATAACCCAGGCAATGGAGAATCCGACGCTGTCCTCGACATTCTCAACTCTGAAACCTACGCCGAAGTTCTCAACGCAGCGCTTGATACGTTGGGGCTGGAAGAGGTTGACATCATTGGTCGATATTCTGGCGGCCCTGTTGCTATGGAGATGAGTTTCCAGCGGCCAGGCCGGGTTAAGCACATCGTTCAAGCGGGCGTTTCATTTTACGAGGGTGAGGAGCAACGGTCCCTTATCGAAAATTACACACCGTCTGTCGAACCGCGCTGGGATGGCAGTCATTTGATGACGGCCTGGTCGATTATGCGTGATCAAAGTTTGTATTGGCCGTGGTTCAATCAAACCAAAGCCGGAATCCTCTGGGAAGATGGGGCTATCGATGTGTCGCTGACCGATCTCCGCACGCGCGAATTGCTCAAATGCGGTGACCGCTTTCAAGACGCATACAACGCCATGTGGTGCTATCCCATGCGTGAGAAATTGCCCCAATTGTCAGCCCCCTGCCTCCTGTGCCACCCAATCTGGGAGCCGGTCGGGTACACTACCGCGCTCGCTCAAGCGGTTGACCCGCGCTGTAAGTCTGCAGTTTTGCCTGCGAGAATGGCGGATTGGCACACGGAGCTGGACGCCTTTTTTGACGCCTCTTGACGTTTAGATTCTTAAACACAAAATAAGGTTTGTATCGCGCTGAATTCGGGCGATGTAAGGTCGGTGCCTGAAAGGGCCATTTCTGGTCTCGCTCGTTGAGGAGACATAGGGGTATTTAGTTATGACGCGCATGTCCGTGTTCTCAAGCCCTCTTTTGCTGGGCTTTGACCACATAGAGCGGGTGCTCGATCGGGTTAATAAGTCATCTGCGGAAGGGTATCCGCCCTATAATATCGAGCAGACGGGAGAGCATGCCTTGCGCATTACGCTTGCGGTTGCTGGGTTCGCGGAAGAAGAATTGTCGGTTACCGTGGAAGATAACCAGCTTGTTGTGCGCGGAAGAAACACAGATGACGGCGCAGATCGTGTTTTCCTTCACCGTGGCATAGCAGCACGGCAGTTTAGCCGCAGTTTTGTCATAGCAGAAGGTATTGAGGTGAAGACTGCCGGCCTAGACAACGGTCTTCTTCACATTGACCTTCAGCGTCCCGTGCCAGAGTCTAAGGTGACCGAGATTAAAATCTCATCTGTGAGATCTGGGAAGCCTAAGCCCCAGATGATTGATATGGAGCACAAGGCTGTTGAGTAACGCTTTGGACTAAACGTCAGAGAGCACGACCAAGAAAGGGATCTATTATGTCTGAGCCCATTACACCTATACCTCTAGTCTTCGCATCCACGCGGATTGAATTTGCTGAGCTTGGCCTTCATGAGATGGCCTATGCGCGCCAGGCCCTAGTGAATAACAAACCGGCGTGGTCAATCCATGATGCTTCTGGCGCTGCTGTGGGCTCCGCTCCAACCCGGGAACAGGCCATGGCTGCTATTCTTCAGAATGATTTGATCCCGCATCACGTCCACTAGAAAAAGCTACTTCAGGGCCAGTTAAACCCAATTATCAAGCTTAAAGTTTTTGCGTGCGCTTGATATGATGATCACGTGTCCCCGTAGCTCAGCAGGATAGAGCATCAGATTCCTAATCTGGAGGCCGTGAGTTCGAATCTCGCCGGGGACACCATCCCAGTATAGAGCTGCGAACACTTGTGGAATCGGCAGAACCCTTATTGGTGAGGGTAGCTAAGGCCGCATTTTTTGACCCCGCAACGGTGATCTCGCCGTTTTTCTTTCGACTGTTACTTGACCCACGAATATACCGAGCGGGCATTTCTGCATGCTCTTTTTAGCTTTTATAACCGAAGTCCTACCCCTTAGAAGGCATTGATATGTTTCGGTTTAAGTAACTGTTTGGGCATGGCGCTTCTCAATCCGGCACTTCCGAACTGGGCACATTGAACTGGGTCAGATTCACTACTATGCCGTCGCGGTCAAAGAACAGGCTTTCATAGGCCTGGATGTCGGACCCTTCCTGCGGGAACAGCACAATGGGTTCTGAGACGATGGAATAGCCCGCCGCTTTGACCTTCTCGTTGATGCCGAAAATATCCGAGGTGACAAATACTAAAGCAGAATCGCCGGTTTCCACATGAGTGCGGGGGTCTGGCGCGGGCGGCTGCGAGTCGCCAATGAACTGAAAAAACGCCACGTTAGCGAACACAAAATCGCCCGATTGCAGATGCACCACCCGCACCGTCTTGCCGTCAATGCCAAGAATCTGGTCCCACTCTTCGCTTTTTTCAAACGTTTGTTCGAAGCGAACGCGAAGCCCGAGGATATCGCGATAAAGTTTGAGGGACTCATCCACATCGCGCACGAAGTGAGTGGACCGCATGAGGGGCGTGACAATGAAACCGTCCGGGATGTCTGTTGTTTGTGCGTTGGTGGGGTATGCACTCCAGAGAGAAAACAGAAGACAGGTGAGCAAGGCGCGTTTCATTATCGTATTCCTATTTTAAAATATTTCGTTGAAATGCATGAGCTTGGTGAATTTCAGCTAATGATGCAAAGCAGATACCGTCACCCTTTCTGCCTTTTTTGAATCTATAAGAGAAGATATTCAGAAAATATATCATAAGCGGTGCCCCCAGCGGTCGCTAAACGAAAGGAGGGGTGCAATATAGGGGAGACCGGTAGGCCTCGAAAAAAAAATAAAAATCAACGGGTTACCAGCTTCAATTCCTCACAGGGCGACACTGCGAATAGGCCTGGAAACGTTTTATGGCTATCGGAGCTGGCCATAAACCATAACGATCGGCGTTGCGTTTGCGCAGCCATGTTTAAAATGGCTAAACCCATAACGAAAACAGGGCCTATGTCTATGGTGAGGCGTCTGTTAAGGTTTGGTTGATTATTAAGTATGTTCTTAGTTGTAGCGGGCCCCATTTAAATAAGATGGGCGGGTTCTTTCTTTAAATACCAGGGGAAATCATGAAAAAACGTAACTGGATAGCGGCGTCTTTAATGGCATCGGTTGCCTTACCTGCAGGGCAAGGGGTAATGGCTCAGAACCTTGCAGTTGAAGAAATCGTTGTTACCGCTCGTAAGCGCGACGAAAGTATTTATGAGATTCCAATTTCTGTGTCGGCCCTTTCCCAGTCGCAGCTTGATATGAGAGGGATCGATAACCCTGAAGAATTGTCAGCCTTTATCCCCGGCCTTGATTTCCAGGGTTCCACTTCTGTAGGTAGCCGGCAAAACCCTAGCATCCGTTTCCGCGGTTTGAATCAACAACTGCTCACGCCGTCGTCTCAGATAGGCGCGTTATTTTATGACGGCTCTTACATTGGCGGTGGTGGTGCATTTATTCCGTTTACAGACCTCGAGCGTGTTGAGGTTATTAAAGGGCCACAAACTGCTTACTTCGGTCGCAACACCTTCTCTGGTGCCGTGAACATCATTCCGAAAATGCCTGGCGATGAGTTTGAAGGCTTTGTCGCTCTAGAATGGTCCCCTTCGCAAACAGACGAAATGAAAGTGGAGGGCGCCATAGGCGGCCCAATCACTGACAATGTTGGGTTCCGTATTTATGCTGGTTATGATCAGGATGGCGGTGACTTTAAAACTCAAAAGAGTGACGAGCCGTACGCTCAAACCAAGGACTTCGCTGTTAGCGGCACATTGACGGCCGATGTTAAAGAAAATTTACGGCTGAAATTTACTGGTTATTATGTGAAAGGTAAGGATAGCGGGACCTCCGGCTCTGTTAATTCTAACGGACCTGACGGTGTTGGGGGCGGCTTGTGTAACAAAACATATACCGGCACGTACCTGAATGCAGCTACGGGCGCAAAGACGCCCTTTAGCCGCAATCTTGCTGACTTCAAGGGGACGTCGTTCTGCGGCGTATTTCCAACGGGCGACAATTGGGTTGCGCCGTATTCACTAACTCCAACCGCGGCTGACACCTTCCTTCGATCAGACGACCGTATTGACGTTATGAATAAACTTCATCCGATGGCTGAAAAGTACTCCATCATCCCGCAGCCAAATGGCAAGCTTGGTGGTCAACAGCAGACATATCGCCTTCAATTCAGCGGTGAATATGATATCGGTGATCACACGTTGTCGTGGGTAACCTCTCGCGCCAATACGGGTACGCACAGCTCTGTGGATTTCTTCTTCGGCAGCGTTCCTCTCGGTGGATTTTTGGGAACATCATTCATCCTTGGCACTCAGATTGCCATTCGTGAGACCTATTACGAGGCTCGAATTTCTTCGCCTCAAGACCAGCGTCTGCGCTATCTCATTGGGATTAGCGATTATACCCAAAAATATCGTAACTTCAGCAACCCAACTAAATCCCAGCCGTTACAAGCTATTGATTTTCAAGACAGCAACACGGTGGGTATTTTCGCGTCACTGGATTATGACATCACGGATGATCTGACGCTTTCAGTTGAAGGCCGCTACACTGATGAAGAAAATGTCACTCTAGTTCAGGGTGCTCCCGGAAACCCCTGTGGTTTCTCACCTGTCTGTAACCTGACTAACGAATACTCGGATTTCATACCTCGAGCTATTTTGTCCTACACACCATTTGATGGCGCAAGTGTTTACGGCAGTTATTCCTATAGTTCGCTGCTTGGTGTGCCGACCCGGGCCGGCTTTGTGAATAGTGTTGCGCCGCTCGTAATCACCGCCGCGGATCTTGCAGTTCTTGGTGATTTCACGCCGGAGCAAGAGGCCGAGCAATTCGAACTCGGGTGGAAACAGCAGGGCGATAATTGGGCCACTACGATTGCTCTCTACACCATCAAATGGAGCCAGCAACCCTTTGCTGCGGTTATTGTTATTCCAGCTGCAGCTGGCGGCGGTACGACCGCCTTCGCTGGCCCGGGCGATTCTAAATACAAAGGGGTCGATTTTGAGGCGACGGTTAACCCATCGGACTGGCTGAGCTTGTCCGCTACTTTAGCCTATACGGACACGAAATTGATCACGTTCTCATCCCGTGGGTCCAATGAGTCTGTGGTGCTGGCTTCTGGGTCATTGTCAGTCGTCAATGACGGAAAACGCCCACGTAATCAGCCGCTCGTTTCGGCAACATTCAGCCCAACATTTTTCGGCCAAATGGGTGAGCGTGAATGGTTCCTTCGTACCGACTTCCTCTATCAGAGCGCAACCTGGGCCGACTACTCAAACTATAACCGGGCGCCAGACGACTTCGAGATTAACATGCGGGCTGGCATCGATTTATCTGAAGGAATGAGCCTAGAAATCTATGGCAAGAACCTGACGGATAGTAGAGTGCTAAATCTCAATGGCGGCACGACAGCATTTATTGCGTTGGATCGAAAAGCGTTCTCTGAACCTCCCCAAAAGCGGGAATTTGGTGTGCGTTTACGGGCTGATTTCTAGGCTTCGTAAAGGTTTGAAATGGGAAGGCCGGCTCTTAGGGGCCGGCCTTCTTTTTGCCTTTTTGGTGCTTTACCTAATGCGTGAATGATCGGGCGGAAGGTCCGATTACGGCTAACCCCAGGCACTGAAGTGATGGTTACTCAATATTTTAACTTTAGCCTAAATTTTTTCTTTGAGCCCGATAAGCTGAGGTGAGTTCTCATCACGCCTATCGCACTACCCATGCCATTGTAGCCCCCTGTCTGATTAAACCTTAATGAAGACGCTAATTGCCTAGTGAATTATAAGAAGCTACAAAAACCACTTAATATGTTGATTTTGGAGTTGTGGCTTGGGACAAATTTTAAAAATTGGCCTGATCGGGGCAGGCATTGGGGGAATAACGGCGGCTGTTGCTTTGCAGCAGCGTGGTTTCAAAGTTGTCGTCTATGAACAATCGTCGGGACTGGGTGAAATTGGTGCAGGTATTACGGTTGGCCCAAACGCAAACCGCGTGATTAATGGGCTAGGACTAGAGACCGAGTTCGAAGCCCTGGCCAGCGCGTCACCGCATGTCGGCGTTCTCGACTACCAAACCGGCGAGCGACTCAATTACATTCCGCGTGGGCACGACGCATACATGAGAGATCATGGCGCTGTATCTCGTCTTATGCACCGGGCCGATGTCCATGCTGCCTTGGAACGCGCGTTTAATGCCGATGAATACTCACTCAGATTAAATCATAAGCTAACTGATATAGCGCAAGATGATGATGGTGTGACGTTGCAGTTCGAGAATGGTGAAACCGATCGCTGTGATGTTGCTATTGCATGCGATGGTTTAAAGTCGACTATTAGAGATAAAATGTTCCCCACTGAACCGCCTGTGTTCACAGGGTATGTGGCATGGCGCGGGCTGGTGGACCGTTCGCTTGTACCGGACGTGAGCCTCGACCCTCATTTCGCAGCCTACCCCGCTGAAAACAAAATGTTCGCGCGCTATCCCGTGCGCCACGGCACTCTGATTAATTACGTTGCTAATGCTCGGAGGTCGGGCCACACATCCGAAAGTTGGAAAGACCAAACGGATATCTCGGAAGTTGTGGAAGAGTTTGATGGCTGGTGTGACGATGTGGTTAGCATTATTCGCGCAACGCCGGGGGGGCTCTGTCACCGTTGGGCATTACATAGCCGTGTGCCGCTCGATAGTTGGATCAATGGCCGGGTGAGCCTGCTTGGTGATGCGGCCCACCCAATGACCCCATTCCATGGCATGGGCGCGGGCATGGCGATTGAAGATGCCGCTGTTCTCGCCCGTTGTTTTGAAGCGTCCGGTAACGATTGGCAGGGTGCTTTACAGCGATACGAACGCGCTCGTTTAACCCGTGCTAATAAATTTCACGTCGCTTCACTTGATAGGGGTAAGACGTATATGAGTTCAAAGCCTGATGACCGGAAACAATCCCCGAGTGCTGGTGTTGAGGATGAGCTTGGCTACGACGCGATGTCCGTGACCATTTAAGCCCTGTTTTCTGAGCGATTTTGATCCCGGCCGCTGAAGTGCTGGAGTATCTGCGCTTACGTGGCGTTGGCGCCGATATAGGAATTGTTGAGTGCTGCAAAACATGCATTGAAGACTTAGTTGCGAATGAGGTGACCGTGATTAATGCCGGATATGCAGTGATGGGCGCGGATACGTACAATCCTTGGCGGCGTTATTCAGCGGATGATTAAGGGTAGCCCGGCTACTGGCTCATGGATAGCTTTCTGCTGGGACAATTGTTCAGGAGCCCTTTCGGTAGTAGTCTATATTTTCCTGAATATTTAACGGTCTGTGAGGCTAGTTATGCCGACGCGTCTTAGCCATGGCTTGGCAATTGAGTCCACCCGCGACGAGGCGGCTCGCCAAGGGTTTGCGACCGGGATGCGTAAGTACGTTCTGGGTGACCTCGCTGGCCATATGCGTACGGTGTATGATCGCCGAGCGCTTCCATCCTTTGAGAAAGCTAATGGCCGCCCGCCCTCGGATGGACCAGAAATTCACAGAGCGCTTCGTCCGGATACAATCTTCAAGTTTTATTCCGCCGTGCGGAACGTTACGCAAGAGCTAGTGTGGCGGTCCGTATTGCCTGGTATTTCCCGCTCGTCTAAAGCCCTTGCTGAGAAAGCCTCTGCCTATAATGCGGATGACAACACGCTTCATTTAGATCCGACGCTTGAAACGCCGCGCTACATCAGCGCGCTTGATGTGCACCTGATGCCCGGTTGTTATCACTCGGAACGGTTCGAAGGAGATGTCGCTCAAGGCGCGCTTTATGACAACGGCCTCTCTGTTTTTTTGATGGGGTACCTCGGGCCCGAAATGGATGATACTGGGCGTTCTGTTTCTCAGTTTATTAAGGCGCTATACCCCGATTTTTCTCCGCAACGGATGATCGATATAGGCGCGACGGTAGGCTTTAATACGTTGCCTTGGCTCGAAGCTTGGCCCGAGCTGGAAATTCACGCGATTGATGTCGCGGCGCCCAACGTGCGTTATGGCCATGCCCGGTGTAAGGCTATGGGAAAGCCGGTCCACTACCATCAAATGAATGGCACCGATCTCAAGTTCGATGACAACAGTGTGGATATCGTTTGGTCGGCGATGGTTTTGCACGAAATGCCTGCATCAGACGTTGCCAAGGTACTTGAAGAAAGTTATCGCGTTCTTAAGCCGGGCGGCTTGATGATTCATATGGAGCTGCCGCTGAACGCGGATATGGAGCCCTATGAACAGTTTTATATGGACTGGGACGCCTACTATAACAAAGAGCCGTTCTATAAATCCTTACGGGATACCGACGTGCAACAGGCAGTAACAGACGCTGGTTTTGAAGCCGATAAATTTGTGCGGTTTGTCATCCCCAGCCAACACGGTTTCGGCGCAGGTTCTTTGCGTGACGCTGCGACGGCGACCGTGGATGCGGTTGAAGGTAACGTTGGTAAACTGCAGGGTGGCCTAAAGTGGTTCACCTTTGGTGGATGGAAGTAGCTCGAAAAGCTACGCGTAGACTTGAGCTATTGTGGCCTCAACCAAGGGCAGCCCGCACGGCCCGGGGCCGACGCCTTGATGCATAACATTGTGGCTAAACCCAAACCCCAGCTTCGTGTCTGGGTCAGCAAAAGCGTATGAGCCGCCCGCGCCCGCATAACCAAAGCACCGATCGCCCGAACCCATAGGTGTAACCGGTGGGCAGTTCATCTCAAATCCATGAGAGAACCTTAATTCGAGGCCGTTGACGACGCATTGCTG
>Ga0302118_10000267_pt1 | contig 23958 bp, 20 predicted proteins | sample AG5_331_MG_FD_203126 | JGI IMG/M metagenome (GOLD analysis project Ga0302118, IMG submission 203126) | Marine microbial communities from Western Arctic Ocean, Canada - AG5_33.1 | ecosystem: Environmental > Aquatic > Marine > Oceanic | place: Canada: Western Arctic Ocean | collected 2017-10-01 | reverse complement strand
TTCCTTACCTGTTGGCAGCCATGAAAATGTACGAAGCGGGGTACGCCACCGCCGAAGACATTGATGCCGGCATGAAACTCGGTGCAGCGCACCCTATGGGCCCGCTAGAACTCAGCGACATGATCGGCCTCGACACCATGATGCTGGTCGGAGAAACCTTGTTCGAAGAATACGGCGACGCTTCTTACCTCCCATCGCCATTGTTGAAACGCATGGTGGCTGCGGGGCATCTCGGCCGTAAATCTGGCCAAGGGTTTTACGACTACCGCTAAACCGGTGTTGGTTGGTCCGTAATACGGGTAGCGAGTAGAGCGGCCACGATTGCCACGGCCGCAGCACCAAGGTGTAAAAATAAGAACCAAGTGCCGTCTACGTGATCGCCCATGAGGGCGGTAAGCACGGTGATACCTAAGGCAGCCCCCACTTGCTGCACCATGTTGATGGTTCCTCCGGCAATCCCCAAATCTTGGTCGCCTACTGCGGTAGTCACGGCGTTGGTAACGGCGGCCCGAATGTACCCACTGCCCGCTCCTGCTAGCGCAGCACCAGAAATAAAGAGAAAAAGCCAATGCTGTTGAGCCCCGACTCCGGCGATCACCATGGCTCCCGCAAAAATCAGCATGCCGGTGACCGAAACTTTTCTCGCACCACGCAGCGGGTCGTGGCGGCCCCCTAAACGGGCCGCCAGAGCAAAGGTGAGGGGGCGAGGCAGCATAAGCAACCCAATAATGGTGGGGCGAAACCCCCAAAGACGCGCCAGTAAAAAAGGCGCCATAACCATGGCCCCCATGTAACCCGCTTGCATAACTGCCTGAGACAAAATTGGGTAGGTGAAGTTGGGACGGCGAAGAAATTCCGGGGGAAGCAACGGAGAAGACGTGCGGCGCTCAATGATGGTAAAAGCGGTGAGCGAAAGTGGGGCTATCACGAGGCAGGCCAGCACGGTGGGGTGCCCCCAGCCCCAGGCGATACCTCGGTTGATACCTAAAAGCAGGCCGCTGACCCCAAGGCCTAAGGTGAACGAACCGGGGAAGTCAAAGCGCACACCGGGTCGGGTGGGCGTCTCGGGTACCACTAGCAGCGCTAAGCACAAGGCGACCAGCACGGCGCTTCCTTGCACCACAAACAAAGCCCGCCACCCCAACCATTCAATAAGAGGCCCGCCAGTGACCACCCCGACGGCCGGGGAAAGCGCCACCACAGCCGCCCAAGTACCCAGTGCTTTTGAACGGTCACGGCGAGGGAAAATGCTGACGATCATGGCCATGGTGGAGGGCCCGGCCGAGGCCATGGCAGCTTGAGCCAAGGTACGTAACACGATAAGCGAGGTAATGTCCCAAGCCAGCGAGGTGGCTAAAGAAAGCACGGCGCCCAAAGAAAAACTCAAAAGAAAAGTACGGCGGTGGCCGTACAGGTCGCCAAGCTTTCCGGCAATGGGGGTGACGACGGCAAATGCCAGCAGGGGGGCGGCGATCACCCAAATAATGGTGTCATCGGTGGTGCCGATCTGGGTAGCGATGCGGGGCAAAGACGCCGAAAGCACCGTGACGGGGTAACTGCCGGTGGCTGTGCTGAACAAAGCAACATAAAGCACCCACTGCCGGTAGTTGGGTCGTTGTTTAATGTGGTTGCGGCGAGCGGTCAGCCCACGGCCGCCATGGTCGCCTTTATTCATGTGGATTCACCTTAGATCAGCGAAGAAATTACTACAGCATGGGGCGTCCGGTCAGGGGTCACCGCAGGGAGCCCGTTACGGTCAAGTTATGGAAAAAAGACACCCGGAAAATGTTGCCCCTATCGGCTTGGTGGTTAACCCTCGGTCGGGCACTGATGTGCGGCGTGCTATCGCTGCGGCGGGCAGCGTCACGGTGGCTGACAAAGCCAACATTGTGCGCCGGGTGGTGTTGGGGGCAGTCGAAACAGGGGCGCATCGTTTTGTTGTTCACGGCGACCCTCACGGCATCGTGCGCCGGGCCACCGAAACCATTAAAGGTCTTGGTCTGGATTGGGTGGGGACGGAACTGACCTTTACTGAACGCGATACCTATCACGCGGTGCAGTGGATGCGCGATGCTGGTTGTGCGGTGGTTTTGGTGCTGGGGGGCGATGGAACCAACCGGGTGGCCGCTCAAGCCTGGCCAGACATTCCGGTGATCCCCGTATCTACCGGCACCAATAATGCTTTCCCGGTTTTTGTGGAAGCTACGGTGGCCGGTGCGGCCGCCGGGCATGTGGCCACCGGTCGAGTGGCTATTGACGAGGTGGCGGGGCCGGCGAAGGTTGTTCGTTTGGATGTTTGGGACGATCAGGGGAACCTCGAAGAATCAGATCTGGCTTTAATCGACGCAGTGTCGGTAGATGATCGCTATGTAGGTTCATTAGAGCTTTTTGACCCGGAGACTTTAGGGGTCGCCGTGTTGACGCGAGCAGATCCGGCTTCAGTGGGTTTTGCCGGGGTCGGAGGACTGGTTGAGGAAGTAACGGCCGAAGAGGATGCGGGGTTGCTGATTCGTTTTGAGTCACCGGCAGCCAGCGACCAAGTGTTGCGGGGCCCAACAGCCCCCGGTCATTACGACGACCTCGGTTTGCAGGAGGTGCGACGCCTTAAATTTGGTGAACGGGTGGCGGTAGAGGGTCCGATCTTGCTGGCTTTTGATGGCGAACGCAAAAGGCGTTTAGACCAAGGTGCTCGGGCTGAACTGTGGGTTGAACGCAACGGACCGTGGGTGGTTGATGTGGCTTCGGCAATGCGTCAAGCGGCGGCCCAAGGAAGTTATCTAAGCAAGAAAACGCCCGGCCAGTAGGGCAGGGAGTTCACTAAAAGAGTCCAGTACCGGAAAGTCCACGCCGACTAAAGACGCATCGTCGGCGTGTTCGTGCCCCCAGGTGGTGTGATGAGGGATATGTACTGCTTGGGCCCCCAAAGAAATAACTGGCAGCACATCGGAGGGCACGGAGTTGCCGACCATGGTGAATTGGTCAACCTCTACCCGGTGTTGTTGCAAAAGAGCGCCATAGGTGTGGGGGTCTTTTTCTCGCACTACTTCAACGGCCCAAAAATGATCCACGATGCCGCTGTTTAAAATTTTGCGATGCTGGTCGGTGGGGTCGCCTTTGGTGATCAGCATCAGGCGGTGGCTTTCTCCAAGTAAATGCAGAGTGTCGGCCACCGTGGGTAAAAGTTCAACGGGGTGGTCAATGAGGGCTTGACCGGTGGACAATATTTGAGAGATCTGATGAGCCTCGATGGTGCCTTCGGTGAGATTTATGGCTGCCTCGACGCAAGAAAGGGTGAAGCTTTTTACGCCGTACCCGTAGCGCTCAATATTGGTTCGTTCGAGAGAAAGTAGAGATGCATCGACTTGCTCGCCAGTTACCCAAGGAGAAAGTAATTGCCGAAAAGCACCTTGGGCGGTGTCGAAACGTGCCTGGTTTTCCCAGAGTGTGTCGTCAGCATCGAGGCCGAGTACGGGGCGGTGAACCATGCGCTGAGCATAGGGGGTGAGGTGCAGTCTGGAGTGTCCCCGATTGAGGTCGGTGCTGAGGCTAGCGTTTCCTTTATGCGCCACCTATGTATGCGACCGGCTTGTAACGGCCCTGCCGTTGTGTTGGTCATCATGAACCACAATAATTTGACTTTTACCGTTCGCGATCCAGGTGAAATTGATGGCCCGGGTCGGGTTGCTCTTTGTGAGGTCCACTTGGATCGCATGAAGGCTCCTCAGGGTTGGGATATTTTGGATGAACGCCCGGGCGGCGATGTGGTGGCTTTTGTACGGCCTGCTTCGTCGATGGGAAACCTGATTGATCCGACACCTGTCGCACCTCGTCCGGTAATTGAAGCTACGCATCCTTTGCGAAACCGACTGGTCAGCGATGATGACGCTGAGTCATCAGAATCTGCACCTGAGCCGGCACGTACCCCGCTGCTGGCTCGAGCATTTTTGGGTGTGGACCGCCACCCAGCATCACCTATTGGCTCGGCCGACGACATTGATTGGGACCAGCGAGACTTGCTTGGCGAAGACGACGATGAGCAAATATCTTTAGATGATTTTGAACCCGATGGGTTAGACCTCGCTTAGGTCTTATGAGACGGCGTTGATCATGCGTCGTTTTTTTGTGGTGTTGATGCTCTTAGCGGGGGTAGTGGTAGGGGTCGTTGGGTTTTCTGCGAGTGACGTAGATGAAGTGTCCAATGAGCCGCTTCCAACCCTGCCGGCTACCACCAGCGAACCACCGCCTACCAGTTCTCCGCCTCCGGTGCTTACGGCACCGATTGTCCTCGCTACGACAACCACCACCACCACCACCACGCCGCCTTTTTCTGGGTGGGTTGATCCGTTAAGCATTGGGCAACCGTGGGGCGACACGGTGTCGGGGGTCTTGACTTTTCGCGGCTCACCGACCCGCCGGTGGCATGGCGAAGGCCCGGTGCCTCAAGATCCGGAAAGGGCATGGCGTTTTCCTGCCGACCGAGCCATGTGCTCAACCAGCAGCGTCTTTGGGGTAGATGAACAATGGTGCGGCATGGGATGGACCGGCCAGCCAGCAATTTTTGAACGCCGGGAAGTCACCTGGTTAGTTTTTGGTGCGTATGACGCCAAGGTGCATTTTTTGAATGCTGAAACTGGTGAGCGACTGTTGCCAGATTTCGTTACCGGGGACATCATCAAAGGGTCAGTGACCGTAGATCCCGATGGTTTTCCGTTGGTGTATACCGGTTCGCGAGATAACTATCTGCGTGTTTTGGGTATCGACGGCAGCGAAGCGGTGGAGTTGTGGCGGTTGCACGCTTATGACGTGTCGCCTACTAAATGGAACAACGACTGGGACTCTGCGCCGTTGGTTATTGACGACTATTTATTTGCTGGGGGCGAGAACAGTCGGTTTCATATCATCAAGCTAAACCGTGGTTACGACACAGAGGGACGGGTCACCGTGGACCCAGAGTTGTTGTGGGATTTTGCTGGTTGGGACGATCAACTTATTTCGGCGGTGGGGTCCAACGTGTCGATTGAGATGTCTCCGCTGATTTTGGGTGATGTGCTCTATTTCGCTAATTCAGGTGGGTTGGTGCAGGGGTGGGACATCAGCGGCCTTAAAGACGGGGTGGAGCCGCAACGGGTGTTCCGCTTTTGGGCCGGTGATGATGTGGATGCCAGCATTGTTCCCGATGATGAGGGTTTTTTGTATGTGGGGGTGGAGTACGAGCGCAGCACCAATAGGTCTAAAGAGGTGGGGCAGATCATCAAGTTGGATCCCCGCAAACCTGAAGACCCGGTGGTGTGGTCGGTGCATGACCGCCCTTATGTGAATTCGGGGGTGTGGGCTACTCCGGCCATTTATGAGGATTTGGTTATTGTGCCCACTGACCAAGGGCTGGTCCATGGTATTGACCGGGCTACCGGGGAGATCCGGTGGTCGCTTGATTTGCCTGGCCCAACGTGGTCATCGCCCACCATTGTGGATGGGGTGATGGTTATGGGCGATTGTTCGGGCCGAGTGCGGGCTTTTGATGTGTCAGATACTTCAAGGAAGCCGCCGGAGTTGTGGCAGGTAGCGACCGGGGCTTGTGTGGAGTCTTCGGTAACGGTGTGGAAGGGTTCGGTTTATTCGGGTTCGCGAGATGGTTTTCTTTATGCGTGGCGCGATTTAGTTTTGGCTGACGAACCGGGCTAGGTTCTGTTTGGCTTGAGGCACCGTGTCTTGGGTTTAAGAGAGGTTGTTATGGCTGAAGTTACCGAGGCGGAGATTCGCGAGTTGACGGCACAGTTTTTGGCTGAAGTTGACCATACGCAAGTTGACCAGTTCACCTTTCGCGGCGAACAGTTTGACCGGGGTTTGGCTTTGGTTCAGTTTCCTGAAGGCTTGGGGGGCTTGGGTTTGTCGAGCCGCCGACTGCAAACGGTGGTAGATGCTGAGTTGCGGGCCGCTGGGGTGCCTTACCACGATTTGTTGATCAACCCCATTGGTATTGGTATGGGTGGCCCGGTGGTGCTCACTTATGCGACGCCGGAGCAGCAAAAACGTTTGTTGCGGCCCATGTTTACTGGCGAAGAAATTTGGTGCCAAATGTTTTCTGAACCGGGTGCGGGGTCGGATGTGGCTGGTTTGGCCACCCGGGCGGTGCGTGATGGCGATGAGTGGATTATCAATGGCCAAAAAGTGTGGACCACTTTGGCCCATGTTTCTCGCTGGGGCATGTTGGTGGCTCGCAGCGACCCCGACCAACCGAAGCACAAAGGGTTGACGTATTTCTTGTTGGATATGGAGTCCCCCGGGGTAGATGTGCGTCCGTTGCATCAAATTACCGGTGAGGCGGAGTTCAACGAAGTGTTTTTTGATGATGTCCGTATTCCCCATGATCGGGTGTTTGGCGAAGTGGGCGGCGGTTGGGGAGCAGCGGTTACCACGTTGATGAACGAGCGGGTTGCTTTGGGCGGCACGGTGCAAAAGGGTTCGGGCGCTATTGCCGACTTGATGCGTTTGTGGAAGGACCGCCGAGAGGTGTTGGCCCCGTTGGAGGCTGAGGTCATGCGTGATCGGGTGGCTGCTTTGTGGATCGAGGCTGAGGCGCTGCGTTTAACGAACTGGCGGGCTCGGGAGAACTCAAAGGCCGGGAATCCTGGTCCGGAGGGATCGGTGGGCAAGGTGAAGTCGGCGGAGTTGAATCAACGAATCTATGAAACCTGCATGGACCTTTTGGGGGCCGAGGGTTTACTTTACGAAGAAGGCTATGAACGCCGCCGGCCGGGTCACGGGGAACGCCATGATGGCACGCGTATCCATTACGCCTTTTTGCGGGCTCGGGCTAACACCATTGAGGGCGGTACCTCTGAGGTGATGCGCAACATTTTGGGTGAACGAGTTTTGGGTCTCCCTGGCGATGTACGGGTCGACAAAAAGATCCCGTGGATAGACGTTCCCCGTAATTAAAACACTTGGGGAAGCCCCAAGTATTTAGGAGCGGTGCCAGGTAGTGCCGGTGGTGCTGTCTTCTAACACGATGCCCAAGCCGGTGAGTTCTTTACGAATCTGGTCGGCCAGGTCGTAATCTTTGGCTTCTTTGGCGGCGCTGCGGGCGGCTACTAGGGCGTCGATTTCTGCGCGGTCGCCTTGGTCGGGTCGGGCTTGGTCGCCCAGTTCAAGGCCTAGAGCAGAGGTGAGTTCTAAAGCAGCGGCGGTTAAGGCAGCGGCTGAGTCGTGGTCTTCGGCGTCGAGGGCTCGGTTGGCGTCACGTACGGCATCAAAGATGGCCGCCAATGCTCCGGCGGTTCCCAAGTCTTCATCCATAGCGGAGCGAAAGCGTTCCACGATGGTCGGGTCGCTGGGCAGGTCGGGCAGGTCGGCGGTTTCCATGCGCCGAGTAAAAGCGTCAAGACGATCTAAGGCGGCGGCCGCCGTGGTTAGCGTGACTTCGGTTATTTCCATGGTTTTGCGGTAATGGGTTTGCAAAACTAGCAACCGCAAGGCTCGAGGGTCCCAGTTGTCTAAAAGTTCGGCCAAGGTTTGAAAGTTGCCCAACGATTTGGACATTTTTTCGCTGCCTACCTGCACCATGCCGTTGTGTACCCAGGTGCGGGCGAAGGGGCGACCACACCCTAAGCATTCGGCTCGTTCGTTTTCGTGGTGGGGGAACATTAGGTCGTCGCCGCCGCCGTGAATGTCAAAGTCTTCGCCTAATAGGTCGAGCGCCATGGCCACGCATTCGATGTGCCATCCGGGGCGGCCCGGGCCCCACGGGGAGTCCCAGGTGGGTTCGCCTTCTTTGGCGGCTTTCCATAAGGCAAAGTCCAGTGGGTCGTTTTTGTCGCTATCGACTTCTACGCGGGCGCCGGCATTTTCTCGCAGTTGTTCAAGGTCTTGTTTTGCTAGTGCCCCGTAGCCGTCAAGGTTGTTGATGGCGTAGTAAACCCCAGAGTCGGTGGCGTAGGCCATGTCTCGAGAAACCAGGTCGCTAATGACGGCGATCATTTGGTCAATGTATTCGGTGGCTCGCGGGCGGTGGTCGGGGTGCAAGATGTTAAGGCGATCCATCTCGGACACAAATACTTCTTCGAAGCGTTGCGCTAATTCGGGCTCGGTGGTGCCTTCGGCGGCGGCCCGGTTGATGATCTTGTCGTCAATGTCGGTGATGTTGGATGCCGAGGTGACGTCATAGCCCGACCATTTGAGGTAACGCACCAGCACGTCAAAAGCCAAAGTGGAACGAGCGTGCCCGAGGTGGGGGGCATCGTAGACGGTGGGCCCGCACCAGTAGACCGAGGCTTTGCCGGGGTCGCGGGGGGTAAATTCTGTTTTTTGGCCGGTCAGGCTGTCAGTAAAGCGAAGCACCCGAACAGGATACGGGCTAAGCAGCGGGGTGGGTGAGGTGAATCCCTAAAAGTCCGGCGGCTTGACTTAGCCCACTGGCGGCGTCGGGGTGGTCGCCGGTGCCGGCCAGCAATCCGATAGCTAAGGCATCTAGTGCTTCTCGGGCTGTGGCGGTGTCTAAGTCGTTGTCAAGGGCGGCTCGTACTGCTGCCAAAGTGGGGGCAGGGTCGGGGCCCGTGGGGCAACCAATTGCTTGGTCTAAGCGGGCTAAACGGGTTACTCCGTCTTCGATGTCGCCATCGAACCATTCGAAACCTTCTCGGTAATGGTGGGCTAGTAAAGCTAAGCGGATGGCTCGTGGGTCGTATTGTTGGCGCAGGTCACGCACGAAAACCAGGTTGCCCAGCGACTTAGACATTTTGGTGCCTTGGTAGGCCACCATGCCCACGTGCATCCAGTGATTGGCTAAAGGCTGTCCGGTGGCGGCTCGGCTTTGGGCATCTTCACATTCGTGATGGGGAAACACCAGGTCGTTGCCGCCGCCGTGCAGGTCGATGGTTTCACCCAGTTCGTCCATGACCATGGCGGAGCATTCAATATGCCAACCGGGTCGGCCGGGCCCAAAAGGGGAGTCCCAAGTGGGCTCACCATCGGCCGAGGGTTGCCACAGCACGAAGTCCAGCGGGTTGCGTTGTCGTGGGTCGTCGGGGCGGCCGCCGCGTTCGGCGGCGTAGGCCTCCATGACTGAGGTGTCGTAGCCAGAGAGTGACCCGAATGAATCTAAGGTGGCGACGTCAAAAAAAGTGATGCCGTCATTTTGGTAGGTGTGGCCGCCGTCTTCTAGGCGGCTAACCAGGTTGATGATGGCTTGGATGGATTCAGTAGCCCGAGGTTCGGCCACGGCGGGTCGCATGTTGAGGGCGGCCAAGTCGGCGTCAAAGTAGGCCATTTCTTGAGCGGCCAGGTCAAGGTAGTTGACGCCCAGTTCTTTGGCTTTGGGCAAGATGGAGTCGTCTACGTCGGTGACGTTGCGCACCATACGCACTTGATGTCCGAGGTCTTCTAAACGGCGGATGATTAGGTCGAAGGTGAGGTAGGTGAAAGCGTGCCCTAAGTGGGTGGCGTCGTAGGGGGTTATGCCACAGACATACATGCTGACGTCGACTCCGGGGGCAAAAGGCACTACCGCACCTTTGGTGGTATCAAAAAGATGCATGGTTCCGGCGCTGGTCATTTTCTTACGGTACTCCCTTTAGCGCCCTCGGCAGGAATCGAACCTGCGGCCTACCACTTAGGAGGCGGTCGCTCTATCCAACTGAGCTACGAGGGCTTGAGGTTAAGGCTACAAGGCCTCGGTCGGTCATCTACCGAGGCGGGCTAAGGCTTCAAGTTCGGTGAGCCCTTCGATGCGAAAACGTTTGTGGCGGGCGGTGGCTCCGGATGTTAAAACGACCTGACCTCGCTTGAGCCCGAGCGCCTTGGCCAGCGCTTGGCGGGCCGCTTCGGTGGCTCGGCCATCTACGGGTGCTTCGATCACTCGTACTTTGATTACCCCGTTTTCGTACCGTACGTCGGACCGACTGGAACGTGGGGCCACCTTGACTTCAAGTAGGCAGTGGCTGGTATTGGTCACGGAGAGAAAAGTGGCGAAAGGGTTTGGCCGGCTAAGGCCACTATTTCTGGATGGTGTCCGTTGGCGGGCATGTTGAGGGTTAGGCCGTCTATTCCGAGGGCAAGAATCTCTGCTACTTGTTGGCGTACTTCGTCGGGACTACCCATGATGATGCGCCGCATGAGTTTGGCTTGGAAGCCTTCATCGAGGGTTTCCCAGTCGAAGCCGCGGCGAGCCAGTAGGGCGGTGCGTTCGGCTTGCGCTTCAGCCAACGTGGGGGCAATGATTACTGTGCCTTGCCAGGAGACACTGATTTCTTGACGGGGTCGGCCGAGTCGTTGACAGTGTTGGTCAAGGACCGCAAGTTTGTGAGAGATCTCGTCGGGGTTGCAGATCAGGTTGGAGGCGTCGGCGTATTGGGCCACCATGCGGAGGGTTTTCTTTTCTCCTCCGCCGCCGATCATAAGGGGGATTTTTCCGATGGGCGGGGGTTGGTTGATGGCGTCAGCGACTGAATAGTGCTGACCAGAAAAAGTGGGGCGTTTCCCGGCCAGCATGGGGGGAATGATTTGTAGTGCCTCTTCGAGTTTTTCGAAGCGTTCGGTGAAGGTGTTAAAAGTAAAACCGAGGGAGTCGTGTTCTAACTCGAACCATCCGGCTCCGATGCCTAAAATGGCTCGACCTTGGGAGATGACATCGAGGGTGGTGATGATTTTGGCCAGCAGCGCAGGGTTTCGGTAGGTGTTGCCGGTAACCAGTGAGCCCAGTTTTATGGTGGAGGTACGGGCGGCCAAAGCGCCCAGCAGGGTGTAACACTCCAACATGTAGTCTTCGGGCTCGCCAAGGCCGGGGAGTTGGTACAAGTGGTCCATGACCATAACTGTGTCAAAGCCGTGGGCTTCGGCGGCCACGGCTTGGGCAGCCACACTTTCAAAAAGTGTTTCGGGGGTGCCGTTGGGGTAGGTGAACAAAGGTATTTGGTAGCCAAGTTTTATCATGGTGCGATGATAGTCGCTGGTCCCGAAACTTTAGGGAAGAAAACACACTTGGCCGGTTTGTCTCTATCTCTGGTTACGAAAAAGATGTGGGGAGAGTTGGCGCTCAACCGTATTGCAGTTTGGTAGAACTTTCCCAAGTAGCAGTCACGGCGGCTGGTTTGCGAAAAACCAACCCTCGGGCTGGGGTGGAGCTCGGCTCATCAAAAACCAGGCCAGGTAAAAGATCTAACACGGTGTTAAGAGCAACCTGTGTTTCTAAACGAGCCAGATGCATACCTAAACAGCGGTGCGGTCCTTGCACAAAAGTGACGTGTTGGTGAAGGTTGTGGCGGTGAATATCAAACTGATCAGGGAGGTCAAACACGGCCGGGTCACGGTTAGCGGCCGCTAACGACACCGAGACGAGATCCCCCTGAGCAATAGTCATCCCGGCAAGTTCGGTAGCCGTTGTGGCGTAACGATCAACCAAAGTAACTGAGGGTTCCAGCCGTAAGGTTTCGTCAATAGCCGCCGCCACCAAAGACCGATCATTTTGTACTTCGGCTAACTGCTCAGGATGCTGCAACAAATGCAACAACGTGCTGGCTGTGGTGCCTTCAGAGGTCTCGATAGCACCGAACATCATGACCGCTGCGTTGGCAAAAATTTCTGCTTGAGTAAGTGTCCCCACCGCTTGCCCGAGGAGGGAGTTTCCGTTTTGTACTGCCTCATCAATATGGTGGCGAAGCTGCGCTAAGGACTGTTGGGCTGAGGCATCAACGGTCCTCCCGGCGTTTATGCCTTCAATGGCCTCTCCGATAAAGCGATACCACGCCAAGACTTCATCAACCTCGGCGTCAACCAACCCCAGCACCTCAATAATGGTGGCCACGGCTAATGGGGCCGCCAAAGCGCTGCGTAGTTCGGCCGTTCCGTGGGGTTTAAAACCTTCAACTAGCCGGCGGGCTTCGGTGGCTATCCAATCACCGAATTGCGGCCCTACTGCCGATGATTTAAATGGCTCCATAAAGGGCTCTCGATGTCGACCGTGCTGCGGGCCATCAACTGACAGCATCGATACACCCATTACTTGGGTGGTAGAAAAGCGAGGGTCGTCAACAGTAAAGGTAGAAAAATCACGCATAACCGCTAACGCTGTAGCACGATCGGTCACTAACCAGCCGCCGAGAGAATCAACCCAAGCCACCGGGTTCTTACTGCGCAGAGCAGCGAGGTGGGGGTGCAAAGAACCCTCAAGGTCGGCCAGTGAAGGTGAGGTGCTTCCTAGCACCGTGCTTTCCCAAAGGAGGCTAAAGAATTTACGCCGCCTTGTAGACCGCGGAGTTGGTGGTTGAGTAATTGTTGGGCAGATTCAGGAATCTCGTTACTGGCTATCCAAGAAAACTGTTTGGCTTGTAATGCTTGGGCCTCAACGGCATGAAGATAATCCCATACTGCGCCTTCTATTTGGCGAGGAGTAACCCGGGTGAGGTTGCGGGCCAGACTTACGTGGCGTTCCCACGAAATACGGTTGGTTTCTGCAGAACTGTCGTTGTGGCTAATCCGTTGGGTGTTTTGATACATGGCACAAAATACGGCTTCACTTTCCGCTGCGGTGGTCGTGTCGGGCGGCAAATTTAATGAACTTGAACTACAAGCGGCGAGAAACAAAAACCCTAATCCCCAAATCCCAGTCTTTCTCATATCTATCCCAGCACGGTACCGGTACTGGAAACCGGGGTGCGGTTCCGAGAAAAGGTTCCTAAGTTGAGAGACAGCCCAGTTTGTTGGCAAGCGACTTGCACCGGTTCTTGGTCGTGGTTTTGCCCATTTTCGCAAGCAGTGATCAGGGTCTCCATCATGATTCCAATGAGCGGAGCATTTTTAAATTGATTTCCACTTGTGCCACAAGCCAAGTAAAAACCGTCAAGACATGTTCGGTCATAAATGGGTGTCCAGTCGGGGGTGACGTCATAGAGGCTGGCCAACCCGACCGGCCGGTTAGGAACAGTCAGCGAAGGAAGACGCCGAGCGGCACGCCAAACCTGGGTTTCCCACACGTCAACGGTAGGAGTATCAAAAAATTCGTCCGGGTTATCTATCCATACTTTAGGGTCACAGTCAGCCTCCACCCCACCGACAATCATTGTGCCTCCGGGTTGTGGCCGCATATAAAACCCTAGGTCAAGGTCAGCGACCATTAGCCCACCGTTTTCAAGTGAGAAATCGTCAGAAGCAGGCACGACATGCACCTCTTGACGCAGGGCCTGAGGGGTCATCGCTACATCGTCACCTACCCCAGCTAAAAGGTTTATTTGTGAACTCCAAGGGCCAGCGGCGTTGACTACAACCGAAGAAGTAAGAGAAGTGCCGTCAGCCAGCGTTACCCCATTGACTCGGTTCCCCTGGCGCAGAATACCGGTTACTTCAGTACGCAGCCGAACAATGGTGCCGTGGCGACGAGCCGCATCCATAAGGTTGGAGGCTGCTAATTGGGGGTCGTCAATAAAGCCGGCTTGAGGGGTGTAGAAGGCTCCCGTTAACCCGACCGGATCAGCAAAAAATTGATCTTGGTCTGGGCGCACCGGTGGCCAAAAGCGGCCGGTCTCTAAGGAAGGGAACCGATCCGCCAACGCTTGGTTATCAAGTTCTTCGTAGTCGATGCCGAGCGCATCAAAGTTCTTTCGATACGGCGCACGATCAAACTCTGGGGATTCTACTAACAGCATCCCCGTCTGAAGAAAAGAAACCAAGGGGCCTTCAATGGGTCCTAAATGCTCAGCCCATTGTTTCCAAAGGTGCAGAGATTCCCAAGCGGCCACCACCCCAGAACGAGTGGAGTAGTTAAATCGAATAAGCGCAGAACTTGCACTGGTTGACCCACCGCCGACCGCTTCGCCTTTATCAACCACGGTGACCGATCGGCCCGCACGTTGTAACTCTAAAGCGATGGTGGCCCCGACGACCCCTGCGCCGATAATCACTACATCTGGGTTGCTTGATTCCATGAAGGAAAATGTTACGCCCAAAGGACAAGTTTCCACTAGCGGGTGACCCCCTCGGTGGAACGGATTCGTTTTCCTCTTACTCGGGGGTGTCCGCAACGATCTAAGGCGGCTCCCCAAGCCGGCGAGTATCCCATGGCTCGGCGGAGAACTTTAATGAGCAACCGGCCGACACTTTTGGCTCCCCGTCGCGGCGTTACCCCAATGGCTTGACAGATTTCCGGCGGCAAGGTCGCTACGGCCGCTTGGAACAAGATGCGGTAAGCCAGCGCAGTAAAAAGAGGTAAAGGTGGGCGAGCTACAAAACGCAGAGCGTCACGGCCGGCTGGGGAGTCACTCAGCGAAGGGTGATCGACCAGCCAACGGCTGAGGTCTGTTGCCGTATCCGGTAAGGGGTGGGCGTTCATCCGGTTACCCAAGCGGGTCTGTTCGGCAACGTAGGCATCGGCTTGATCCGGTGAAAGCGGAGTCGGCCCATAAACCTGATGGGCCACCAGAAACGAATCGATCAAAGCGTTATGTACCCAAGCGGCCATGTCTGGTGCCGCGGCAGAGTATTTTCGTCCTCGATGCGAAGTACCTGAGACAGGTCGGTGCGCTTGCCGGACGGCGGCAATGGCTTGATCAATTTCTGGTAAGGCTCCGTAAGAAGTTACGGTCACGTATGAAGCGGTACGAGAGAGTCGTCCTAGTGGGTCGGCGTGGTAGCTGGAATGGTCGCCTACCCCGGCGGCTACTTCCGGGTGGGCGGCTTGCACTAAGAGCGAGCGGATGCCGCCAATGAAAGTAGAAACATCACTCATGATGGTCCAGGTGGGGGAGCCGGGGCCAAACATGCCCGGGTCATTTGGGTAGTTAAACGTGCCGGCCAGTGGGTCGGGAGCGTGACTAAAAAGGCCGGCGGCTTGATCGGTGATGCGTTCTCGCCAAGTAGAGCGCTTTTTCATTACTGGTCAACGATGGTGGTGGCGGGTGGTTCGGTGGTGGTGGGTGCGGGCAGGCCTTCGTTGCCGTCGGGGAGTACCAGAAATTCTATTCGGCGGTTTAAGGCCTTTCCTTCACGAGTGAGGTTGTCGGCGATGGGGTCGTATTCACCCATACCAAGAGGCAACAACCGTTCGGCATCTATCCCTCGGGCGATGAGCTGCGTGCGTACTGCTTCAGCGCGGAGAGTGGAGAGGGTGAGGTTGTTGGACTCCTCTCCGTCGCTATCGGTGTGGCCGATGATTTGCACTCGAACCACAGTATTTGCGGAAAAAAACTCAGCAATTAGATTTAAGGTGGCTACTGATTCTTCGGTTATTCGATCGCCGCCGCTTTCAAACTGGATAGGGGTGAGGGCCGCGGTGGCACTCAGGCGGGCTTGTAGGAGGAGGTCTTCCATGGCCGCCGGGAGGTCGGGTGGGTTCAAAATATCGGTTTCGATGTCTACCGGTTCGGGAACAACAAGACGGTTATCTACTCCCACTACCCCGTTTTGTGCTTGGGCAACTCGTGTGGCGGCCTCTTTTAGTTCGGTGGTGGCGATGCGGCCTTCTAAAATAATGGTCCAGTCAATGTTGCGTACTTCTACGGTGGGGAGCCCTGCTTGAACCATGGCGCCTTGCACCGTGGCCGCTAAACCGAGTTGTTCTTCTTCTGGGTTTTGCCGCCCATCGGCCCCAAGAGCAATAACGATGAAAACAATCAGCACTATGAGGCCAGCGAGGAGTCCGCGGCGTTCCGCTATGAGTTCGCTAAAAAAACCGCTACGCCGAGGCGGCATGGATTGACGTGGGCTACCAAACGCTGGTCCAAAACTTTGTGAGCCCTTTTGGCGTGGGTCGCGCATCCAGTTGGTCATAGAAGTTTTTGTATTGTTGCCAAGCTTGACGGTACACGCCACGGGCCCGCCCGGTTGATCTCTAGACTCAAGAACATGTCTGGAGCAGAACGTTTATCGGTCATTCTTTTAGAAAAAGACTGCGCGCCCGGTTTGTGGGCCTCGGTGGAGTCAGGAGAAATGGATCTCTTGGTACCTGAACTGCCTTTGTTGCTTATGGAACAAGACCCGATTCATAAGCACAAAGATGTGTTGGCTCACACCATTGCGGTGGTTAATAAAACGGAGCCGGAGATTACTGTGCGCTTGGGGGCTCTTTTTCATGATATTGCGAAGCCTCAAACTCGGTCATTTCAACATGGTGGGGTTACTTTTCGCCATCACGAGGTGGTGGGTTCGCGTATGGCAGAGAAACGTTTGGTTGCTTTGGGTTACGAAGAACCTCTGGTGGAACAAGTTGTTGAGTTGGTGCGTTTATCGGGCCGCTTTAAGGGGTACGCCGATGGCTGGTCAGATACGGCGGTTCGTCGTTATGCCCGTGACGCCGGCCCGTTGTTGGGGAAACTGAATCACATGATTCGTTGCGATTGCACCACCCGAAATAAAGCAAAAGCAGCGGGGGTGCAAGCGGCCATGGATGATTTGGAGCAGCGCATTGGGGTGTTGGCAGAACAAGACCGTAAAGCTGCGGAACGTCCTGGTATTGATGGCGCGGCAGTGATGAAGTATCTTGATCTTTCTCCGGGCCCCGAGGTGGGCCAAGCTTTGGCATTTTTGTTGGCGTTAAAACGCACCGAGGGCGACCTTGGAACAGAAGAATTGTATGGGCGTCTTGATGCGTGGTGGGCGGAGCAAAACTAAACGCCGATAAGAGCCATGGTTGTCAAATAAGCCATGATGGTGAGATGAGCGAACGCACTGATTCTTTATTAGCCGCTTTGACTTTGGAAGAGAAAGTTTCCCTCATGACGGGGGAAGGCTTGTGGCATGGCCATGGGGTAGAGCGATTGGGTATCCCGGGTTTGAAGGTGAGCGACGGCCCCAATGGGGCGCGTGGGTCTGGCTTGTTGGGTACGGGTATTCCGGCTTTGTGTATTCCGTGTGGTTCGGCGTTGGGCGCTACTTGGAATCCCACGCTGGTTGAACAATTGGGCGAAGTTTTGGCGCTCGAAACTCACGCCCGGGCTTGCCACGTGTTGCTGGCTCCTACAGTGAACATTCACCGGACTCCTTTGGGGGGCCGTAATTTTGAGTGCTATGCCGAAGACCCGTACCTGACGGGCCGTATAGCGGTGGGGTTTATTCGGGGCGTGCAAGGGGGTGGCGTGGGCACCACTATTAAGCATTTTGTGGCTAATGATTCTGAGTTTGAGCGCCACAGTATTGATGTTCAGGTGCCAGAGCGGGCTTTGCGAGAGATCTATTTACGGCCTTTCGAGATGGCGGTGGCGGAGGCCGAGCCGTGGGGAATCATGTCGGCTTATAACCAGATTAATGGGGAGTTTGCTGGGGAAAATAAGCGGCTTCTTTCTGAAATTTTACGCAAAGAGTGGGGCTTTACCGGGGTGGTGGTCACCGACTGGTATGCGGCAAAGTCCACGGCGGCTATGGCTCATGCTGGGTTGGATTTAGAGATGCCTGGGCCAGGGATTTATTATGGTGAAAAACTGCTTGCTGCGGTCCAGGGCGGCGAGGTGCAAGAGTCGGTACTTGATGAAGCGGTGCAGCGTTTGCTTTTGTTGTTGGAACGTACCAATGCTTTTGAAAACCCGTTGGACCAACCCGAGGCAGAACTTGAGGTACCAGCTCACCGGATTTTAGCGCGACGGGCGGCTACCGAAGCCATGGTGTTGCTAAAAAATGATGGGGTGCTGCCTTTTGAGGTAAAGGGTATTTCTTCGCTGGCCGTGATTGGCCCGAATGCGGCAACGGCCATGTTGATGGGTGGCGGTTCGGCGGCTTTGGTTCCTCAAAGTGCGGTTACTCCGTTGGAGGCGTTGCAAAATCGTTTAGGCAGCCAATGCACGGTGCGTCACGAGGTGGGGGCGGTGACCGATCGTTCTACGCGGCCGGTGCCTCGACGGTTGTTGATGGGCCCTGGCGGTTTGCCGGGGTTTGAGGTCAAGTACTACAACGGCACTAGTTGGGAGGGCGACCCGTATGTGGTTGCTGAGAGCAAAGGCGGTCGGTTGCTTACTCCGGAGGACCAGTCGGGTTCGGAGGAACCTGGGGTGTTTTCGTTTCGGGCGGTGGGTCAACTTGTTGCTGAACTAGATGGCCCGCATGCCGTCACGCTTATTCAGGCCGGTGACGCACGAGTGATTATTGATGGCCAAGTGGTGCTCGATGGGGTGACGGAAACTTTGCCTCGAGGGGAAGCATTCTTTGGTCGAGGCAGTATTGAGATTGAAGCCACGGTGGAGTTAGTGGCCGGCCAACCGGTGGAAATGGTGGTGGAGTTCGCCAGCGATAAGGGTTCTTTTTTGCAGGGTGTGCAGGTGGGTTTGCGGCCTCCGCCGGTGGATGACCTGATGGAGCGGGCGGTGGCTGCGGCTCAAGAGTGTGATGCCGTGGTGTTGGTGGTGGGCACGAACCTTGATTGGGAAACCGAAGGCCGGGACCGCGAGTTTATGGAACTCCCGGGGGCTCAACCCGAGTTGATACGGCGAGTGTGTGCGGCGAACCCCAATACTGTGGTGGTGCTTAATACCGGGTCGGTGGTGACCACCGACTGGGCGGAGGATGCCCCGGCGGTGCTGCAAACCTGGTTTGGGGGTCAAGAGATGTCTGAGGCTTTGGTTGACGTTTTGGTGGGCGATCACGAGCCGTCGGGGCGGTTGCCTAACTCGTGGCCTCACCGGTTGGAAGACACGCCGGCATTTTTGAACTATCCGGGAGAGGCCGGGGTAGTGCGTTACGGCGAAGGGGTGTTCGTGGGGTACCGCTGGTATGAGGCTCGTGACGTGCCGGTGGCTTTTCCGTTTGGACATGGCCTGGGCTATACCGAATTTTCTTGGGGTGAAGCGGCATTGGACAATACGGTTTCTTTGGCCGATCTTGAAGCGGGTGCTTCGTTAACGGTGACGGTGCCCGTAACTAATGTTGGGGAGCGTCCGGGTTTTGAGGTGGTGCAGTGTTATGTGGCCTCGCAAGACCCCGAGTTGGCTCGCCCGCCGCAGGAACTCAAAGCTTTTGCCAAAGTGTGGTTAGCCCCTGGAGAAACAACCGAGGTGGCTTTGGTGTTGGATCACCGGGCGTTCGCTTATTACGACCCGGGTGACCCTACTTATGCTGAGCGTAATCACCGGGTGCCGGTGGCTACTGGTGGGCATCATCGTGGGCATCGAGGTCAGCATGGTTGGTTTGTTGACCCAGGGGTTCATGAGGTTCGTTTGGGTGTTTCGTCGGCGGTGGCTCGTCAAACTTTGACAGTGGACTTCGCTGACTCAGCGAGTTAGTCTCTCAGCAATAACCAAACCGGGGAGCTCGGGCCTTGTGCCGGGCTGAGAGGGCAGAGACTGTGGCGAGGCTGCAGGGGTACTGCCGACCCGCTAAACCTGAACTGGGTAATGCCAGCGGAGGGAGCGCTCATGAAACGTCTCATTTCTTTTTTCTTATTGGCTGGGTTAACGCTGGTGGCCTGTGGTGAAGAAGCATCTCAGCCCGTGCCGGAAGGTATCGCTGGTCAAACTATTACCTTGCTAACTCACGGTTCTTTCTGGGTTTCTGAAGGAACCTTGCAGGCCTTTACTGATCAAACCGGGGTGCAGGTGGAGTTGTTGGAGGGCGGTGATGCGGGTGAAATGGTCGCTTCCGCTATTTTGACGGCAGGCAACCCGGTGGCCGATGTGCTTTATGGTGTTGACAACACGTTTTTGCAAAGGGCGTTAGATGCCGACTTGTTCGAACCGTATGCGTCTCCGGCGTTAAGTAACGTCCCTTCGGCCTTGCAACTCGATGGCCAGCACCGGGTGACCCCTATTGATTTTGGTGATGTGTGTGTCAACTATTGGGGTGATTGGTTTGACGAGACGTTGCCTCCGCCGGGTTCCCTCGATGATTTGATTGATTCTCGTTACGCCGGTCAACTGGTGGTACAAAATCCGGAGACTTCTTCACCGGGTCTGGCTTTTTTGTTGGCCACCATTGCCGAATATGGCGATGGGTGGGAAGAATATTGGGCGGCTTTGCGACGTAACGAGGTAGCGGTTACTACGGGCTGGGAAGAGGCCTATTACGGGGAGTTTGTTTCGGGCGGTGGTGACCGACCGTTGGTGGTTTCCTATGCTTCGAGTCCTCCGGCTGAGTTTATTTATGCCGATCCTCCAGTTGAGTCTCCACCAACCGGGGTGTTGCTGGATACTTGTTTTCGCCAAATTGAGTTCGCCGGGGTACTAAAGGGCACGCCTCATCAAGCGGCTGCCCAGGCACTTATTGACTTCATGTTGTCGGATACTTTTCAAGAGGATATTCCTTTGAACATGTTTGTTTTTCCTGCTTCTCAAACGGCGGCTTTGCCGGAAGCCTTTGTGAACTTTGCTCGTTTGGCAGAGGACCCGTATCAACTTCCGCCGGCCGACATTGAGGCTCACCGTAATGAGTGGACTGAGCGTTGGACACAGATCGTCTTACGTTGATGACCTTGCGCCGCCTCGCTTGGCCAGTGGTGGTGCTGGTTCCTGTCGCCTTTTTGGGAATATTTTTTCTGTGGCCGGTGACCAATATTTTGGTGAAGGGCTTTGTCGGCGGCCGTCTGTGGGAGTTGCTTCACGAGGCGGTGTTTTGGCGGGTCTTGTGGTTCACGGTGTGGCAAGCGGCGGCCTCAACAGCGTTGGCTCTAGTGTTGGCTTTGCCTGGGGCGCACTTGTTGGCCCGCTTTCATTTTCGGGGGCGTTCTTTGTTGCGAGCTTTGGCTACGGTGCCGTTTGTTATGCCTACCGTGGTGGTGGCTGGGGCGTTTATCGCTTTGTTCGAGCAGTTTGGTTTAAACGATGGGGCGTTTCGTATGCGTCACACGGTGTGGGCGTTGTTGGCCGCTCACGTATTTTTTAACTTAGCCATTGTTTTGCGTACCGTGGGGTCTTATTGGGAGGGTCTTGATGGTCGGGTCGAAGAGCAGGCTCGGTTGTTGGGTGCTCGTCCGGGTCAAGTTTTTCTTCGGGTGACTTTGCCTCGTTTGGCGCCGGCGGTGGCTTCGGCCGCTTCGGTGGTTTTTCTTTTTTGTTTTACTTCGTTTGGGGTGATTTTGCTTTTGGGTGGGCCTACTCGGGCGACGTTGGAAACAGAAATTTGGCGTCATGCGGTGTGGCGGGGCGATATGGCTTCGGCATCGGCTTTGGCGGTGGTCCAGTTGGGGGCGGTGATGTCTTTGGTGTTGGTGAGTAACTTTTTGCAGCGTCGTCGGGGTGGCCGGGAGCAAACCCGTCTTGATTCTCGTCCGATGCCTTCTCGACGGTTGTTGGGGGCCAACTTGGGGTTGTTGTTGGTGGCGCTTGGCTTGCCGGTGTTGGTGCTGGTGGAGCGATCGTTAGCCACGGGTAATGGGTATTCGTTTGACAACTATCGGGCGTTGACCGTGCGGGTGACGTTGCTTCCGGTTTCGGCTCTGACTGCTTTGGGCAATTCGGTGCTTTTTGCGGTGGTGGCGACGGCGTTGGCGGTGCTGGTTGGTGGTTTTGCTTCGTTGGTGGTGGTGTATGGCCGGCGCAGTCTTAGTCATTTTTTTGATTTTGGTCTGATGTTGCCACTGGGGGTTTCGGCGGTGACTTTGGGGTTTGGCATGTTGGTGGCTTTGGATGCCCCGCCGATGGATTTTCGGTCGTGGCGTTGGTTGGTTCCGGTGGCTCATGCTTTGATCGGTATTCCTTTTGTGTTGCGTACCGTGGTGCCTACTTTGCGCCGTATCGACCCCAAGGTTCGAGAATCCGCCGCGCTGCTGGGGGCTTCCCCTTTTCAAGTGGGTCGTTTGGTGGATTTTCCTTTGGCGGGTCGGGCGTTAGCGGTGGGGGCGGCTTTTGCTTTTGCCGTTTCGATAGGGGAGTTTGGGGCTACTTCATTTTTGCCTCGTCACCCGGATCGTTTGACGGCGCCCTTAGCTCTTTTTCGGTTGTTGGGTACTCCGGGCGACTTGTTGCGGGGTCAAGCCATGGCTTTGGCGGTGTTGCTTATGGTGCTGACTGGTTTGGCGGTGCTGGTGATTGAAGGACGTCCCAGCGGTCGAGGTGTGGTGCGTGGTGATTTCTGATGGGGAATGGTGATTTCTGATGTTGCGTCTTGAGAGAGTAAGCGTACGTTTTGGCCAAAATCAGGTACTGAATCAAGTTGATTTGACGGTGGCGTCGGGGGAGGTGTTGGTGTTGTTGGGCCCTTCGGGGTGTGGTAAGTCCACCTTGTTGCGCACTATTGCTGGGCTAGAAACGCCCGCCGCTGGCCAAGTGTTTTGGGAAGAGCAGAATTTGACGGCCGTTGCGGCTCATCAACGGGGTTTCGGCATGATGTTTCAAGACCATGCTTTGTTTGGCCATTTATCGGTAGCCGCCAACGTGGCTTTTGGTTTGCGTATTGCTGGCTGGGGGGTTGGGCAACGTCAGCAGAAGGTGGCCGAGTTGCTGGAGTTAGTGGGGTTGGTCGGTTTCGAAGGCCGCTCGGTTGAGACTTTGTCGGGCGGGGAGGCTCAGCGGGTGGCTTTGGCTCGTTCTTTGGCTCCGGACCCTCGTTTGTTGATGTTGGATGAGCCGTTGGCTTCGTTGGATCGTGCTTTGCGGGGTCGTTTGGTTAACGACTTGGGCCAGCTTTTGCGTGGGTTGGGCCAGTCGGCTATTTATGTCACCCACGATTATGGCGAGGCGTTTGCTTTGGCTGATCGTATTGCGGTGATGGATGGCGGTCGTATTGCTCGTTGTGGTCGGCCGGTTGAGGTGTGGGCTGATCCGCAGACGGAAGCGGTGGCGCGCAGTATTGGTCATCAAAATATTTTGTCGCTCGATAATCAAGGCCATTGCGTGTTGGGACGGTTGGGTGGTCAGGCGGGTTTGGTGTTGGTGCGTTCCGATGGCTTGCGTTTGGCGCCTTCTGGGGTGGCGGCTCGGGTAGTCGGGTCGGTGTTTTCGCAAGGTCGTTACGATCTTCAAGTCGAAGTGGGTGGTCAACTTTTGCAGTTAAGCGCTGTTGAGCCGGTGGGTCTGGGTGACTCGGTGTATTTGGCTTGGCCCGATGATGCGGTGGTTCCGTTAGTGGCTTCGGCGGACGGTTAGTTAAAGAGTTCCGCTACTCGGGAGCGTATTATTTTGCCCATGGTGTTGCGTTCAAAGTGTTCAACAATGCGCCAGGTGTCGGGCACTTTGTAACTGGCGAGTTTTTGGCCGGCGAACTTGGCGAGGTCTTCAAGGTCGAGGTTGGGGTCGGCCACTAAGGCGGCGGCTACTCGTTGGCCGAGACGTTCATCGGGGAGGCCCAGCACGATGACTTGGTCGACACCCGGGTAGGTCAACAGCACCCGTTCTACTTCGGTGGGGTACACGTTGGCGCCGCCGCGTAGAATCAGGTCGCTGCGCCTTCCTTGCAAGGTGAGTAACCCGTCTTGATCGAGGTAACCCAAGTCACCGGTGTGCAGTAACCCGCAGCGCAGTGCTTTCTGGGTGGATTGGGGTTGGTTCCAGTAGCCCAGCATGGGGGTCCATACTCCGGCCCAGGGGCCAGTGGTTTGTGGGCCGATACAAACTTCGCCGGTTTGGCCGGCGGCCAGTGGCAGGTCGTTGTCGTCCAGAATGTGTAAGACCACGGGGTCTAGGGCTTGGCCGGCACCGTTTCCGTCGGCTTGAGGGGCATCGTGGCGTTGACGCACTACCCCGGAGGGGGCTTCAGAAAGCCCGTAGCCCATGGTGCAGGGGAAGCCGAACTTGTCTTGCCATGCTTGGCGTAGTTCTGGCGGGGTGGGCCCGGCGCCCACGATGACTTGGCTTAGTGAGGAGAGTTGTTGGGCAGTAATTTTTGGGTCGTGGACCATGTCGTGTATTTGGGTGGGGACCATGAGCAGCCGATTGATTTTGGTTTTTTCAATACCTTGGGCGATGCTGGCCGCCGGGCCGGGGTTCAAAATAACGGTGGTGGTACCGCGGGCAAAAGCTGAGACCGGCCCCAAGATCATCATGTTGAGCACGGTTAAGGCCAAAGCGGTGCCGTTGCGTTCGTTGAGCAGTGGTGGGTACAGGGTGCGGGTGCTGACCC
>Ga0302118_10000265_pt1 | contig 24077 bp, 21 predicted proteins | sample AG5_331_MG_FD_203126 | JGI IMG/M metagenome (GOLD analysis project Ga0302118, IMG submission 203126) | Marine microbial communities from Western Arctic Ocean, Canada - AG5_33.1 | ecosystem: Environmental > Aquatic > Marine > Oceanic | place: Canada: Western Arctic Ocean | collected 2017-10-01 | reverse complement strand
TGATCACTCTGTCGCAGTATAAAATCTCAATAACTCTTTTTGCATTGGTGATGATTGTCTTAGCGGGAATTGTCAACTATCGCACTGCCAGATTACCTTGCCCCTTGGACCCTGAACTAGGCAGGGCCTGCATGCAAACTCGCCGGCGATCACAAAGTCTCTACTTTATATCAACGGGTATTTTTGTGTTTGCCAGCTTTTTCACCTACGTCGTTCCGCTGATAATCTAGATCACACCTCAGTTCACTGTCAATGGTATTACTGACGGAGCTTTATTGAATAAACTTGCTATTGATGCTGAAACAGGACGGAGGGTATAAAGAAAGCTGTGCAGACATAATTTTTTAGGAGTATTTCTTCTTTTAAAGATCTTTTCTTATCCTAAATTAATTTTAAAAGCGTATAGTTCGGTTGTGACTGACACTAAAAATACCAAAGATACCGAACCAACAAAGGCTTACAACAACCTGGACTTCCTTAACAGCAAAGACGCCAGAACTCTGAGAATTTTATCTGAGTACGTTTACCCCAAAAAACAATTTGAAGAACAAAAAATAAAAAATACGATAGTAATCTTCGGATCGGCAAGGGCACCTTCGCCTGAGGAATCCAAGACACATGAGCAGTCCAACACAGGAAGAGGTGCGAATCTTAAATTAGCCAAGTATTACGAAGCCACGAGAGAACTTTCAAGACAACTCTCGGAGTGGTCTATGAATTTAAATGAAGAAGATCAAAAGTACGTGGTCTGTTCGGGCGGAGGACCTGGAATAATGAAGGCGGCGAATCGAGGAGCGAACGACGCGGGAGCTAAGTCTGTCGCTCTTGGAATCTCCTTGCCTTTTGAAAATGAACCGAACCCTTACGTTTCTTCCGAATTAAATTTTGAGTTTCACTATTTTTTCACCAGAAAATTTTGGTTCTCCTATTTATCAGAGGCGTTTGTGATTATGCCGGGTGGTTTTGGAACTCTGGATGAATTTTTTGAGATCCTTACTCTTATACAAACTGGAAAAATTAAGAAAGACCTGCCAATAGTCCTCTTTGGAGAAGACTATTGGACTAGTTTAATTAATTTCGAAACTTTGGTGGATTATGGAGTGATCGATAAAAAGGACTTAGATTTATTTTTTATTACCAGTAGTGTGGAAGATGCCTATAAATACCTCACTTCAAAATTAAATCAGAAGCAGAAATAACGTTTTTTACTAGAAAATCCAGGATTGGATTTTATATACTAAAAGTTTGCCTAATCCCTTGTATGACAAACTCGACGGAGAGAGCCCCCAATAACAATCCAAAAGTCCTTTGTAATATGCCTATGGCGGAAAGCGGCAATAGATTGACTAGCTTCGAGGAAAGCCATAAAGATAGAGCGGTAAGGGCTATGACGACGGCAACGGGACTAAAACCAATCACTTGTTCCTGCAGACTGCTGTTTCCTTTTTCTGAAAGAAGCATGACTATTGTTATTGCTCCTGGGCCAGCAATAAAGGGGATGGCAAGAGGAAATGTAGCAAGAGAAGTGAGGGCTTCATCGCTCATGGCTTTTTCAACGGTATCTTGTCTTTTTTCTTGACGTTGTTCAAAGACCATTTGATAGGCAATGATCAGCAGAAAGAGACCTCCAATAATTCTAAAAGAGTGAATATTGATGCCCATAAAATCCAGAATAGCGGATCCCAGAACCCAGAATAAAAGTAACACAATAAATGCTGTTGTGCTGCTACGCAGAGTTAATTTAAGGATATCGCTTTTGCTAAGCCCTTGAGTGAAGGTTGCAAATATTGGAAGCAAACCAATTGGATCAATAGCAACAAAGATAATGACGAAATTTTCTACAAACAGGTTGAGCATGGGCGTAGTTTACTATCAGTTGGAGTGGTAAGATAAAAAAAAAGGGAATAAGAATATGCCATACGCTCATAGAAAAGATATTTACGATGCCGACACTCACATGATGGAGAGACCTGATTGGATAGCAGATTTTGCAGATAAAGACATTAAGGACCGGCTTGCACCTTTTGCGGAAGGAGATAAGGAAACCTTAATGAGAGTGGATGAGGCAATCGCTAATTTTAACGAACGAAATTTATCTGAATCAGCTTCTCTTAAAGCTCAAGAGAATTTCATGAGTTGGAATCATAAAGGCTGGGAAGGTTTAGGTTCTTTTGATTCAAAAGAAAGGCAACTGGCAAATGATCTCTTAGGGTTTAAGGCAGGTATTATTTTTCCAACAGTGGCTTTCGATCAGGTAATGGCAGCTAAAGATGAGGCAATAGTTTTAGGAGGGGTGAGAGCCTTAAATCGAGGAATGGCAAGTTTTTGTGAAGAGGACTCAAGAATGTTTGGTGTTGCTTACATTCCTTTCCAATACGGAAAAGAAATTGCCCTCGAATACCTTAAGGATGCTATCAAGCTCGGGTTTTCAGTCATTGCAATTGACACCATTGCTCCAAAGGGAGCTAAAGCTTCAACGCATCCTGATTTTGATTGTGTGTGGCAAGAGATACAAGAGGCGGACATTGCCATAACTTTGCACGTTGGCATTGATAATAGCTGGGACCCAGTACCGTTATCTTTTTACAATAACGCAAGTAAGGTACCTACCCATAAACAAGGAGATGCACCAAGGGATGCGCTTGCGTATATGGGAATAGGGTATTGCGCAGAACTTTTTTTGGCCTCCATGATATTTGATGGAGTGTTTGATCGTTTTCCTAAACTCAGAGTAGGTGTTATTGAGCTTGGCGCTTCTTGGATAATCTCCTGGATGAAACAGCTCGATCAATCCTTCAAGGCCTTTAAAAGATTGCAAGACTTGTCGCATCTTAAGATGCTCCCATCTGAATACGTGCAAAAACACATTAAAATTACTGCCTTCCCTGGAGAAGATATAGGTTGGTTGCTTACTAACGGCGCTGAAGATTTAATGATGTTTGCTACCGATTATCCTCATCACGAAGGAACGGATGATCCTATAAGTAGGTACGAAAAAACCATGAGCGACATTTCTGAAGAAGTTAAAAGTAAATTTTATACTCAAAACTTTAAACAACTTTTAGGCACTCGACTTCAGGACTAAAAATAAGGGGCTATTAGCCCCTTATTGGTCACTCAGAGTTATTGGTTATGTAATCTATAGCTATTTGAACCGTTTGTATTCCTTCTGCCTCTTCATCAGATATCTCAACTTTGAACTCTTCTTCAAAAGCCATAACAAGTTCTACGGTATCCAATGAATCAGCTCCAAGGTCATCCGTAAATGACGCCTTAAGTTTAATTTCTTCTTCAGAAACTCCAAGCTGTTCACTAACAATTCTTTGCACTCTTTTTATGATATTCATTAAACTAAAATACCCAAGCCAGACTGAGTCCTATAGTGAGAGGATCAATAGGAACTTTAAAAGAGAGTGTTGAAGGTAAGATTTCTCCAAGAGAAGAATTACCTATATTGGTTACTGTCGCAGTGGATTCAATATTAAATTTTCTTAAATCTAAATTAAGAATAAGATTTTCGTTAAAATTCCAATCCACTCCAAATTGAATTGCTAAGTCTGTTGAAGAACCAATATCCAACGATGCTCCTGACAAAGGACCAGTTGTTTTCTCTTTAAAAAAGAAGGTGTGGTTAATTCCTACACCCAAATAAGGCCGGACGTTGGAATTGGCATTGAAATAATATTGTAAAGTCACCGTGGGCGGCAGGTGCTTTCCAGAACCAATTTTTAAGCCAGTGCCTAAAGCCTTATCAAATATATTATGCTCAAAAGGTAAACCTGCTAAAACCTCTAATCCCACGTTATCCGTAACTAGATACGCAAAAGTTGCAGTAAGGTTGGATTGATCTCCAAGATTCACAACTTCGCCGTTATTAGAAGTCGGATTAATATTGGTGTAACCACCTCTGACAATCCAATCTCCCTTTTCAATTGCTTGAGAAAATCCTGAAAAGACGGATATTGTCAGTAACAGACTGACCGCTGATAATTTAGCAAAATTCATGCTATCTCCTTGTTTTATCAAGAAGAGTTTCCTCTAGTGTTACCCATTTTTTGCGGTAAGCCACATTCTAATCCACCTTGCCTGGGTAGGCAGGTTGGCGAGAGTTAAACTCTACTCTTGATGTTAATTATAAAAACCACCAGCTATTGCTAAATAAGTCTTTAAAAAAGATATTCCTATTTAGCTGAATTTATAAAGCACCCGCAAGCTGGATCCAAATCGGTGCGAGAGGAATTATAGTTTTGAAAAGAAATAAATCAACTTATTTTTTTATACCCTAGCTCCAGGAAAAATTCTTAGGAAGTTTTCAGAATAAAACAGGTCTTTTTTACTTTCATCATGATTTATAAGTGTTTTTTCAAATTTTCCTATGGGATCTCTCGTGCCTTCCACGTGCGGATAATCACTAGAGAAAAGGTAAAGTTCTGGACTAGAAGCATCCATCAATAACCCTACATCCTCATGGGCATAGGGAGTAAAAGCCATTTGTTCTTTTAACTGCTCCGATGGTTTTCTTTTAATGTCATCCAAGTTCTTGTCAACTCTGTTCCAAGTTTTAACAACATAATCCAGTCTTTGTAGCATTTCAGGAACCCAACCGGCTCCTAATTCAACACTGGCTCCTCGAAGTTTAGGGTGTCTTTCAAAAACCCCATCTAGAACCATCATCGAGATAAAAGTTTCGGGCCCTTGGTGCATAACCACCATGTCTTTTGCTCTGACATTTTCACCGCCACCCATCCAATCCTTGCTGGGAGGCTTGCCATTATCATTCCAGCTTTTATCCAATTGAAGAGGCGCTCCGCCTACGTGCATTAAAAAAGGAATGCCTTCATCTGAAAGTTTTTGCCAAAAAGGATCTAAGGCTAAATGGCCAGGAGATCTATCACCACATGCATAGTGAGGAATCCATATGGCTTCCAGCCCAGACTTAATAGCAAAGTCCAATTCAATCATTGCTAATTCTGGTTCGTGTAAAGGAATGACTCCTACACCCATAAGCCTTGAATCTTCAGAGCAGAAATCTGCCATGGCTCTGTTGTGTGCCCGTGTCGCTCCATAACGCAATTCAGGTGAGATTCCCTTTTGGTTGTCAACGTATTTAGCCTTACCTCTAAGATCTCTAAAAGGGGTGACAACACTGTGAGTTGCAAAGACAAGTTGTTTTTTAAAACCAAGCAAGTCCATGGCCACGCTTCTGTCATCTCGATCAAAGGCACCCAACGCTTGAATTTCTTTTGATTCAGCAATCAAGCCATCCCCTAATGCAATCTGTGCTGCTACGTGCTCTTTGGAGTGTTTTCCACCGTTATTAATTATTTCTTCAACTTCTTCATCCGTTACAAGACTGGCTTTGTAATTAACAGGTGGTATTAGGTCTTTAAATTCTTCATCAGCATAGTCAATAATAAAATTAGGTAATTCCATAACGTGACTATCAGCATCGTAAAAATTTCTATCTTTTGGGGCATAGGCCATAAATCTTCTCCAGTCTTTAGTTCATCTTATCATTAAATAAAAGTAAATTATTGACTTCAAGTAATTCAAATAGTTTCTTTAATTCTCAGTTTTAAATTTTTTCAAGCAGATATAACACCCTTAGAAATTAGGGAATTTAGTCTTAACTAAGCATATTGCTAGGTTAAGGAAATTGATATAGAACAACTAGTTTTTAGGACTTGTTGGGATAGGGTCGCCTGAGTGAAAAATAGCACGTAACATGTTTTTCTGGAATATCACTAAGTCTTGTTTGCTAGCTCCATCAAATATCATTAATTGCAATGTATGTCCGGACCCTATATAGAGTCTCGTTGCTGCCATGGTATTAAAATCCTTGGGTAATATTTTCTCTCTTTTGCCTCTTGAAAGAACCTTACGTACTCTTTCATGAAGATCTTTAAGCAAATCTTGATAGTCTCTCCATACGCTTTGATTAATGCCCGCACTCCAATCCAGCCATACCTTTATTAAATCAGGGTTCCCAAATCCTTCCTTTACAAAAGCTGCCGCCAGGTCAGTCATAGCATCTAGAACTGATTTTTGTTCAAGGTTTACAGTAAAAATGTCAATGAGAAAATCTTCAACTTGTTTTATTGCAGCAAAGACCAAGTCTTCTCGACGTTTAAAATAAAAATGGACTGTTGATACTGAAACGTCTGCTAATTTGGCAACATGTGAGTGTGTTACTCTTGAAATCCCATATTGCGCAACTGCATTAACTATAAATTTTTCTAACTGCTCTTGGCGCTCTTTTGGAGGGAGTCTTAAGTTTTTTTTCATATTATTTCTTAGCTTTACTATATTAGGACCATCTATAAGAGCGGTTCTAGTAGAAACAAAATTTTTTTATTATTGGGAGATGACCGTCATAGCAATTTTCTTGGCGAGTAACATAGACCTTTATAAACATGAATGCAAGATAACTATTAAATAAATCTAACTATTATTGTTATAAAACTCAATAAAACAATTTAAGGGTAATGTGTATTTATATAATATTATAGTATAAACATATAATAGTTATTGACAAAACATATAATAAGCTAATAAGCTAATAAATTAATATTTAAATAGGATGTAATTGAATGAAAACTCTTGCTGCAGTTGTCACTGAAATTGGAAAACCATTATCCTTGATGGAATTAGATATTGAGGATCCTAGAGATGATGAAATCCTAGTTCGCGTAGTAGCTTCTGGAGTTTGTCATACTGATCTTGTTGTGCAAGCAGGTATGCTTCCCGTTCCTATACCTGTAATTCTTGGCCATGAAGGGGCGGGTGTTGTGGAAAAAATTGGCTCCAAAGTTTCAAAAGTAAAACCAGGTGATCATGTTGTTATGTCTTTTAATTCATGTGGTGTCTGTGAGAGTTGTAGCGAAAAGGAACCTGCCTATTGTTATGATTTTATGCCGCTTAACTTCGGCGCAACAAGAGAAGATGGGACCACTGCATTATCACTAGAAAACAGCCCGGTACATAGCAACTTTTTTGGGCAATCATCATTTGCAACTTTTTCTATTTGTCGTGAATTAAATGTAGTTAAAGTACCTAAAACAGTTGACCTAAGTTTACTTGGTCCTCTTGGTTGCGGAATCCTAACTGGAGCTGGAGCCGTTATAAATGCTCTTCCAGTAAAAAAAGGGTCTTCTTTTTTAGTTTTTGGCACAGGGTCGGTAGGGTTGTCGTCGGTAATGGCTGCTCAAATACAGGGTGCCTCTACAATTATAGCTATTGATCTTAACGATGATCGTCTAGAGGTAGCTCGTGAACTAGGAGCAACCCATACTTTTAATCCACATAATACAACTGACTTAGTAGATAAAATAATTGAACTTACTACTCATGGAGTAAATGTCGCTCTAGATACGACGGGATTGCCAGATGTCATACGTGACGCGGTTTTATGCTTGGCCCCACGAGGGAGTTGTGGAATTCTTGGTGCTTGCCCACCTGATTTTGAGGTTACAATTAATGAACTGCATTTCTTTACTGGAGGGAGAAAGTTGATTGGAATTGTTGAGGGATCGGCATATCCTGACGCAATGATCCCTAAGCTCATTAACTATTTTGAAGAAGGGCGGTTTCCTTTTGACCGTTTAATTAAGTTCTATGATTTTGAACATATTAATCAAGCTATTGAGGATTCAGAAAAAGGTAAAACAATTAAAGCCATTGTTCGAATGCAAAATTAATTACTTACCGTGATTGTGCTTCATTCTAACAAGAGGATTTTTCATAATTAAAAATTAGATTAAACGAAGAAAAAAGGAGAAAGCAAATGCAAAGCAGGGACAAGTTTTTTATTGGAAATGAATGGGTGTCTCCATCATCTACTCAAATATTTGAAGTTGTGAATGCTTCGACGGGCGAGCTAGTAGCAACGGCACCTGAAGGCGCTAATGCGGATATTGATGCAGCTGTTTTGGCTGCACGAGCTGCTTTTGAGCACGGTGAATGGGCAAACAGCAGTCCTAGTGACCGTGCTGAAATTATGGTTCGTTTTCTTACTGCACTTGCAACACGTGGAGATGAGTTAGCTCAAACGGTTAGTAAGCAAAACGGGATGCCAATTGGACTGAGTACCGCATTTGAAGCTCAATATTCTGCTGGCTTATTGCAGTATTATGCTGAGGAGGCAAAAAATATTGAAACAGCCCTGGATATACGCCCGTCACAAATGGGTAAGGAAACACAAGTCAAAAAAGTTCCGTTCGGCGTAGTGGCTGCAATTGTCCCATGGAATTTCCCAGTTACATTGGCCATGAGTAAGATGGCTCCAGCCATGGCTGCTGGGTGTACTCTTGTTATCAAGCCCTCTCCAGGAACAGTTTTGGATAGTTATATACTGGCTGAAGCCGCTCTTGAAGCCGGCGTTCCGGCTGGTGTCCTCAATTGGGTAGCAGCTGACCGTGATGTTGGCGCGTATCTCGTATCTCATCCAGGCGTAGACAAGGTTGCCTTTACAGGATCATCGGCAGCTGGTCGATTAATTGCAGAAACTTGTGGTGGTTTATTACGGCCTGTAACCCTAGAGCTTGGAGGAAAATCAGCTGCTATTGTTCTTGAAGATGCAGATATTGATGCCTTCATTCAGGGTGTTCCAACGGCCTGTCTACTTAATAATGGGCAAACCTGTTTCAATGGAACACGAATATTGGCGCCAAAGAATCAATATAAGCAAATCTCTGAAGCCGTTGCTGAACTAGCTTCTACAATGGTTATTGGCGATGCTATGGATCCGGAAACTCAAATGGGCCCTATGGCTTCAGAAACGCACCGTGAGCGCGTTGAGGCTTATATTGTCACAGGAAAAAAGGAAGCCAAGCTTATAGCGGGCGGTGGACGTCCCAAAAATACTCCGCAAGGTTGGTTTGTTGAACCAACAGTCTTTACGGATGTTTCCAATGATGCTGTTATTTCTAGGGAAGAAATATTTGGCCCCGTGCTCTCCATTATTCCCTATGAGAGTGAGGATGAAGCAATCTCTTTGGCAAATGATTCTGAATTTGGACTAGGAGGGTCTGTTTGGAGTGCTGATAGTGAGCATGCTTTAAACATAGCAAATCAAGTTAATGCGGGTACTGTTGGAATCAATGGTTACGTGCCATCTATAGGAGCGCCATTTGGTGGTGCCAAGGGAACCGGAATAGGGAGCGAGTTAGGCCCGGAAGCCGTAGATAATTATCAAAGTCTAAAATCAACTTATATCATGAGCTAGTCCACCTTTATGTTGTTTTGTTACCTCCTATGGGGTCTGAACAAACTTAGGAAATGGAAAAAGACGGCACCTATCAGAAATTAATACTTCAGAAAGAGCTAACAATGCTTTTATTTTAAAGGCTATAGCTTAAAAAAATTATGAACAACTACGTATTAGAGCAGATTAGTAAAACAGCGCGAATATATGTCTATAAATATGTTACAGATTATACTTTGGGTCTCAATCCCCTAAATCAACAGAAGAAGATTTACAGTGTGGCCAGTTTGTATCTCGGTGAGGATGAAGATGCCTCTATCATTAAGAAAATTTCAGAGGAATAAGCGTGAATCTAACTCTAAGCGAAGAACAAAGTGCCGTTATTGAAATAGCCAGGAAGTATGCCGAGAGTGAGCTATCTCCTGTGGCAGCCCGCTTAGATATCGGGGTAAATAAAGAGGGCGACCGCATGTTGTTCCTTAAGAACCTACAGGGCTTGGCTGAACTGGGTTTTATGGGCATGAATGTTAAGGCCGATTATGGCGGTTGTGAAGCTGGCACAGTCGCATTCAGTCTTGCAATTACCGAGATTGCCAGGGCTTGTGCCTCAACTGCTGTGACAATGTCGGTTACCAATATGGTAGGAGAGGTGATTCAAACCATAGCGAGCGAGGAGCAGAAGAATACCTATTTGCCTAAGTTATGCTCTGGTGAGTATGCTGCGGGCAGTTTTTGTCTTTCTGAAGCCAGTGCAGGGTCTGATCCTTCCAGAATGAAAACCAGCGCAGTTAAGATTGGTGATGAGTGGGTACTTAATGGTACGAAAATGTGGGTTAGCAGCGCGGAGTACGCTGGTATATTTGTTGTCTGGGCAGTCACAAACTCAAAGGTAAAAAAAGGTAAGGGGATATCATGTTTTTTAGTAGAAGCCGATTCACCGGGAATTACCATCTCTAAAGCAGAAGACAAAATGGGTCAACGGGCCTCATCCACTAACCAGGTGATCTTTGAAGATTGCCGCATTCCTGAGTCTGATCTGATGGGTAAATTAAATGACGGATTTCGCATCGCCATGAGTGAATTAGCTGGGGGGCGTATTGGCGTCGGATCTTTGGCTTTGGGTATAGGACTGGCTGCTATGGATTACGCTCGTTTATATACGATAGAACGAGAACAGTTTGGCGCATCTATTGCCAGTATGCAGGGCCCACAGTGGATGATGGTCAACGCTTATACTCAGCTTGAAGCTTCTCGCTTGCTACTAATGTCTGCAGCATCCAATAAAGAGAGAGGTGTGCCATTTTCCAAGCAGGCCTCAATGGCTAAGCTACACGTAACTGAAACGGCTAATCAGGTCTGCTACACCGCTATTCAGCTTATGGGCGGTCTCGGCTACACTAAGGAGGTTCCACTAGAACGTTTCGCGCGAGATGTCAGAGTAACATCCATTTATGAAGGTACCAGTGAAGTTCAGCGAGTTATTATCGCGCGAGAATTACTTGCAGAAATTCAATAGAACTAAAATTAATTTATATCTACGTAAGTCTAAGCTGAAAACGGATTCATGCTGTTGAACTCTTACTATCAAAATTAAAGCCTCTCGGTTTAAGAATTTTTATTGCTGCTGGAACGATGGTGATGGCACCTATCATATTGAAAGCCAATATAATGGCTAAAAGCAGCCCCATTTCTGCTTGAAAACGAATTGGTGATAGAAAATACCATGACAATAGTGGCAATATCATTGTCATTGCTGTAACAATAATTGCAATACCGGAAGTATTAAAAGCACGGATTGCAGCTCCTGAAAAATCGAGCCCACGAAGCATCTCATCGCGTATGCGATCTGCCATGTAAATACTGTAGTCGACGCCACGGCCTAATCCTAAGGCAGCAAGGGGAAGCGTATTAAGGTTCATTCCTACATCAAGGAGTGTCATAACACTCATAGTCATGAAATGTGATGTTGCCAAAACAAAAGTTATGATGATTCCTAATTTCACAGATCTGTACAGCCAAATCAGATTGAAAATAATTATGATCATAATTGAAATTAATAATAGATTTTCTTTTAACTCAATCTCATCATTGGTAGCTTTTATAAGTCCGATTTGCCCGCCTGCAAATTGAATGACAGGTTCACCTTCCTTAAAATTGTAATTATCAACAAACTCATTCCCAAACTTCATCAGATCATTGACGGTATCTGAGCTGTGCTCGCTGGTGAATATAGATATTTTACCTATGTTCCACTCCGGATTAGTATATGCAGCAAAGTCACCCGGTTCACCGTTTGACCTAAACATATAAATATTGAAGCCAACTTCAGCCGTTGTATCAGGAAGAAATTGGTAAGATGGGTCACCTTCCCAAAGCACCATATTAATATTTTTAATTATTGGGGTTAAGCTGGAAGCTGGAGTCGCTGGCAGTACACGCTCATAAATATAGCGGTCAAATGCCTCTGACTGATGATAAAGATCTGGATTAAGCATAATTTCTTCTTCACCCGAAAAATAGGCCTGTAAAACATCCGTTCCAATTCGGTTATAGTTTGAATTGATAGAACTAACATCTTTGTTATATCGTGAATCAGGCCACAAAATGGGGCTTCCCACGGCATCACCGATTTTCAAATTTTGAGAGATTAAGAAACCGCCAAATAATAGGACGATGAAGATAGGTAAGAAAACATTACGAGACATTTTTTCACCAAAAACCTTAGCCAGAAAAGACTGATAAGGAAGCGTTGTTTTAAACCTTATGGGCTTTTGTAAGAAACTCATATACGCGGCTGCTACAATTATTCCAGGAGTTAGAGTTAGTAGCCAAATCGTACATATAACGGCTAACGTTTGAATGGATGGAATTGCGACCAACGCCAAGACAGTAAAGCCTGCTGCGGAGGTTATTACTGCAGCTGTACTAGGAAATAACAAGCGCTTCAACCCTGTTCTCACAGCCTCTTTCATTTCTTTGTCTTCGGCTAATTCATCAAATACTCGAGAAACAAATTGAACTGAATGCGACAAGACAGTAGCAAATACAAAAAATGGCAATAACAACAATAATGGGTCCATGTTATAACCAGTAAACCCAATTACACCAAACCCAAATACTGTTACAGAAAAAGCAACTACCATCGGTACTACTACGCCGATCCAGGTACGAAAAAATAAATAGAGAAAAGTCGAGATAACAAGAACTGAAACAGCAAAAATTAAGATCATTTTTGGTAGTTCTTGCTTTACTTCACCCAGTAAAATAGGACGACCAACGATTGATAATTTTAGACTATCATCTTCATAATCAGTTCGTATATTTTCAACAAAATCTACCAAATTATCTACATCTACATCGTCCTCGAACTCTGCAGCAATCATCAAGGATTTTTCATCCAATGAAATTAAATACCCATTAAATTGTCCATGTATTAGCAATCTAAATTTCTCCATTTCAGCAGCTGTTTCGGGCAGGTTTGGCCACATTATTGGACTTACAGAAATTTGGCCTTGCGCACCTGAGACAGCGCGGGTTTTTCTTAAATTAACCGCTTCAAATAAAGCTTTACGATTTGCATCATGAAAGTAAAAAGCATCTGAAATCTTTTTATATTTTTTTAAAAATTCTTTGTCGTAGACTGTGCCGTTTTTATTTTCCACCATTACAAGAACAGTGTTTACGCCACCAAATTTATCGCTGAATTCTTCATACAATATTACATTCTCATGATTCGAAGGTAGCATCTCATTTAACGACGCGCGCAGCGTTACTCCTGTGAATGCAAAATAACCTGCTATTGATGTAATAACGATAGCGACAATTAATATAATTGTTCGATACTGAATGATCCTGTTTGCAATTGTATTAACCATGCCAAAACCTATTTACAAATGTGTACTTATTTAAAGCATTATCAAATGTATTAATTTCTAGGGTTACCATTTAACTAATCCAGTGATCTTTGAAGTTACTGTATCTAGGGTTACAGCTAATCCGCCAGCGCCCACCAATGCATATTTAGATTCTGAAATAGGTGTGGCACCCATGAAATACAAATAATTTTGATCAGGGAGTTTAATTTCAATTTTGTGCAATTCGCTCCCATTTTTAATCATAAGGATATTTGCAAGACCCACCACAATACCTTCACCGTTCTTATTGGATACAATATCAAAGAAATGCTTATTTACACCTGAATTTAAGAGCTTGACCCTTGCTGGTTCTTTGCCTTCAGAAGAGGAGGGCATATTGATTTTGTTAGAATAAACTTGTGCTACTACACCGTCGAGCCCCACGGCAAGTATAGAATTACCAATTTGTTCAATCTCAGTGAACGTGGCTTTGATATCAGAAGATGAGATTATCGTCCAAGTTTTACCGGCATCGACAGTTTCAGCAATTACGCCAAATTCTCCAGCCAATATGGCTTGAGTCTCACTCAAAACAGTTAAGCCATTTAATCGAGGTAAATCACGACCTGTAAAATTACTTAAGGATTGAATAGTCCAAGTTTCGCCTCCATCGTTTGTATAAAGGATTGTTCCCTCATGCCCAACAGCCCAACCTGTATTTTCGTTTAGAAATTTAATATTTCTTAAATTTATTTGGTTATCTTCTGAGTAACGAGTCTTCCACGTAATTCCACCATCCTCGCTGCTCATAATACGACCACGGTGTGTTACCAGCCATCCATAATCCTTATCCAAAAATTGAATGCGCCGAATCAAGTCAGTATCAGGCAGAGAGATGTGAGTCCAATTTTTTCCCCCATCCATTGTTTTTAAAATAGTACCGTAATATCCGGCAGCCCATCCATGTGACTTGTTAACAAAATCAACACTAAAAAAATTATCTGGAACATAACGAACGCGATCATCTTTGTGGTGAGCAATATTTGACTGAGATATGTTTAGCTCAGATTTTGATTGAGTTTGATCTCCATTAAACGTCCATACCGTCAAGACAATCAAAGTGACTGCACCAAAAAAAACTAAAACTAGATACTTGTATAAATGTGATTTCATTTGACTTAGTTGTACTGTATTGAGTAATTATATAATTGTATTGAGTAATTATGTAATAGTTATTGCGTAAACCTATAATAAAAGATACAGTAAATAAAAGATAGAGTTAATAATAGATTAAACGATTTAGATTAATGGGAACAGTTTCTTCAATAATTCCGGGATTGATGCAAAAAAAGCAGTTTAATGTGATTGAAGTTTTGCAACATGCTGCGACTTGGAATGGTGATGTTGAAGTAGTCACAAATTCAGTTGAGGGTGGGATTCATCGTATCGGATATGCAAAGCTTTACGATCGAACTTCACAGCTAGCCAATGCCTTGAACCGTCTGGGTGTAAATGCTGGGGATCGAATTGGTACTATGGCATGGAATACTTGGCGCCATTTGGAATGTTGGTATGGGCTGAGTGGCATTGGGGCAATTTGCCATACTTTAAATCCACGTCTTTTCCCTGATCAACTCGAGTACATTGTCAATCACGCTCAAAACCGTTTTATTTTTGTTGATACCAGTTTTGTTCCCGTTATTGCCAATGTTCTTGATAAGTTGCCGTTGCTAGAAGGTCTAATTGTAATGACCGACAAAGAGCATATGACAGATGATATGAACGAGATTGGGATACCGGTTTATTGTTATGAGGAATTATTGGCAAAGGAAGACAAGACTTTCGTTTGGCCCTTGTTTAGTGATGATACAGCATCCTCTTTGTGCTACACATCAGGAACGACAGGTAATCCCAAGGGTGTGCTTTATTCCCACCAATCTAACCTTAATCATGCCATGGTAACTGCCCACAAAGATGTATTTGATCTGAGTGCTAAGGACTCCTTTTTGTTGATTGTCCCAATGTTTCATGCCAATGGTTGGGGGTTGCCTTTCAGCGTTCCAATGGTTGGAGGTAAGTTAGTTCTACCAGGTCCTTTCATGGACGGCAAAAGTCTTCATGACCTTATTAAGGCTGAGGATTGTAATAAAACCTGTGCTGTTCCTACAGTTATGACTATTTTAATTGACCATTTAGACGATAACAGTCTTCAAATTCCTAGCATGAGTGAAATCTATATTGGAGGCTCAGCAGTTCCTAGATCAATGATTGAGAGGTTTGAGACTAGATATGATGTGGAGGTAAACCATGGATGGGGAATGACTGAAACAGTAGTTGGCACGTTTAATTGTCACTTACCCTTTATGGATGAATTAAATTTTGAGCAGCGAATGAAAGTGCGTTGTAAACAAGGGCGTCCGCCTTTTGGGTTAGAGATGAAAATCGTCGATGACGAAGGTCATTCTTTACCACATGATGGCGTAGCATTTGGCAAATTAATGGTTCGCGGCCCTAGAGTCATCGAACGTTACTATAAAGAGAAAGAAAGTGCCCTTGATAGCGAAGGCTGGTTCGACACAGGTGACGTGTCGACTATCGATAAACATGGATTTATGCAAATTACTGATCGTGCCAAAGATATTATTAAATCTGGTGGTGAATGGATCTCTTCAGTTGATATTGAAAATACTGCTGTGGGTCATCCTGAAGTCCAAATTGCTGCCTGCCTTGGTGTTAAGCACTTGAAATGGGAAGAACGTCCTTTATTAATTGTGGTCAAGAAAGAGGGCTGTGATCCAAGTAAGGCCAGCATAATAGACATCATTAGTAATGAGCACGCGAAATGGCAATTGCCAGATGATGTCGTATTCATAGATGAAATGCCATTGACTGCAACTGGCAAGATCGATAAAAAACCTTTAAGAATTAAATTCGAAAATCACCTAATGGAAGCATAAAGTTATGGACAATACAGATTTAATTAACAATAAAGACCTGTTTGATTCCCTTCGTAAAGAGCCTAAATACGCTTGGCCCACGATTATTCTATTTTTTATATGTACCGGCTTTCTTCTTGGATCAACTTGGGCAGCAATTTATGGATATATTTCTTATTTTGCAGCCTGCTTGATAAATGGAACGGCTGGATATTTCCTGTTTTCTCCTATGCATGACGCTATTCATTCTTCTGTTGGGAAGAGCAGAAACCTTAATCTTTGGGTTGGGCGTATAACATTTTTATATTTCTCTTCTCTTGTAGCGTTTGAATTAATGCGTTTTATCCATTTTCGCCATCACCGCAATGCTAATGGTCCTGGAGACGAAGCTGATCACGTTATACAAAGCGGCCCCGCGTGGCTGCGTCCTTTTAAATGGCCTTTTATAGACATAATATATGGTTGGAAATATTTGGGATATTGGGAAGAGCGTCCCCAATCAGAAAAGCGAAGCATCATAACAATGGCTCTTGCGACTATGGTTGTATGGCCCTGGTTAATCTTCAATGGCTATTTAATAGAATTGCTTATGTTTTGGATAATCCCTCAGCGTATTTCTTTTTTCTTTATTTCGTTTATTTTTGTCTATTTACCTCATGTACCAAATGAGATATCTGAAAAGGAAGATGCTTATAGAGCCACTAGCATTCGTGACGGCATGGAATGGTTACTTTCACCATTGATGATGTATCAAAATTATCACCTTGTGCATCATCTTTATCCAAATGTTCCTTTCTATCGCTTGGTTAAACTTTGGAATGCCGGATTGGATGAGCATCTTTCTCATGATCCCGCTATCGTCTCTAATTTAGGGCTCTATCCACGACCCGCCAAGACAGAAAAAGAAAGTAATGCCCGTGAAACAGGAGGTGCTAAATGACCATCTTGAATTCAATAAAGATTTATCAGCAATTAAGAAATATAAAATCAGTAAAAAAGGAGGAAATCTAAATGAATAATATAACTTTAAAACTGCCCATAGAAAACACTATAAGGTTTATACGTATGGCCTTGGTGTCTATGACAACATTGCTTTTCGTAGCTCCGGCCTATGCCGAAGACTTTTGGTTTGGGGGTCGCTTAAAGGCAGGTACAGGCACCCATTTTGACAGGCTTGATGACTCATCAGGGCAAGGACCTGCCCAGTTTGTCTTAGAATTGCAAGCTGAGTGGTCTCCCAATGATAACGTTACAGTTATTGGTGATGTCTGGCTGAGAGGAGATAGGTTTTATGAGCTAGATGATGGTGCATTTAGAGCGCCAGCTTTACAAAACTTTACGTCTCCGCAGAGTGCCTTTAGAGATAGATTTAGTATGTCTACCTCAGCTAACGGAACATATGCATTACCAGATCCCTTCGGAGCGTCGGGTAAAGAACTTGAACTTTTAGACGATTTTGATGATGAAATTCTTCGTGAGTTATCGATAAGGTTTACCAATGATGATGGATCATTAGCCGTTAAAATAGGTAAATTTCAACGTGGGTGGGGACAGGCAGACGGCCTTAGATTGTTAGACATTCTTAATGCGCAAGATCTGCGTCAAAGAACTCTTTTGGCTGATACCGATGAAATTAGAATACCAGCTTGGACTATTGCTCTTACCACTGAAATATCAAATAATGTTTCACTGGAACTCATTTATATACCCGAAGTTCGTCATTCAGAATTTGTTATCAACAACCCTACACCAAATAGTCAGACCTCCGGTGGAGGCTTTGGATTTCCTTTCCCACAAATTGTTGAAGGCCAAACTGGATTTGGGATGCCTTTGCTCGGGGCTCATCTCACCGAACGCGAAGTGGAAGATTGGAAAAATGAAGAAATAGCTGCACGTTTAAAATTTAGTGCATTTGGTGGTGAGATGACACTGAATGTGTTCCACGGCTATCAAGACTTACCAGTTGTCGTGAATACGGGTTCCACCCTTCATATCGGGTCATTTATCAACGATCCGGCAGCTTCAGTTGCGAACGTACCGCTTGGTCTTCCAACGACTATCGGCGCTATACATGCACCGGGACAATATGTTGATTTTTTACAATCTCTGGCAGGCGGAACAGCCGCGCCGGGCGATTTTCCTTTAATTCCTTTTGGCTGTTTAGATATTCTAAACCCTGGAGCTGGCGGACTTCCTTGTTCAGTAACTGCGGATTTTGAATTGGATTATACGGAAAGACAAAAAACAGTAGGCTTTTCGTTTACGCGGGATATGAGCGAGTTCAAGTTTGGACCTAAAAAAGTATCGCCTGTGCTTCGATTAGAGGCAACCTATGAATCTGACAAAGCATTTAATCGTCAAGTCATAGATGATCCTTTCATACCAGGACAAGTAGCAAAAGGTACTCCAGCGTTAATTGGAACTAAAGCTGACACGGTTACCCATCGTGATCAAATATCCACACTCATTGGGTTCGATTACAATCTTTGGTTGTCTGGCTGGAAAAGTCAACGGAGTTCAATTTTTGTGACCACGCAATTTTTTAATATCCATACTAAGGATCATAAGAATTTAATGTTTCAAGCACCGTATGCATTGTTAGATGTAGATGAAAACCAACAATATTTTACGCAAACTTATACGGTCGGATTACGTAACGATAATGTAATTCTTGACGGACTGGCTGTTTGGGACCTCAGCAAAGATGGATTTGCTTATCGACAAAGAATAACTTTCTCGGCTATGGGTAACCAATTGATTCCAAGAATTGAGATAGGAATATTTGACGGTAAAACGGAAGAAGGACTACTCGCTTTGTATAAAGATTCTGATTATGCCGAGTTTTCACTAACCTATCAATTTTAACCCCTAAATCTATAAGGAGAACACAGATGAAATTAAATAAACTAAAAACATTGTTAACCTGCCTAACCGTAGCAATTTTAGGCTCAATGGCCTCTACTACACAGGCTGGTGATGAATGGATTGATAATTGGAAATCTTTTGCCGCTGAATCTGGTCTGCCAGAGCACGCTGCCTGGGTTGCCGCAATCGATAATGCCGAAGTAAGGGCACTCTCAAAAGATTGGGAAGATTTCCGTGGATATACCGCGTCTTCTTTGCTAGCGAAAGAAACACACCCTGCTGAGTTGAAACCGGGTTTTATCATCACGAAAGAAAATATTGATTCATTACCTTGGGCGAAGGACTACTTGCCACAGTATTGGATTGATCGTTTGACTTCTGATTGGACGCCGATCAAAGGTATACGTATTGTTCCAACTACACATTATTACATGCAAAAAGCACGATTGGACGCTACTAAGAAGCTTGAACCCGATCATTTTACAATTAATGAAAAAGGAGAGCTTCGTGACAAGAATGGTGAACACGGGTTTATAAGTGAAGCTGGTCTACCATTTATCAATCCTAAAAATGGCGAAGAACTTAACTGGCTGTTTAATGCCCATGGCGTTGGCACTGATGATTTGTTTTTTGACACTATAGATATGGCAGCGTGCAATAGCACAAATAAACTAGAACGAATTTATAAAGCGAATATTTTTTGGCGGAGGATGGCAGGACGCGTGAGTGCACCACCATTGGGGAATGTTGAAGGTTTTGAAGGTATAACAGAAGCAGGCGCATTGCTAATCAAGTCTCCTCGCGATGTGCGTGGTCTTGGAGGTGTAAGGCTTCGTTTTGCTGATGCTGACAAAGATGATGATTTTAAACTTTATATTCCATCGCTTCGTCGCACGCGAGCACTCACGGGAACAAATGGTCAAGACCCTATCGCTCCTGGACTCGAACTTACTTGGGATGAATGGCGCTCAAATTGGTTCAAAACGGATCGACGTAAGTTTAAATATACTTTAATTAAGGATGCTGTCGTTCTTGCTGTTCCAGAAGTTGGAAATGTTTATGATCCGCTCCGAATTGCCAATGATGCCTGTAACTTGTCAGGAATTGTCGACATGGAATTGCGCCCGACTTGGGTCTATGAAATTACTGATCTTACAGAAACTTACCAATATTCTATAAAACGTGTTCATGTGGATAAAGAGACTTATTATTCACAATACTTGGAAATGTTTGATAGAAATGGTGATTTGTGGCGTATCTGGGATGATTCACGTGACTGGGAGCCAACAACCGGCAGGTTTATGTGGAGATCCGCTATAATCGCCAATGTTAGAGACGAACGCGCAACTGTTATTACGGTAGACTCTGCATGGGAAAAACTAGACACCATGACAAACGCTATCTTTAATATTGATCAATTACGCGATCGTCGATAACTGACTATATTTATTTCTGAGAAAGCCCAGTTTTTTTGCTGGGCTTTTGATATTTTTCCCACACAATCACGTTAAGAAATTTTACAGGGAATCGGATCAATTATTCTACCAATTCAAGGATAGTTCCATCAGGGTCCTTGAAACAGACAAAGCGTGTTTCTGGTTGACCATCTAGCTGAACACTAGCGGGTTCTGAAAGGAACTCAACGCCTTGCGATTTAAGAAAAGTTACATCTGAGTCAAGGTCATCCGTGCGTAACGCAATTCTAGCTAAGCCTAAATGATACAGGTGGGGGTAGGGTGGGCTGTTGTCTGAAGGTTCTTGCCATTCAAGTAGATCAAGCATAAAAGGAGTTTCTGAGTTCAAAAGCAACAAAGCACCTTTGACCGTGTAGGGAGGCATGCCGACAGCAGCAGCCACTTCAATTGAATTTTTAGGAGGTACATCAAAAACTTTTTGAAAACCTAACAGTTCATAGAATTTTACGGATCGATCAAAATCACTGCAGTTGATGTTTACGTGCACCAGTCCTTTTATATTCATTTTGAAGCGTTTCCTGCAGTAGCACCATTATCAATAACCAGTTCTGCTCCATTGATGTGTTTAGATTCCTCGGAAGCAAGAAATAAGACCAAATTAGCAACATCTAGCGGTTCTCCAATGCCCATTGCTTTGCGCGTCGCTTCGGGATCTTCTTGATCCATTAGTTTTATACCTACAAGGTTTGTAAGAGCGTCGTCAACCATTGGGGTAAAGATACTGCCAGGATGAATCGAGTTACATCGGATATTGTTCTTTTGTTCTTGGCAATGGATGGCTATTGATTTGGTCATTGATCGAATTCCGCCTTTTGCAGCTGAGTAAGCAAGGTAGGGAGACAAGCCAATTAAAGCCGTTGTTGATGACATATTAATAATAGAACCCCCGCCAGATTTTGACATTTCTGGAATAGCAGCCCGACAACCAAAAAAAACACTATCAAGATTAACTCTTAAAATATCACGCCATTGATCGGTGGTGGTTGATTCTATATTTCCTATTTGAGCTATTCCGGCATTGTTAACGAGAACATCCAATTTTCCAAACTCTGATAATGTTGTTTTTATTAAGTCCGACCAAGAATTTTCTTGGCTAACGTCTTGTTCAAAAAATAAAGCTTCATTTTTACATTCTTTAACGACTTGCTCGCCTTCTTGAACGTTAATGTCCGTCAAAACTAATTTAGCCCCTTCATCCGATAATCGTATGGCATCCGCTTTTCCTAAACCTGAAGCAGCTCCGGTAATTATGATAACTTTGTTAGATACGCGTCCCATAAAATTAAAATGCTGTTTGTTAGAAAACTAGCTAGATTCTAACTCTAACCTAGCTCCGTTAATAGCGTTAGAGTACATGTTATTAGCCATTGTTTGAGCTTCTGACTCTTCAATACCGTTGGGTTCAAATCTTCCAGTCCATTCCACAGTAGTGGTATTGTCATCATTTTTAAGAAGTTGTACCGTTGCAGAATAATTTAAAAAAGGCAATGGGCAGTCTTCATTAATTATAGAGTAAGAGTAATTTTTTGCTTCAGGGTCATAATGATCTAACCTCTCTTCCACAGTTCCAATTGATAAATGAATGGAGCGTATCATGCCCACTCCCTCACCTTTATAATCTACAGATTCAATACCCGATCCTGGTTTCAGGCCAGCAAAGTTACCCAGATTTGACCATACGAGATCTAGCGAAGCATTTATTTTTTCTACAACTTTTGTTTCGATCATATTTTTCTTTAATTTTTTTTATTGATTTTTAATGTTGTTAGTTGAAGTTATTAAAAAACTGGCTTTGGACAACATTATTATTAATGTAGTTCCTTTAGATATTAAATTATTCCATGACCATGTAAACCAATACTAGACACAGTTAAAAAAAGTTCCAATAAGTGTTTGGAAATAAAAAACTTGTTTATTTTTTTTATATCTTTAACTTCTAAGTTTTATGGAAGAGCAAGAAACAAAAAATTTTAATCCTTTATGGGCGTTAGCTCTTTCTATTCTAGTTTTTAATCTCTTCCCCATTCCATTTGACGTATTGCTTACATTTGCAGGCAGCTGGGTTTACTTCAATCCGACTGAAGTAGAAATGGGTATTTTTGGAAACGTTATTCTTTACCCCGTTAAAACCTCTCTGACTGTCATCCTCTCAACACCTTTGATGATTTATTTCTTTGTGTGGAGAATGCAAAAAAGAGGGCTAGATCTAACCAATGAATTGGGTTTGTTCTTTTTTAAGAAATCTGTTTTTCTTAAATCTATTCTATTTTTGGCTTTTTTTCTTGTTCTAGAAGAAATTTACATGCGTGTATTAGAAATAGATGTTCCGGTGTCATTTTTAAAGTTCATGCTCTCGGACCCTCTCATCTTAGGGGTTATTACTACAATCCTTGTTGCTCCAATCTTAGAAGAGTTCATTTTTAGAGGGTTTTTATTTTCACAACTAAAAAATACCCTGGGTAATTGGGGGGCGATAAGCTTATCCAGCTTAGCTTGGACGTCTTTGCATTTCCAATACGAACTGAAAATTCTATTCATTCTCTTTTTGTTTGGTCTTATTTTGGGTTTCTTGCGTTGGAAATATAATTCCTTGTTTTTAGTTATGGCCTTACATGCAATAAATAATTTAGTTGCTTTTTTTATTGCATACTTCACATTTTCTTAGTTGCGATTAAATTTTTTCTTGAAATTTTTTGAATTAGGCGTAGTTTAGCGTTTATATCTGGCTTAAAAGGACTTTAAGATAGTTAGAAAATAAAGAAATTTAGGGTCACAAGGATAGTGAAGTCTTAATTTTTAAAAACTCTGGGGAGGGTTTACATGAATAAAATAACTTACTTACTTGTTATTAGTTTTTTATCATTTCCTATTTTTTCTGCCGATGACGATGAAGAAAGGGGCGGAATCGAAGAAGTAATTGTAACTGCAGAAAAAAGAGCAGCTTCAATTCAAGACACGGCGCTTTCAATAACAGCGTTTGATTCTTCGTTGATTGAAGGGCTCAATCTAAGAAACCAAGAAGACCTGCAGAATTATATTCCTGCAACCACAATCCAGCCATATGACATATCAATACGTGGCGTGGGCAGGGTGTTTAGAGCATTAGGAGGAGACCCGGGAGTGGGCACTTATAATGACGGCGCTTATTCAGAAGATTTTGGAATAGCTTCTACCGATAATGGCCTTTATGACATAGATAGAATAGAAATTTTAAGAGGACCTCAGGGCACTCTATACGGAAGAAACAGCATAGGTGGAGCGGTAAACTTCATAACGAAAAAACCTGGCGATGAGTTCGCGGCAGAAATAAGAACCCTTGTTGGTTCTCATGGTGTCGCCGAAGTGTACGGTTTTATAAACCAACCTATAACAGACCGATTAGCTGCTAGATTAATAGTTGTTAATAGGAATAGAGGCGGAACGGTAGAAAATTTAGGTCTAGGTGAAGATCTGGACAGTTACGAAGACGAAAATTACACGTTGGCTCTTCGATGGATGAATGACGATGTTACGGTTGATTTTAGAGGAAACAATAGGAGTTACGGAAGAGTTATAAGTTCGGCACAGGGTGCTGGATTAATTGTTACAGGTGAATACGGTGGACCTACTCGTAGAAATGACTTAATGGTTCACGGTTACAGGCCGGTCACTCCGGGCACAGCGTGTTCAAGTCTAACGGATCGAACTGCGGCTGATTGTGTGGTTTCTGGAATGGACACTTACACATTCAATCATAATGGCATTA
>Ga0302118_10000260_pt1 | contig 24216 bp, 28 predicted proteins | sample AG5_331_MG_FD_203126 | JGI IMG/M metagenome (GOLD analysis project Ga0302118, IMG submission 203126) | Marine microbial communities from Western Arctic Ocean, Canada - AG5_33.1 | ecosystem: Environmental > Aquatic > Marine > Oceanic | place: Canada: Western Arctic Ocean | collected 2017-10-01 | reverse complement strand
CGGCAACACTATCAGCTATCTCCCTCTCGACCACGGGCATCAACTCACGTACGGCTTCCCGGTGAACCTTTGTGCCCCATCGGGAATATGTAAGCTCAACGCCCTCTTTGGCTGCCTTCTCTGCAAGCTCTTGTCCGAGAATCTTGGGGGCTGCTGCCGATGCTGTCTTGACTGTGACCTTCGCGCCAGTACCAGTACCAAGTGTCATATACGTCACTGGATCAAGCGCAACGTCCAGCACGAACGAACCGATACCACCAGCCGTCATACTGTATTCTTCACCGAAGACATCAGCATATCTTGTGCGGTCCCGAATCGCGCTACGGTACTCGTCCGTGCTGAACACGGGCAGCCAGCGAACGGGCGCATACCATGGGACCTCGCCTCCCTCATAGTCCTTGCCAGCAGCCCTGATAGCCTGGTGGCGGGCCTTGGTTAGTGCGGCCATCCCGTAGTTGCCCATTGACAGGACATCAACCGTGGTCTGTAGCTCACTCTCAGTACCCTCAATGCCGGTCAGTGCCTCCAGGGATCGAGCAATAAACCCATCATCGTTCTGAGCGTAAGCGTTGGACGCCTCGTCACCGGAGATAAGGCCCCGAGCCTGGGCGTTCTGGAGCATGATGCGCTGCTCTGCATACCGCTGGTCCGTACGCACGTCGCCGGTTCTTATGTGCTCTGGTAGGTCATCGCCACGAACGAGGTCAGTGTCCCCGTTTACAGCCTCAATGTGCCTTAGTCGGAAGGGATCGTCTGGATTAAAGGCCATCTATCTATCCTCCGAACTGCTGCATGTCTGCAAGCATCTTGTCGTACTCGGGCGTGCCCTGTGTAGGTGTGGTCGGGATGTTTGGGCTGGGTATACTGAATGCTTCCCAGGCCTTCGCCGCCTCCGCCCTGGCCTGGTCTGGATCTCGGAAGTTGCTAGCGTTGAATGTCCAGGACTGGTCCGACTGAAGCTCACCTACAGCACCAGTGACGGCATCTGCGTCATCTCCGCCACCTGAAAGTCTGGCTACTTGCTGGGCAGCAATGGATGCCCTTGTTGCCTCAAGTTTCTGGGCGTGCCTTTGTTGGTCCTCCTCTTTGACTGCATCTGGTCTGATTGCCCGTGCGGTCTGGCCCTCCGCCTCAAGCTGGGCACTGTTGTATGCTTCCTTGCTGGTGTACCTTCTCCACGCGCTCGGGTCGTCGAGACTGCTGGTGCTCCCCATCTCCTGCTGAGTAGCAACAAGCTCGGCCAGGCTGGAGGCAAAGGACGAGTCCACACCAATGAAGTTCTTGGGGGACAATGACTGCTCAAGCTGACCCTCAAGGTTGGTTAGCTTCGTGCTTTTAGATCCTCGACTATGCTCACCAACCAAGAGCGACAGCCTTTTAACGTGAGCCAATGCCTCTATGTTCCGTGCAGTGTAGGGGTTGTCGGCACCATCAAGGGCCATCTGCGCCTGGATGTCGGCAAATGCGGTGGCGGTCGGTGTATGGATAACCCTGTTGAGTCCAGTTTTCGGGTCACGCCCGACAGATTCATAAAGCGCGCCAGTGTACGCTTGACTAAAGTCAACTCCAGCCCCAGTGCCAGTGTATCCACCGCCAGCACGACCGCCACCGGCCCTCGCTAATGCCTTCGACATCTCAGCATCAATGCGGTTGGTGTTGGCTTGCTCTTTCAGTCCAGGGTAGTTGTCCACCTGCTCTCTGGCCAGGGAAATCTGGGCCTGTGTTGGTGGGCTACCAAGGCTCATCTTTGTTGCAATCGCAAGGGCTGCCGCATCTGCCCTGCGTTCCCAATCGAACAGTTCAGTGGTCTCACCGGCCTGGAGCCTTACGTCGTGTGCCTTGCGGTCGGTGTGCAGGCCAGCAACGTTGTGGGCCTCCATGATGTTTACGTGCTCATCAAGCCCTGCGTTCCTCTCTTGAAGTGCGATGGTTGCCTTGCGGTCCTTGTCTGCTGTCCTTGATCGGATACCGGCTGCACCAAGAGTCGCTGACTTGGAAATCTGTGACTGCTCTATACCCAACTTGTGCCGGGCTTCGAGGGCCATAGTCTCCAGCCGTGATCTCTCCGAGGTGCCAATATCAAACTGACGAATCTGTTCATCTAACCTATCAAAGCCAAGCCCAAGGTTGTCGTCGTGCTGTCGCTGCTGTTCTTTCAGTGCGTCGCTACGCTGCTTCAACTGTGCAAAGTCGTTCGCACCCTTAGCTGCACCAGTGAAGGCGTTAGCCAGCAGAGCAAACTTGTTCGGTCCCGCTACAAAAGATGCCATTTTAACTCGCCCTGGTCAGTAGTTCTTCAAGATATGCCTCAAGCTCCTCGGGAGTCTGAGAGAAAACGCCCTGAGCACCGCCCTGAGTGGGTGCTGCTTGGGGTCTGGGTGCTGCCGCAGGTAATGCCTGTGCAAGCTGCTGGGTCTGCTTAGCGTTGAGTACAAGCTCGGGCCCCTGCTCACCCAACATGGCTACCTCTGGTCCAGCCGCACCAGCAATCCCGCCGGAGGCGAAGCCAGCGATGCCACCGCCGATGCCGTAGTTTATGGGCTGCTGTGTGTACCCCATAAGCTCATCACTCCAGACCCACTGATAACCAGGTTGTAGAGCCTTACTGTTTACGCCACCAGCAACATGTGCGGAAGCGGCAGCAACAGGTGCAGGAGTAGCAACAGGGGTAGCAACAGGGGTAGGTGCAGGGGTAGGTGCAGGAACAGGCGGGGGCGCCATGGTGTCTATCTCCTGCCCTGGCCTTGTGGCGTTGGAGCCATCGGGGTTGATCCAATGATAAGGCAGTCGCTCGTTACGGTCTGTCCTGGTGGGAAGGCGTCGGCCAGGAGTTTCCACCTCACCGTACCGCTTCGCAGCAGGTGCAGGTGCAGGTGCAACAGGTGCAGGTGTACCGGCCTCAGTCATGGACCATTCGCTTCCTTGGGGTATAGTACCTCCCAACCCGGTGCCACGAACAGTCTCGCCAGCAGCAGCTAATGCTTCGGCTTCTGTGTCGTAAGCGCCTGGACCTAACGGAGTGGTGGGTCCGGCCTCAGTCATGGACCATTCGCTTCCTTGAGATATGGTACCTCCCTGCCGGGGGCCACGAACAGTCGCGCCAGCAGCAGCTAATGCTTCAGCTTCTGTGTCGTAAGTGCCAGGTGCAGCAGGTGCAGGGGCGTATCTGGCGGCCATCAGTTCATCTGGAGACATTAGGTCCATGGACTGATAGGGTAAGCCCCCCATGCCTGTCGGATTAACCAGGCTGCCGTAACCGGGAATAGCAGGTCCTGGCGGTGGTTCTGGTCCAAGCATAGGTCCAGGTGCGGCAGTAGTCGCACCACCCAACTTCTGTTTTCTGGCAGCAGGGCGCCCACCGGTCGCGCCGGTTGCGATAGTGTCCTTGCTCTCTGGGTTCTGGAATCCCCGCATTAGGGCGTCCATCTCGGCATCATCAGCAAGCTCCCCTGCTGTTAGCCCGCCAATCTCGGCGTCAGTCATGGGTGTGGCCACACCGCCAGCCTTTCCTGTGGACACACCAGCAGCGGCGCCTTTTGCGCCAAGGCCGGAAATCTCAGCATCAGTCAGTGGTGTGGTCGCCCCACCGCCACCCTTAGCGAAGCTAATATCAGCACCATGAAGTGCCCCGGCAGTCTGCATGACTGCGCCAAGACTCTGACCGATAGCTGCACTCGCTGAAGTAGTATTCTGACCTGAAATCTGAGTAACGTTAGAGTCGTACTTGCCTGCCGCAGTCTGGAGGGCGATAGCCGCCCGCTGGGTTCCTGCTTGAGCCTCTTGTCGGGCACCACCTAAAGCCTGTTGGTACACAGCCGGTGAAGATGCGGTACGCTCTCGCTCGACGCGTTGACGGACACCAGCCACATAGTCGGCCTTCTCTGCGCCAATCAAGCCAGCCTTGTCCGCCTGTTGCTCAGCGTCAGTCATGGCCCCACTGACTGCGTTAGCGTCAGCAGCACCCTTAGCAGCCATTCCCTGCTGGACAGCCTCTCTCGCAGCAGCACCCGACTGGAGAACCTGCCGGTCATACTGCTTCTGGGCCGCCTCGAACTCAGCTTCAGCCTGGCGTAGGGCGTCTTCCTGCTCGTGCTGTGCTTTAGAGTCAAGTGCTGTACCGAGCAGACCAAGGCCAAGCCCGGCCACACCGCCAGCAACACCACCTATAGCCGCACCACCAGGGCCAAATAATGCTCCCGTACTTGCGCCAGCGGCGGCACCACTAATAGCCCCCTGGCCTCCGCCAAGCGCGTAACTACCAACTCCTGAATGTGCCATCTATACCCCCAAATCCGTGCCGACTCCAGAAACAAGCTCAGCAGCGTAAGCCTGAACTGAAGATAAACTTTGTCCGTAGAAAAACTCTACACTAATCGAGGACGACTCAATCAGGTTTGTAACAAGGGCATCACCACCAGGGTAGCAATAGCTCTCCATTGCCGTCTGCGTCCCGCCCCTTTCTGAATGGTTGGAGCCCCACTTCCATGCTGGGTTGTGCCGCGTTCCTGTCGGGGCATCGTTAAGCTGGAGGACAGGGTTTGGCCCAATCTCCCAGTAGCCGTCATAGAACTGGTATTCCCCCTTGTCGGTATCGTAAGATACGTGGCCAAACGTCATGGCTGGCCGTGTCTTGAGTGAGAAGTTGTACTTTCGGCGACCCTTAAGTTGAACAACACCTATGATTTTGTAGCTGCCCCTCTGTCGCACCTTCTGAGTTATGTCTGAAACCTTCACCCAGGACCGCGCCTTAGATACACCCTCTGGCTTGGTTGCAAGATACTCTCCGGTAGGGCTCTCTCCAATCCACGGGTTGTATCCATGCCCACTACCGTATGCGCTGTTGCCGTACGCGTCACCATTCCTAAACTCGTCTTCCCAGGTAATCGGGTTTGTATCAACGAATAGGCCCATGCGGATGAACGCAGAGTTTTGCATGCCCTCAACTATCTGGCCAGGGTCAGACACCTTCGTACCAGACTGCCACAGGTCGTGGTACATCCTGACTGGTTCAAGATCGCCGCCCTCGCTAAACTGAACCTTAGTGTCATATTTAATCTTCGTTGTATTTGTTCCATGAACACGCAGGGCTGGGGTCATAAAGTAGTTGCCCTTCACTTGTGCTGTGATGATGGCAACGCAGGGCTCATCAACGTACACTCCACCAGCGGCGTCAGGGACAGTCAGCCATCTGGACCAGCACTCATCTTTAGGGAACCGACCCATGGCCGACGACTCTGGGGGCCATTTGGTTATGGAGTGGCCCCCTACCGAGTTGTAGTAGCTAACCGGGTCAGCGAACCCCTCCTCTTGGAAGTCGTAGTGCATAGACCCACCCGGATACCCAAGCAACTCGAAAGGATGCAGGGACGGATGGTTGTAGTCCATGTCGTTCTTGTCGTTAATGAGGCCAGACTCCTGACCACCAACTCCAGCGTCAAGGGTCGGGCCCGTAGCGTACGTTATGGCTGGTGTACCGGCTATCCAGTTGTTCTCGAACGTACCCGATAAGCCGGTCATTTCTGCCGACGAGTTCGGTGATGAGCCACTATTGAATCCGACAATCTTGCCGCTGGTGTACCGCCGAATCTTATACTTGCCGAACCGCCCGCTAAAGTCCTCGTCCTTGACGTTTTCCTTAAGAAAGGTTTCAAGCTCCTCAAAGTTTCCATCGACAATGGCTGCGTCAAGCTCACCGGATACTGGGTTTATTACAATAGACATCAGTTATCCCTCGCTACCAGTGAAAGGTAAAGTCGGTCGTACTTTGACCATCGACTCTCACGGTACCCATAACCAGGCGCGCCGTCTTTCTGGTCCTGGCCTACGTCCACCTTTATCATCATACCAAACTTTGTAACACCAACAAGCTCTGCCCTTTTCATTGTTACGGTACAGATGATCGGACCACCGTATGCTGCTGTTCCTGGCCGATCATAAGACCCGACACCGACAGTGATGATTGGGCCGTATTGAAGGAATGGATGGGCGGCCACGCCGTCTGGATGGAGCATGGGCTGCTCAAGGCCCCCATAGAACCCTACACCGATCCCCGCAGGACGCTTCTGCTCAACCAGTGGGACCCAGGCTGAGTCACGATACACCGCAGGTACAACCTCGCTACGTGAGCCTATTGAGTACGGGTAGTACCAGACGGTAAACTCTACAAGGTCCCCGCCGGGGGCGTCAGTGCTATGGGTGTACGTCACCTCAAGAGTGTTGTCTGCCTCCGCATTCGTGTCCCTGTAAAGGTCCCAGCTTATACCCCTGCCAAGTGATTCTGGTGCTGCTGACCTCCAGATTGCGTTACCGCAGTCCTTAAACATCATTATGACTGGCGACTTCTTTAGGTGTCTGAATCTGATAGACTCGTCGCTAATGTTGTCTTGGCTTAGCTTCGTACTGTTGATGTACTTCTTAAAGTCCTCAGCTATGCCGTTGTATACGCCCTCGGAGGGGGTTGATCCGAGGCGCTGGGAGAATGTAAATCGAGACATTACTTGTTTCTCCGGTGAAGCGTTAGCCGTGATGCGATGATTGCGTATGACGTATCAGGGTCACATAGTAACATCACACCAATGTTCCCGGTGACACGACCAACAGATGCGGCACCTGAGCCAGACAGGTGAATGTAGTCCCTCCCGGTAATCTGTGAGTCTACCTTTGTTTTTTCTTCTGAGGATACGGCTGTACGCCTCTGCACCCCAAGCCTTCCAAGGTCTTCCCAGTTGTTGTGGACGAGATCATATGCGGTGTCTTCATCGCCAATCCCGCCCCACTCTGGACCCCTGCCGATGGCTTCCGATATAGACGAGTTGTTGTGCCATCCCATCTCAGCCTTAAAGTCCTGGGCAGAGCCAACGAACTGATTGCCAACAAACGGAACGCCACCAGCAAATCTGTGGTCACCGCTGCCCCTTGGCTGTAGCGTTATTGACCAGTTGACCCAATAGTCTCCAGAAACATCAAGAGACACTATCTTTTTTGACGCAGCCACCATTGTGCCTGACGAGCTTGACATCAGCCCGTTCGGTTCTGACACGTCAAGTCCTGCACTGAACATCTCAATGAAGGCGTCGATGGTGAACCGGGAGCGACCAAACTGAGTCCTTGCAATGTTGTCAGAATCAATAGATGAAAACCTGTTCGCCCACTGTAGCCAGCCTTCCCACAAACTTCTCTTATTGATGGCGTCGTTGGCGTCGAACCGATGAAGGCGGGTTTCAAACATCACTTCACCTCAATGATTGGTTTAGTCCGGGGGGCCTGGTCGTAAACCTTCAGAGTCAACTGTTCCTGGCGCGCATTCTTTGGCGCTGGACGGTACGTGGAACCATCCGCTCTCGCGAGTAGGACCTCATTTCTATTCCGTAGGCGCAATGTTTGTCCCTACCCCGAACTCGATGCCGATAGCCTTTATCTTCTGGGGCCCCTCGAACTCGAATCGGATGTCATGTTTGAATGCTGTGACATTTTTACGCATATCTACTTCGATATGGAAATCATTTGGTGCGACCCACTCGGAACTGTCCCACGTTGAAGCCCCGTCGTTATAGTACGGGTAATACTGAATGTCCTTGGTTACCGTTGACCGCGATGGGTACGAGACAGCCTCGCCGGTACGCTTGGCGAACTCATTAGACCCAGTAACGATCACAGTAACGTCGCTCTTAGATGCAGGCTCAAGGAACAGTGACAGGCCACTTAGGGTGCTTTCCCGCATAACCCCTCCCGCCTTGTTCATTAGTCCCCTGACGTGGATTGTAGACTTACCGTAGTCGTTGCCCCTGTACATGAAGTATATGGAGTCAGAGACCCCCAGGATATACTCGCCGGACACGGCCATGTCTCTCACTGACTCCTCAACCTGGAACCACCGCGACGTTGGCAAGTGGCACATCAGGACAAAGTTGTTCTCATCTGCCGTCATCTCTTTACGGATAGACAGGAAGTACCACTCGCCCTGAACGACTGAGTTTTGAACGTCGTGCCACCGGTCAATGTAGTCTCCCTCAAGGAAGTACGGGGACTTGGTTGGTGCAAACGTCTGACCATTAAACAGGAAGAACCCATCATTGAATAGACCGAATGCCTGATCACCAAAGACTGCAAAGCTCCTACCGTAGTAAGACCCCTTGTTCTCGTGAGTCTCAAGGTGCGCGATCGAGCCGTCACCGGTGTAGTACAGGATCTCCGAAGTGGATTGAGTCACAATAAGCAGGCGGTCGCCGAGGGGCAAAAGCGCCTCGATGGTGTCTCTCGCCTTGTATACGTGGGATGGTCTGAACTGCCCTGGGTTGCTCTGGTCAGAGTACAGCATCTTCTCTTTGTTCACAGGGTCGCGCATGATCACACGAGAGCCCCATGACGCGATCAGGTCTGTGGACGGCGGACCACCAACGTCAGTGTCTAAGATGGCAGAGTTGGCCAAGGTCGAATCGCCAGAGATAGATGTGTGGCGCGTGCAGTTTACGTTGTTCTGCGTATAGTCCCGATAGAAGACTTCCTGACTGTTTGCCTTTTCTGGGTGCAGGTCAAGGGTCTTATAGAGGATGCAGCCAGCAATGTGCCAGTCGTTCTTGGGGGGACGCCAATATACTGTTGACCATGACTTTCCGTCCCAGTCCGCAAGAGAGACCCTGCCCTGGTTTGATGTCTCTGGAAACCCAGGCTTAACTGTGATCGCCTTGTTCTTCGGTATCGTCACAACCTGGGTTGCAGCAGACACGGGGCCCTTGTTGCCGTAGCGGTCGAAGTACTGAACCTTCCAGCGCCATGATGTATCGTTCCAGTTTGCCGGGTCGTGGTAGTCACCGGGAGAATGCAGACCGTGGTAGTGTCCGCCCGGCTCATACTTGATTGGGCCTGAGTACCAGATGCCGGGGTTGCCCCAGTATCCGTACTTGGTCCACATGCCGCCGACAAGGGCTGTACTGGAGTACAAGTCAGTCCCGACAGTGACGACTTTGTTATCTTCTTTCTTTTGCCCTGTGCTCGTATACCATGGCGTGAGTCCGACACTTACAGTCGGTGGGTCAGGTATCTCAGTGACGCCGAGTGGTACGACATCCTGAAACCCGTCCCAGGTGAGGACAGGATCACCAAGGTTCGCGATGAGGAGCCTGTTCTGGTGGACCTCAATGTCGGGGTAGCTTGCGCCGTCCCGAGTCACACCAACAAACGTATACAGGACCCGGTATCCGTTGCCCTCGACTACGCAGAACTGGGTGCCCTTCACGAATACGATGTGCTGCTGCCCAGCGGAGTCTCGATAAATGCGAATGCGCGTGAACTTACCTGTTGGGGGAGTGGTATATACGTTGATTGCCGAGCCCACACTGCCAGGCGAATCAGGCAAAGCGTATGCGCTCTCATCAACGACCGTGACCGGTGTGGTATCCGACTTGAAGTATGCCGTCTTTCCTGGGTAGTTGACCAGGTAGCCCTCTCCGTCAGGGTAGAAGTTGAGCGTATGCTCACCAAGTACCGTGCCGTCGGTCTCGTGCTCGTGGCTCAAGCCGTCCAGTGGGACGAGGATAGTTTGTTTAACCAACTCTGGCATTAGAACGGATACTTAAGCGATGAAGTGAAGTCGTCAGGCGAGGCACTCATTGGCGAATAGAACTGGTACTCCCAGGATGACGGGTCAAGCCTGCGGTCATCTCCGTCCTGAGCAAGAAGAAAGTTCATCTGCTCCCTGAAAGCGCCCTGCATTCCGCGAAACTGTTGAGGGTCCTTGTTCTGGATCGACTGCTTCATCAGGAAGTACAGGTGAAACAACTCGATAAACTCGCGCTGACGACCCAGCTTTATGATCCCCTGCTCCTCTGGCAGGCCATTCCACGTGTCGATGTGCATGCACTCAACCCGAAGGTATTCGTCAGGGGCCGGGTACATTACCGTTCGTGCCCATGAACCATCATAGTATGGGGCGTCGTCCCCAAGAAGCGCGTCAGAGGTGTTGAACACAACCGTAGACGTATCTGAGTGGAGCCTGCCGGCCGGGGTAATGGCGTAGGCGGGGTTGCGCGTGTACTTGTCAACAACCTTTGTGATGTACAGCCTGGAGTACATCGTGGTCTCGGCAGAGTGGTGCCCACCTGCGCTGCCGTACCCGATAACGGCCCGTGGCAGTGCAGCGGTTGGAGAGAACTCAACCGATGGTCCAGGCACGCTCTCTTGCCCCGTCTCTTTGTCGAAGAACGTGAAGTAGGCCCGGTGTGTGCCGACCGTTGTCGTCGCGGCAGTGTCCGCAGCAAGGGTTACTGTTGGAGCGTACATCGGCCCCGGAATGTCAAACTCATCCAGATGGTACGCAAGGGGGCGACCTGAGTCACCGTAGTACCAGCGGGGGTCAAGGCCACGCTTGAACCGGTAAATCTGCTCATCCGTAAGGTGCTCGCACTTAACGTCATCAACCCTCATGGACTTGATGCCGTTCGTCATAAACGCAAGGTCTCTGCGGTAAAAGTTGACCGTCTGTGTGGTGGCTGTTGCGGTTACGATCTTCTTATCAAGATAGATACGGTTCGTATCCCCAACTGGAGCAACCCTCGTGCATCGGTACCATTCTTCACCGATGTAAATATATCTTCCGGTGCTGTTGCCGTCGATAGTGCTGACCGTTGCGTTGCTCGCTGTGATGTGGCTCTGGCCAAGGACCCAGCTAAATGTCTCAAGCGCGGGGTCGGACGTGATGATGACGGTCGCCACCAAGTCCCCGCCTGTCTGCGTTTCAGTGACCTTAAAGTTCCAAGACCAGGGCAATCGCCTAACCTTGGAGTACACGTCCTCCAACCAAAGCATGACCCTATCTTTACCGGACGACTGCCCATGGTCTTCCATGAACTGGTTGATAAGGTCAATAACCTTGTGTTGGGCCATTTTTAGCTCGCGGATTCAGAGAAAACGAACTTAACTGGAGGGGGCGTGCCTGGCGCTGTAGTGCCAGCCTGACCAGCGGTGGTTGTGCATACGGCAGTAACGCCGTTTGAGAACAGGACGCCGGGGAAGAAGTTGTACACCCTATTTACGTTGGCCTTACAGAGTAAGATGATGTCAGCGTCCGTCGTGCCCGCTACTGCGGAGGCTGCGTTGTACAGCTTCACATAAACGTCCGTACCGAATGAGGAGTTGCTGACCTCCACGGAGTGGATATAGGCTGCGCCACCAGTGATGTTGTTGATTCCAACCCCGGCAGCAGCGGCACCACCGCCACTCGTAAGTCCAGTCTCAGATGCAATGATGGTCTTTACTGGATTAGTTGAGAATGTAGTTTCAAGAGACATTATTCCGCCATTACTCTAATAGTTATACTGTTGGTTGGGCTAACTGCGTTTGAGGTTGCCTTACCAGCAACGCAAGCGATACTAAGGCCAGCGGCGAACACCACGCCAGAAGATACCGTCAACACCTGCCGAACGTTGGCAGGGACAAGCATTAGAATGTCTGGCTCCGTCGTCCCGGTTGTAGCGTTCGTGGTGTTGAAAAACTTAGCATAAACAGCGGTGCTGTTGTTGCTGTTGTCTGTATCAAGAATGTAGCACGTAGCCGCACCAGTGAGAACATTGTCCTCAGCAGTAGCATTGGCGTCGGTATCGACAATCAGTTTGTCGACATAGGGGTCTGTCTGAGATGTAACAGATACGGCCATAATGAAAATCCTTTGAATAAACCGGGGGCCCAGTAAACCAGGCCCCCAGTAGTATTAGCTTAACTGACTGGCGGAAGCCGTTCAGGGATACGAAGGTCAACAAGACCAAGGGCGGCCCCACCGGACGTGACCCGAGAAGTCCCCATTAGCAGGGATGGAACATCGGCTGCGCCAGCGGTGGCTTGAACCTTGCCGCCGGTGTTGGCTTTTACCTCTACTCCAGCCGCGATACCCGCAGAGCAATCCACAACGGCTGTACCACTACGGATAAGCCATACACCGTCACCAGCGGCGATTGTGGTCTTCACAAACGCATCGGCAGACAATGAAGACTCACCATATGGCCCGACAGCAGCCTCACCGAAGGAGTCAACCCCAACAGTGAAGTACTTGCCAAGCGATACGCCAGCAACCGTGGTGTGCGTATCCGCAGCGGCAGTCACAACCCCGTCCTCGCCGATCAGCTTACCAACGGTAGCGGTCACAGTGAGGGCAAGGGCACCAGCGGGATGCTGGTAGAACACGAGGTTTAGAAGGTACTTGTAAGTAACGTTAAGCACGGTCTCAGTGTAGATGACCTTACGTTCACGCAGGTACAAGTCCTGACGGTCCTGGTCCTCGCTGTGGAGAGTCATCTCGCCAGCGGGGATAATGATGTTCGGATCTTTGAACATCGAGTGGGGGCTTAGGTCGGTCCACGCCTGGGGTCCATGCCCATCGTATTTACCGACAAGGGTTGTAGCATCTGAACGGACTGGCATTATACCACCTCAATATAGTTGATTGCGATCTTGCATGTATCACCACCACCTGAGACGGACGCAACGCTACAAGCGAGGCGAGTACCACTGGCAATGGTTGGGATGTTGATTGGTACTGTGCTTGTTGCTGCTATAGCTCCACCAATGGAGATGGTAGCGACAACAACCTCAGCAGCAGCGGCACCCGTGGCAACGTTCACAGTGTACCGGTCAGCAGCACTAAGACCGTAGATGCAGATGCTCTCGATTTTAGTGTTTACTGAAAGGGACGACGTTACTTCAGTATAGGCACCCTGGGTGTTAGCGCCGGCAGCACCAGTGAGCGTAAGCTCACCGGTGGGCGGGGCCGATTTCGAGGACAGGTGAGTATACTCAACCGTGTCCTTTATTCTTCGTAGGATCATCGTAGACATATTAGCTCCAGGTGCTCCAGCGTGAACCGTTGTCGGAACCAGCAATACCCTGGTCTGACATCCGGCCTACACCGATGTTGAAGGAGTTAACAAGCCAAGAAGTCTGGTTAAGCTCACGGTATGGAGTCCGTGCCTCAAGCGTCCGCATGTTCACGTTCGGGTTGTGAGTGAGGAATAGTCCTCCATCCAACTCAAGCGTGTTCTTAACGGATGCGTTTTCAAGGTCGCCATCAAACTTAGCTGTGTTCTCACCCATGCGACGAGAGTCCATTTTGGTCGGACCCATGTGTACACAGATGATGGTGTCAGTAGGCATTTGAGGGTCCCAGGCAAGTTTCACACCATCAAAGGTGAGACTCTTGAAACCAAAGTTCATGTCTTCTTCGGAAGTAGCCATGTGGTACGCAGAACTCATCTCAATCATTGCACGTCGGAACATCATGTAGACCGCTTTGGTCGTTACGATGTCAGTTGGGACGCTTTGCCCAACAGTACAAGAATCAATAAGGGTTTGAGCAGCAAGGATACCAGCAGGGATTGTCGTGCCAGCAGCAATGTGTCCAAAGTTCTGAGTAAGGTTCACGTATTGGTTACGAAACCACGGCTTCGAGGACTTATCGACGTTACCGACGATCTGGACCTGATCCACTGGTGCTGCCTTCTCCAGAATCCGACCAACAAGGCCATCAGGCTGAAGTCCGCCAGTACCGTTAAGAACAGCGTTCGACAGCATCCGGCGCATACCCCAGGCAGCTTTAAGCGCCTCGAAGTCTGCATCTTGGAAGATGGTAGTCGGGTTGTTCTCGTGCTCCCACAAATCAACCAAGTTGAGTGTGGTAGGAACGGCGAGGTAGCGGTTGTTGAACGTGGCCAAAGCGAGTTGGTCACTGCTACTGTCGGGGAGGGTTGAGCCTCGTCCAATCCACTTACCCATTGTGGGTACGGCTGGCATGAGGGGAATCTCAACGTTGTCGTAGCACTTTACAGCACGAGCATTCTTTACCAAGCGGTAATAGAACCAGTTCTGTACAAGCTGCTGAGGGATAATGGCTTTCGCCCGATCCTCAATAGCCTGGATAAGTGCTTTTGTTTCACTGTATTCAGAGCGTGTGCCCATTTTACTAATCTCCTAAAGGGGTTGTTTTATCCGTAACGGACTGTCCCAGCTTTCATGTCTCCATAAATATCTGGGAACTTGAGTTTCATTATCTCCTCTACCGTCAAGTTTGAGTCGCGCTCGCCTGCGCTTCCCGACTCGGCGTTTGAGGTTTTTGCACTTGTTGGCGCTGCTTCTGACTTGGGGCCACCCGCTGTCTTCCGCAGTGCTTCCTCATGCGACCTTGCCTTCCACTCGCCAGTGTCAGCCATGATTCGTTCAAAGTTCCATAGTTTGTATAGGTCCTGCGGGGTAATCTTTCCGTTTTGAAGAACGTCCCGTGAATAGTTTACAAACGTCTCAAGCTCTTTCTTGTCAGCGAAAGCATACGAGTGACCGTCACCAACACTGATTGGCTCTTTAAGCATAGTCTCGAAGTCGCCCCGAAACTTCTCAACAGACTTCTGGTTCTGCATCTGCGCGAGGCGTGCTTGGACTTGCTGCTCAATCTCGGGCGGCTGCCCGGTCTGCTGGTCTCGTGGCGCGTTCTGGCCCGTAGAGCGAGAGTCGGCGCTGTCAATAAGCCCACGAAGCTCTCGGACTGCATTGAATGAGTCCTGCTTCTTGTGGTTGTCGCTCATGTGGTCGTAAAACTTGCGGAAGTCGTCAGGCAGGTCAGACCGGCTACCGCCAGACGCCTCCCATGTGGCCATATCAAATGATGGGCTGGCTTCCGGTGATGCTGGACTACCTGTGCTTGCCACCGGTGCGGCAGACTCAGTAGCTACTGGTGCGGTTGTTTCTTCAGACATTTTCTTCTCCTAAAGGCTTGTCTTCCCATTGGTCGGGCACTCGAACATATTTCGACTGCTCCATTATACTATCAAACTTATCAGATTCTTCATGGTTCTTGCAATCGCCATCTGATGTGTACATTGTTGCCATATCTGAATCTGGCGTAACAGCATCAACGAGACCATGCCTCTTGTAATACTGCTTTCTTTCTGTTGAGTTTTCAAACACTACAGGCGGCTGGCCAGGTTTGCTAAGAAAATGATTAGCCATTGGGTAAGTTTCAACCTCAACCTTAAGCCCCCATGAGCGAGAAGGTATAGACATCACTTTCTTGGCCTCGGTGCCGCATCTTTCGCATTCGAGGTATTTGAATCTCTCAGCAACACTTCTTATCTCTACTGTTACGTGAAGGCACCCGATGTCAGCACACTGATATTCGTACAACATTATACGCTCCTTGCCAAGCCGGAAAGAGCATTAGATGAGCTTGGTGCCGCAGCAGACTGGGATTGGTCAGTTGGACCACGGCCAGGGTTCGGGTTCGGGTTCGCTCCCGGCTGCCCCCCTGGTGCAAGCCCTTCAAGGTCAGGCATGCCCATCTCCTGCATCTGCTGCTTAACGGAGTCTGGGGGCCAGCCGAACACCCGTGCAACCTCTCCAGCGATCTTGTTCCAGTCGTAGTTTGCGGACAACTCGGGGTTCATTGAGACCGTGCGGATGAACTGCATAAGCAGCATCTTGTCTTCTGAGCCTGGATCTGGGCCCATGTCCTTTACGTCGATGTCGTAAATCAGTGAAGTGGTAAAGTCGTGCTTACCATGGTCGAAAGTTACGACACGATGACCATATTTATACTGCTGTTTCTTGCCGTGGAATAGGCCGAGAATAAACATCAACTTTGTCATTGATTCCTCGGCAGCCTCCGCAACTAACTCGCGCATACCGTTAATAATCTGGTCAGTGGCATCAACCAGGGCAGATGTTTGACGTGCACTAATCTTCTTTACGGCTTGCCCTTTATCAATCTCTGACGTGGACGTGCTCTGTTGTGCAATCTCGCGCAGGAACCGAACGTAGTGCATCTTGTTCAGGTCAATGCCTGGCCCGCGCTCAATCTTGATACCCTCCGCCCTGTTGACCTTGATTGGTCCACGGTATGACGGGTTGAGCAGTTTCTTGATGTCGTCGTCCTTGATGTTCGCCGTCTGGTCAACGATCACCTTCGGGTTCAGGCTGTCCAGCATGTCCTGGTCAATAGACTTCAGTGCAATGCTGTACATGTCTGACACAGGAACGATGTCGTCCACCACTGTGCGCTCCAGAAACTTGCCCATCTTCGTGAGCTTCACTGGCGTATAGGGGGTCATGCCTCCCCACGGGTTCGCCATGTTCCGAACAACAGAGTCAGGCTCGCCGAATATCCAGGCACCAAACCAGTTGTTGTACCTTGAGTCCAGACGGTCGCGCTTGACCCAGCATTCGACGATCAGAACGACATCCTCGCCAAGGTATTCCATGTCCAGTTCGGGGAACAGGTGCCAGTATTCGCGAGAGATACCCTTGTTGGTGACCTTTACGTCTCCCATGGTGTTCAACTCATCGAGCGTGACTGGACGGAGCCTGGCCACGTAGTCTGCGTCCATGTAGTTTTCGATGTCAGCAGGCGTAATGATATGCTTACCGTTCACATAGGTGAGGTACGGGAAGCCAATGCCTGCATCGTTAAATACGGGGGACGGCTCCTTATCTGCACCTGTAATAAACGAGTCTGGCCCGTAGTCGAGAGGCGAGAGGTTGTCTACTTGCTCCAGGTCGATGCCCTGGGCGAGCGCAAGGCTGGGGTCAACCTCCTCCCACGTCGAGTCAAGAGACGTAGGGTCGGTGATGTTCCTGTTGATGCCTGCATACTGGTGTGGGTTCAAGCCCCATGCAGCATACGGATGACCAACCTCAAGCCAGCCCATACTGTACGTTGAGTACATGGTCGCCTGGCGAAGGGAGTCCTTCAGGCCCACGATTCGGGACATATCATTAACCACGACCTCAAGGTCTTTTGCGTTCGATGAGAACTCATTGTCCGCTGCACGCACCCTGATAGCCGGGTCCTTGTTGACAACGCGATGATAAATCACCTTCTCAAACTCTCGCACAAGGTTGCCCTTGTATGATGCTGCGTTCCCATACCGGTCAGTAGTCTCATTGCGGACGTACTTTTCGTTGCGAGTCCATGTCTTGTCTATGGTGGACTGCCGCCATCGAAGGTCCCGACGAACACGCATATCCCATTTTTCAAAATCAAAAGCCATCACCAAACCTCAATGCCGTTATCCGAAAAGATTGACTCCATAGAATCTGCCGGTGGGGGCGGAACCTCTGGGTCTGGAATACTATCAATCATCCTGCCTGTTAGACCCACCCTGCAAACCTCCGCGTGACCACGGGCAAACAAACAGTCGTCATGTTTACCTGAACTTGGCTCAACCTTACCATTTGCCTTCCTAACGAGTGACTGCATTTCTTCAAAAAGATGTTTAGAACGAACCCTACTCGGGTCATCCCGTATAGCAGCGCGTAGCATATTTAGAAACGGGATGCGAGCCCCAGGACCAATAAGGGACCAAGCAAGGTCAGATACACGACCACGAGTATCGTCACGGTAAAATACATTCGGATAGCCTGTGGGTTCAAAAAAAGCCCAAACAGTTGCGCCATCCTTGTTCCTTTCGCAGTTGACCCGAGCATTATTGTAAAACCTTCCAAGTAGGATGAGATAATAAGCTAACTCCTCTGGAGGTATCCTTGAGCGAAACATTGCAACATCTCGCCCATACTCATCTAAAACCCAGAGCACTGAGTAGTCAGACTCCGACCTTGAACCATTAAGTATGGTCTTGCCCTCAGCTACATCGCCACCGACAAAGTAGCGCATACCTTCTTCTGGCATCTCCCAGATACGAAGCGGCCCGTACTGCTCAGACACAACCTTCGGGTCCATATTCAGTGCGCTCGTCAACTGTAGCGTAGTGATCGGCTGGCCAACATGCTCGATGCGGCCAATAAAACAGGGCTCAGAGCACTCTACTCTATTCAGGACACTGTGTGGGTAGTACCCAATGCCTATGCTCGCCCATGCGTGGTCAGGTGTTGTTGGGTACTCCTGGTTGAAGATTACGTTGTCACCACCAAAGCCCGTTGGGGATGGTGCCTTAATCTTCATCCGACGCCAATAAATCTGGGAGTACGACAAGTTGTGCTTCAGCGCGTATGCCTCCTCGGTCAGTGTGATGCTCCCCTCGCCATCGGTCTCGCAGACTTCAAGGTCGTCGTTGAGCCATTTGAACTTTCCTTTATGGAAGGCTTTCTTTGGTGGGTCCTTACTGTATTCCTCGGACACATACCAAGGAAGAAAAATAGGAACAACACGAACGTCGGAGAACTCACCCTGCGCTTCATGTATGCGAACCCAGTCTGCCTTAAAGTCATCGAACCCCTCCGCAGTAGACTCATCAATAACAATCGTGTGCCGAGTGACCGGGATGGCAGGCAGGATGGACGCCTTAACCTGCTGTGAGCGGCCCTCTGGCCACTTTGGTCGCTCGGACTGGTGTAGCCCCTGCAACATCTCCGAAGTACCAGGGTTGGGGCTCTCAGCAGACTCAAGCAGGATTCTTGACCCGTTCGTCAACTCGATAACTTTGGACCCCCTACGTTTAATCGTCGGCAATCCAGGAAACTTTTCAGCCGCAGCCTCAATCCATGTGATGAGCATCTGGCGCTTTTCTTCAAGGTGAGCACCTTTATCAATCATAAAGAGCGTGGTAAAACCATCAATCTGATAGCAAATCCACAGCTTGAACACCAAGAAGATAGTCGTCACACCAAGCTGTCGTGACTTTAGTATCTGAATGCGTACCGGCACCTGCCTGTTAAAGAACATGTCTATTACAATAGATATGAGCTTCTTCTGTCCAGCGTTCAGGATGAATGGACCGTACCCACCACTATCGCAGTGAGCGCCCATGCCTGGACGGTACTTAATCTTGATGGCCTCAGTGCAAAACAACTCGAAGTCAGCGAGAAGGTCGTCAACCTCTATTGGCCTGTCTAATGGGCGCCTGTCCACATGTTGAGCAGGAAGATCGCCGCTATTGCGGTCAACACCAGGGTTATCATCTCGTCTTCTGTCAGGTTCATCGTTCGCCTCCACCACGTCCGGTACAACGAGGTAGTTTGACTTGCCAATAAGGGACGCCTCGAATGGGGAGACCCCGACAGTAGTAACAAAAAGATCAAGAGCCTGCTGGTTTAACTTTCTAAAGTCTATTGACTGGTCTGACATCTCGGCCAGGTCAGAGAACGTGTCGAGCCAGCCTTTTAGCTCCTCGTCGTCAGGATAGCCAAGGAACTTAGCCCTCTTTTGGACGTAAGTCTCTGTGTCAAGGCAAAGGTTAGGCTTAAGAGTCTTCATTTGTTGGTAATGGCCTGCTGTCTGAAATAATGCGTGCGTCAATCACTTCTGGCAACCGTCGTGGTCGCTTAAGTAGGTCGTTCGGGTCCCTCGTCTTCTGTGGTAGCAGGTGTTCCCCCGCTAATCCAAGCTCACCACCGCTAAGGATGTCATAGGCTACCAAGCCCCTCATCAAGTCTTCCGGCTTCCTTGTTCGCTCTACCTTTGATACGTGAAGATCCCCACCCTTGTCCAGGGTCTCGACTATCTTTACGGTCTCACCCCTAATAACGTCAGCGATGCTTGCCGTTATCATAGAATCATCAACACCGACGCTTCGGAGTCTATCGAGGAGTTGTATGGTGGTAGTCGTCAATCTTCCCCTCTACTCGCTTTAAGGCGTCTGCAATCGACTCAAGTTTGAGACCAATCACTTCTTCTCTGGCTGCGACTTTACTGTCAATGGCCTCTGAGACCTCAGCAGCAGACATGCCACCACCGATAGTCCCAGACACAGTGCCCACACCACCGGCAAGGACTGCAAAGAGCAGGCTTGTCGGGATGGATATGGTGCTGCCCTTTACGGACTCGATGGCTGATGCGGTTGTCATTTAGTCAATCACATCGATGGCCAGACGCATAACAATGCCCATGGCGCGCTTAGTGTAGGCACGAAGCTCTTTCTTGTCCATCGGCTTCTTGCGCTTCTTTGAAGCAATCAAGTCCTCGGCAAACTCGAATAGCTCGGCGGATAGATTAGCAACCTCAGTCTTGTTGAGTCCCATTTTATTCTTCCCCTTCTGGCAGGCACTTTTTACGCATGCCCGGTAGTTTATTTATAATAGCAGTTGCGAGTTGTAATATGACTAAGAAAAATCTCATCACTATCCCTATCCCTCTATAGTCATAGTCTTGACATCGTAACCACCATATCTTGTTTTTTCTTCTGTTGCCGCAAAAGTAACGATGGATAGGGGCTGAGGAAGTCCGTGAATAGCACCGCCAAACTTCGGGCGTCCAATCACAAACAAAATCTCGGCTGCGTTCATACAGAAGTGACCCCACCACGCCGTGTTCGTTCGGGCTGGGATAAGCATCGTCACAGAACAACTACCATCACGGCTTTCGCTATAGGCTTTCTCGACCCACTTAGCCAAGCGGTTCGCACCTTTACTTCCGTATGGTGGATTGAGCCAGCACCTACCCTTCCAGTCTTGGGTCAGGGCGTCATCTTCTGCTGAAAAGTATTTGTCGCATTTGTGGTTGGTTTCGTCGGCAGCTAAATCAAAATCAAATTGATAATGATTACTTAGGGCTTCAAACATTTCTGGTGGAGTAGCCCACTCCTGCTTTGCTGACGAAAATCTATTACTATCAAATAGAGCCATGGCCCCTCCTATTGTCCGCAGCCGCAGCCCCAAGTCCAACAGGTTCGTCAATGAGCGTGTAAGTAAAGCTATCGCCCCACTTGGACTTGGCTGCATAGCAGATGCTCATAAACTCATCGAAGTCTGCACTGTGACTGAACACTTGGCACCCAGCAGACCATCGGTCTACCTGCGTTGAGCCCGAGCCCGCCTTGTGGATGTTGATGCCGAAGACCCCATTCATCACTGACTCGTCGTCCCTGTCTAAAATGTCGTCCCGGTTGTTGTCCCGGTAAACCTTCACACGCCCGTTGCGTTGGCAAAGGGCGTCGTACCTGCCTTGATGCTTGGCGATCTTGTACACCCCCCGATACTGACCAGGGACTAAGATCGCCGTACCCTCAACATTTATAGGGTTCTCAAGCCAGTACTGGCCGGGGTCTGTTGTACACTCCCAGGTCCGGGTCACCCATCCGCTGTCGTCTTTGTACACCACACACATGCGGTCGTCGAACTTGTTGGACTTGGGGCTGCTCGAGCGGATACCAATGATGTTCAGGTTGTACTTGCCACTCTCGAACACGGCGTGCCCAAGGTCAGCTACCTTGTCTAATAGGTAGGGTCTCATGTCCTACCCATTGTCCGCAGCCGCAGCCATCCATTCCATGAATGAAATCAGGTCAGCCTTGAGGCCGTCTTGGATTAGGTCAAACTCGGAACGCCGCATCTGGAATCGTACACTGATGGTGTCGAAGGCGTCGTTCACAGTGTTGATGTGGCCGCTGACTGTGGTCTCTGGGTCGTCTTGAAATGTCACAGTGCCGTCCTTCCCGATGGGTGGTTGCCGCCGTCAAGGGCGGTGATTCGATAGTAAAGGTTGAAATCAACCGTAGCACTGGACCCGGCCCCGCTCGTGCCTCGTCCACTTGCTACCCATACATACAACTTGTTTGTCCTTATCCGACCGAAATACTGGGGTATCGCCTGCTCAATATCTCCTGCAATTTTCCAGCCATCGTCCCAGTGGTGAGAAAAGCTAAACTCATTCATAATCGGAGAGCCAACTACATTGATCCCAGTCCCGCTGGCAGTTTCTTGCTTTGCTATGCGTCCAAACCATAGCATCCGGTTTACACACTTTCGACCGGCGGCGTAATCGTCTGCGGTCGCCGCGTTCAGGTTCACTGATGTGTGGGTGAGGGTTCCACGGGTGCCTGTGCCCTTGTTCCAGATACCCCTCCTGAATGTTTTTTCAGCATTGGTTTTCCATTCGAGGCCATAGCCCACCAGGTCGCGCGGCCATTCAGTCTCGCCCGCCGAGCTTGGAAGATTCTCCGGGTCGGTCATTACACCAGCAACGGTGTAGACGCGGGAACCATGACTCGGCCGGTCATTACCACCAGTGTTGCCCTGAGCCGTCCAACTGGTATTTGGCCAGTGGATATATATCTGGACGTTTACCGGTCGATCCCCGAAGTCAATCGACGTTCCGTCCTCGTTCAGCAACTCCTTGTAGTGAACGCCACCGTCGATCGTTGATGGGTTGTGGTGAGTCCCGATCACAACCTGATTAACCCCGCCGGTGTTGCTGATGCTGCTCAACGTGCTGTCTGGGTCGTTCAGTGTCCACGTACCGTCAGCGATATTGGCGCGGGTCCAGTCTCTGTTGGCTGCACCACCACCACCACCACCACCAGAGCCCATGCCCGTAAAGTTTGTGGTTACGCCCTCGCCCATGCCTGGTTTGGAAAGTGCCATGCTCAGCCACCTATCCAGATGTCAATCGCGTAGTCTACAGTCGTCGTACCCGCAGCAGTTGCCGGTTTCAGGTAGATCCGGTTCACACCACCCACAACAGCCGCCTCATAGTAGACGCCCTCAGCAGGAACCTCGTCGTGATGCTGCCCTGCCGCCGAAATAGCGAGAATCTGGCTGATATTCACCGATGCCGTAGCGTTCTCACTCAATACAGGGACCGTATTCGACCCAGAAGTGACGTGAAAGCGCGCAATATACCCCTTAGCAGGGACACCAGACAGCGTAATGATGGTTGCAGCACCAACACTCGTGGCCTGGCCGGAGAATCGCTGAGTTAATCGGCGAACAGTTGCATGAGGCGATGACATAGGGGTCTCCTAAGTGGGTTTGGCGGTAGATTCTGTAGATTCTGTAGGTTTATTAGACCTATCATTAGAAAGAAGCCCAGTAAGCCCGTCAAATGGCGAATCCAACGGACTTACTGGTCGAGTGGGGCCGCCTACAGTAGCCCCCTTCTTCGCTTTCAGGGGCGTACCCCCCGACCGCCGACCCTTCTTACCCTTAGCGCCAGCCAAGGGAGGAGAATCAGCTATAGGTCGGCTGGAGTCAACAGACCCGCACTGTTGAACTGCGGGAGACGTGGCGGAATCCTGTAGGTGGAAACCAAGTGTTCGTAAAAACTCCACATCTTGTAATGCCTGCGTACGAGCAGCCTCAATAAATCCTTCCACACTACATAAGGGCAGGTTGCGGAGAGAAGAAAGTGCCCCACGATGGGAGCGACTCGCCTTCAACAACTGTGTGCACCTATATACACGGTTAGATTCAATGGACGGTTCAACAGGCATACACTTGTATCGCACACACGCGCACGTGAGGCAAGTTTTTTCTACAGACCGCTATCTGCCCATGGCGTAGTGTTTGTTTTACGCGCAGTGGCTTGCTCGCAGTGTTTTACTCACAGTGTTTTACTTAAGTTTGAAACTCACTGTTACGTGTATGAGGGCAAGTGAGGATATTCATATATAAAACATGATGAGGGCAAGTCGCAGTGGCTAACACGATGAGAGCCGAAAGCAAACGCCTTGACATTTTGTTGACATCTCACACGGGCAGCGCGTCTGCCTCGTTTTGTCACACTTTGCAAACGCCTTGACATTTTGTTGACATCTCGCGGGAGTGAAGAAATAGCCAGGAGTCTGCTCCGTTTTGTCACACTTTGCAAGCGCCTTGACATTTTGTTGACATCTCAAATAAAAGTTAAAAATCGTACAAAAGAACGTTGCTTTACACTGTGTACGAGTTATTAGAGTAGTAACAAAAGGGGGAACGAAAGATGAATGTTTCAATGTTAAATAGTTACGCCGAGGATACCGGGCCCGATGGGTTCGCTCTTGTCTCACTTGACTATGGCGAGTTACTTGTCGCGCAATCGGAAATGGTTGAACGTGGCGAGAAGTGTAGCATCGTAGTCCGAAAGATTCGGGCACTCGGTGTTACATTCTCGGTATTCGTTCTAATAAACAGGGAGAAATAAAAATGTACAACGGACACAAAAACTGGAACCACTGGAATGTATCGCTGTGGTTGTTTAACGATGAAGGACTATACGGCCACATGAGGTGGTGTGTTAAGACTACACGCACACTGGACCTTGCGGCACGGAAGTTAGCAGACACACTCGGAGGCGACACGCCCGACGGCGCCCCCTACACTTACACATCACTACGCGCGGCTATCACAAACTTGGAGCAATAACATGTCAAACAATATTCTACACTCATTCATTCATGACTGGATCATCTTCACCGATGAAAGCACCCCAATGCCCGGTCGAATCGCCATCCACAAGGACGTGATTAATCCACGATGCATTACCGGCGCTGACTGTTCATCGCCCGACCCTGACGATGACATCTCGCGGTTCGG